>Ga0209096_1002950_pt1 | contig 15456 bp, 10 predicted proteins | sample AD_UKC034_MetaG_FD_184407 | JGI IMG/M metagenome (GOLD analysis project Ga0209096, IMG submission 184407) | Active sludge microbial communities of municipal wastewater-treating anaerobic digesters from USA - AD_UKC034_MetaG (SPAdes) (version 2) | ecosystem: Engineered > Bioreactor > Anaerobic >... | reverse complement strand
CTTCGAATTCACCACCGGACTTGAATTTCGCCAGTTCATTATTAACAAACGTTATGGCAGCCTCTGCTGCTTCCTGGCTGTTAAAATCAATACCCATCGCAGTAAGCGATCTTTTGATAGCCTCCCGGGAAGGTACGATAAGAGCTACCGTATAGGGTTTTTGGTTGTTGTATAGCACAACCTGTTCTACTGCAGCAGTTTGTTGCACCAGTGCCTCTTCAATACCCTCAGGGCTATACTTTTCGCCATCGCTGGATATAAGCAAACTCTTGAATCTTCCCAAAACGTAAAGGAATCCATCCTTATCCATATAGCCCAAGTCACCGGTGTACAACCATCCATCTTTCACCGTTTCATTCGTTGCCTTTTCATTTTTCCAGTAGCCCATCATCACATTCTCTCCCTTCACCACTATCTCTCCCTTCTCTCCCAACGGCAGTGCTTTTCCATCCTCGTCACAAATTTTCAGTTCCAAAGGGCTAACCAGATAGCCCGATGAGCCAAGCTTGTGGCGGGTAAATGAATTTGAACTTATGATTGGGGTTGCCTCCGATAGTCCGTATCCCTGGAACATGGGAATGCCGATGGCATAGAAAAAACGCTGCAACTCGATATCGAGCAACGCACCACCGCCAATAAAGAAATCCATTTCTCCCCCGAAAACCTGTCTGATCTTAGAAAATAGAATCTTATCGAAAAGCCAGAGCAACGGTTTGTACAGGAATGTCAAACCTGCACCTTTGTTGTATCCTTCCTTGTTATACCTATATGGCAGTGAAAGGGCAAAGTTGAACAGTTTCTCTGTGAAGGCTCCCTTTGCCCTAATTCCTGCCTCAATATTCTTTTTAAAGTTTTTTGCCAATGCAGGAACGCTAAGAATAAGGTTTGGCTTTAACTCCTTAATATTTATGGGGATATTTTTTAGTGTGTCCATGGGTGTTTTACCTACCTGCACCGTACCAATACTGGCGCCCATGGCCATAAAGGAATAGAGTCCGGCTACATGGGCAAAGCAATGGTCGAGCGGGAGGATGATCAGCGTACGGTAATGCGGAGGGATGTTCATCAGGGTAAGCGCCTGCTCAACGTTGGCGGTGTAATTCCTGTGCGAGAGGATAACCCCCTTGGGGTCGGCAGTGGTGCCTGATGTGTAGCTAAAAGTGGCATAGTCGTTTGGTTTGACCGCACGATATGCCTCTGTAAGCCGTTCGCTGCCCTCGGCTAAAAACTTAATGCCCTTACTGATTACGGTCGATACATGTAATTCATCGTCTGTGTAGCTATCCTTTTCATCCAAATATATAATGGTTTTAACCATTGGCAACTTATCCCTAATCTCCTTAATCTTAACGGATTGTGCACCGGATACAATAATAAACTTCGTTTCGGAATGCTGAAGCCTGAAAAGCAAATCGATACTTTCCAGTTTTATGGAAAGCGGAACGTTAACAGCACCTGTATATAAAATGGCCAATTCGCTAATAACCCAAAATTTCCGCCCTTCGGAAAGTAATGCAACCTTATCATCCTTTGCTACGCCCAAGCTCATCAAACCTGCAGCCATTTGGTAAACCTCATCTCGGGTTTGCGCATAGGTAGTTGGAAGAAATTTATCGTTTTGCTTTTCCCATATATAGGGATTCTCAGAAAATTTTGATATACTCTCTTCAAAAAGGTCGATAATTGTTTTCATATCACTATTTTTAAAGTGAGAAATAGAGTAAAAAGCCACATTATAAATAAAGGTTAAATGTAGTAATTATTATTAAATGGTGTAACAAGGCATTTAACCGGACACTAATTACAAAAACGATCACATTGAATGCCGGATATTTCTGCAAAACTGTTTGAAGACTGTACCATTTGCCCAAGGGAATGCCACGCCAATCGGGCGAAGGGAAAATTGGGCTATTGCCAAGCAGATGATAAACCCTTGGTCGCCAGCATTTTTCTACACAAAGGCGAGGAACCAATTTTCTCGGGAAGCCAAGGGGTATGCAATGTTTTCTTTGCACACTGCAACCTATCATGCATCTACTGTCAGAACTACCAGATAAGCCGTAATAGCTCATTTTGCAGCTATTGGCTGCAGGATTACGATGAGATTGTTGAAAGGATAGCGTCCATTCTCGGCACCGGTATTAGGCATCTTGGCTTTGTTTCCCCAACCCATCAAGTAGTGCAAATGGTTGCAATCATTGAACGGCTGAAAAAAAGGGGGCATAACCCCGTGATTGTTTACAATACCAATTGCTATGATAATGTAGGCATCATCAAATCTTTGGAAAAGTATGTTGATGTTTACCTACCCGATATAAAGTACTTTTCCCATCATCTGGCAGAAGACCTTAGCAATGCTCCCAATTATTTTAAAGTGGCCATGGCTGCCCTGAAAGAAATGGTATGGCAAAAAGGCACATCCATAAGCATAGGATCTGATGGACTTATCGACTCAGGTGTAGTAATCCGACATTTGATACTTCCCGGGCATGCCCAGGATAGCATAAATATAATGAAGCAATTGGAAGAAGCCTTTTCTGCTAATCTTTGTATTTCGCTGATGTCACAGTATTATCCAATGGGGATGTTAGAAAAAAAGCATAATATGGATAGGATAATAACCAAAACGGAATATCGTAGGGTATTGGATTGTATGAAAAAGTTGGGTTTTTACCGGATTTTTGCTCAGGAACTGGACAGCAATAGTTTCTACTGCCCCGATTTTGATTCTAATACTCCTTTTTTATAATAAATTATTTTTTACAACGTGCTGATATACAGATATTTTATTATATTTGGTAAAAAAATTATTGTTGAAGCACAAATATTTATGGCAAATCATTTTTGTTTGTAAAAAAAAATTTAGATTTTTGATAACAAATTTAATAAACCTTCGCTATGAGAAAAGTACTCATTCTTACCTTATTACTTGCATTTACCCTTTCGGGTTGTAAATTTTTTCGTGACAAGTTTGGCAAGAATAGGGCTGCTGACACTTTAGCAGTGTGGGAAGCAAAGCAGGACAGTGTTAAAAAAGCTGAATTGCTTAAAGTTAAAAAGTTGGAAGAGGCTCGCCGTGCCCGCGAAAAAGCAATGCAGGATTCTATTGCTCGTGTCAGAGATTTGGAAACTCGCAATCGCTTTCATGTTATCATTGGCAGTTTTAAAGTACCATCCAATGCCGATGATTACCAGAGGGAAGTCTCTACTTTTGGATTCCAGAATCCGAAAATTGTTGAATCACCCAATGGATTTCGTATGGTATCGGTAGGCGCTTTCGACACCTATTCAAGGGCTGCCAATGAAATCCTACGAATTAACAGAGGGAAGGAAGAACCCATTGAACTCTGGGTTTACGAGGCAAGATAATACTTTTCAGATGCCTTTCCTTCATTTTACCTTGACTGGTATTTTATTATTTTCGATATACACAAAAAAAGAGCTTCGTGCTCTTTTTTTGCTTGACAATTAGATTGCCCTAGTTATAGGATAATAAATAAATTGTAATCCTTTCGTAGTAATAATTTCAATTCAAACAAAATGGTAGATACAGTAAAAGCAAAGCTAAGCGAATCGAAAATTGCCCGATGGATAGCACTTCTGCTCGTTTCATCGACAATGTTCTTTGCATATTTTTTTGTTGATATTGCCTCCCCGTTGAAAACCATGTTCGAATCGCAGTACCATTGGAGTTCGGATGCGTTCGGGTTTTATGGCGGTCAGGAGTTTTTCTTCAATGTTTTCCTTGGGTTTTTAATTATCTCAGGTATCATTCTGGACAAGATGGGTATTCGTTTTACCCTGATCACATCGGGTTTAACAATGGTAGCCGGTGCATTAATAAAGATTTATGCGCTGACCCATATTGATGTCAATGCCCATACCACGCTCTTTTGGATGGATTACCCCAATACCGTATGGATGGCCTGTTTAGGATTTGCAGTTTTTGGCGTAGGTGTTGAGATGGCCGGTATTACAGTATCAAAAACCATTGTAAAGTGGTTTACCGGCAAAGAGCTTGCCCTGGCCATGGGTTTGGAAATGGCCATTGCCCGCCTGGGCGTTTTCGCCGTGATGTGGCTCTCGCCCATCTTTGCCGAAAAACACGGACCTGCCAATTCGTTTGTCTGGGGCTTTGTGTTCCTATGCATAGGCTTCCTGACCTTCTTTATCTATACCTTTATGGATGCGAAGTTTGATAAACAGGAAAGCCTCACCACTGTTTCGAATCCCGAAGATGAATTCAGGATAAGCGATATCGGGAAAATATTCTCCAACCCGGGCTTTTTGGCCATCGCAGGGCTTTGCGTTCTTTTCTATTCGGCCATTTTTCCATTCCAACGATTTGCACCCCAGATGCTTGCCAGCAAGCTCATGATTGACGAAGGGATAGCCTCACGCTACGTATCCATGTTCCCCATAGGCGCAATGATTCTCACTCCTTTTATTGGCTATTTCCTCGATAAAAAGGGGTTGGGTGCCAAGATGATGCTATACGGAGCTATACTGCTCACAGTTTCGCATCTCATTTTTGCCTTGGTTCCGGCACACGCTTTTAACGCATCCATTGCCGTATTTACCATTATCATCTTAGGCATTGCATTTTCTTTGGTGCCGGCATCCATGTGGCCATCGGTTCCAAAGATTGTCGAAAACAGATATCTTGGTTCAGCGTATGGCCTAATATTTTGGATCCAAAATATTGGACTGTGGGGTGTGCCCATGTTAATAGGATATGCGCTCACTAAGGCCAATCCGGGTGTTTTTGAGGATATTGCTGCCGGTTTGAAGGATCAAACCGCATACGACTATACTGTCCCCGAGCTGATTTTTGCAGGCTTCGGCATTGCCGCCATCATTCTTAGTTTCGTATTAAGGTCAGTGGACAAAAAGAAAGGGTTTGGTTTGGATTTGCCAAATAAAAAGTAAAAAATTATAATACCCTTTTCAATCCAAATCATTAATAAAGGAATAGTTTTTAGTCAGTTTCTATGAGTTGAAAAAAACCGCCCCTTTCTGAGGCGGTTTTTTATAGGGAAAACTAATTGTAAACTTGTTAGAACCTATACCCTATCCCTACTTTCAAAGCACCAGAGAATGGATATGTGCTCTCGTAGTCGTAGCTAATAGGAGTGACGCTCAGCTTAAGGCTTGGCTCAATGGAAAAAGTCAGATTATTCCTAAGGGGGAATGCTATACCCACCGATGCAATGGCATTGGTAATGAAGGGCCGTACATTTTCGGTTTTGCCGTAAAAAATACCCTCGTTACTGATAACCTCAAACCAGTTGGCCACCAAAACTCCTGTAGAGCATCCCAGTTTAACCTCCACTTCAAACCTTTTGTCGTGAAAGTGGGAAGAAAAGAAAATGGGTATTTCCAAAAAGTAGAAATTTTGGTTTAACCTTGCGGGTGTAATGGATGAAGATTTTATTACGGAAGAGGGTGCGCAGGGAAGGTATGAGAAATTCGATACGGCAACAACCCTATTTTCCAACGAAACCATGCCGAAAGAGGTGTTAGCTGAAAGCACCATCATATCCTTGTTAAACCCTTCACTTCGGAGCAATACCAAATTCTTATTTACTTGCCCAAGGGGGCTTAACTGCAACCCTGAAGAGATAGAAAAAAAGCGGCCAATTCGCCTTTTAATTAAAATATCGCCTCCCCACATCCACGTTCCTAACTCGGTAGGGTTCATTTTTTGGTTAAGGGCAGCAGTTGTGTGATATGCAAAGGTGGGGTTGACAAATGCCACTATTTCCCAATCTTTCGATCTCTTTGCGGAGGTGCTTTCTAAAGCATTACCCGAATTAATACCTGTAGGTTGGGAACTCTTTGCTTGATCCTCCTGAGGCTTGTCAGCCAATGGCCTAATGCTACTCGAAGAAGACCATGTTTTGTTAAAAACCATCGGAGAAACAGGGGTAATCCTAGTGATAATATCCTGACTGTTAGATGCATAGGATTCATCGCTATTTGCATTAACACCGGTTGGTGGAACATTCGGAATACCTATATTGCTAAAACGATGGTCCTGAAACGTTTCCCTGCCATAGAGAGGTTGAAAAGATGAAAAGTCCTCATTTGAACTATGCAACGATACTTCATTGTAAAGCCGCTTTCCGGAAAAATGGATGAACATCCAGCTTATGGTGAGAATCAGAACAAAACCTGCTGCATAGGCAAACCGGTGGAAAAGAGCCCTTTTTCTGGCTCGCTCTTTTCTATAAAGATAATCGGAGATTGACTCCCAAACCCTTACCGAAGGTCGGATACTAATGGAAGCTAATTTACCAATAAAATCCTCATATTTCCCCGGCTCATAAAACTGCATGGCTCTCCAAATCTGCTATTTTATTCACTTTTTCTCTCAATATGGCTCTAGCCCTACTATAGTTTGACTTGCTTGTTGATTCGGTAATTGCAAGCATTTTTGCAATCTCAGCATGCGAATACCCCTCAATGGCATAAAGGTTAAAAACCATTCTATACTGATTTGGCAATTCCGATATCAGCAAAAGCAATTGCCTATAGTCAATATCAACACTTAAAGGCTCCTGCGAAAGCAATAAGGCATCCGACAGGACAACCATCTTTTCATCCTTAATTTTTCGATGGTATTCTAATGCCGTATTGATAATAATCCGCCGTATCCAACCCTCAATAGAGCCTTCGAAACGGAAAGAATGTATGTTTTCAAAAACCTTAATAAACCCATCCTGAAGGATATCCTGTGCAATCGCAACGTTGGGATAGTATCTCAGACACACACCATACATTCTTGCTGAGTAGTGACCGTAAAGCGCTTGCTGAGCTTTACGGTCATTCCTCATGCAACGTTCCAGTAAATTTCGGCTGATCTCCAAAATAACCTAGTAAATATTTAGAACAAGCAAATATAGTAATATTTGGATTGTCGGCCATGAAAAAGATGAGAAAAAAAGCAAAAGGGTTGCGAGTAGAATTGTTAAAAATTAGGTTGTTATGCCAATGGCAGTACTTTTTTATCCTTTAAGTACGCAACCTTTTTTACACCTTTATCATCTTCTCATTGAAAATTGCCCTAATTATCATAATTCTCCAGCCTAAATTAAAAGCCCGCTTGTCAAAATGCAAGCGGGCTTTATTCATTCTAATTTTTCGCTTACTACGGATTGTATAGCGAAAGGGTTAATATTTTCTGGTAATTATCCTCCTCCATCAAATCGGACAACGTACAGCGTTTGTTCTTCTCCATATACTTCGAAACAATTCTGTAACCCAGCCATACGGCTGCCTTACCTGGAGATTCCTGAGTAAATCCTTGAGTGAATGGAGCGTCGTCAATGAACTGGTTGATGGTAAACTGCTCTGTGTTGAACAACAGCTTGTGCTCAACCAGGTGTGTCCACATCTGCGACTCGTTGTTTCTGCACCACTTCATTTGAGAGGGAGTAAACCCAAGTATCAAACTATCGGGCTCATCGGGAAGCAAACGCTTGGTGAAATAGGTAAGTTTTCCCTCATAAATCATATTGTTCAACAGGTTATCTAAGGAATCGCTGAATTGAAACTCACCCAGCCCCCATGCTCTAATCAAATCGGAAGAGATTTTCTTCGAATGCATATTGTAAGTCAGGTATTTATGAATACCAAGTTGCGGGTAATACTCGCATTGACGACCAAGGTACCTGTCGAAACCAACACCCAGCATGCTGTCGGCCAAAACAACGGATACATTAAAGCCTGAAACAAATCCGTAAATGGGTGGAATGAACCTATCGGGGAAATAGTATCGAAACCGCTTAAAGGCGTCCGTCAGGATTTTATCCAATTCCTTAGTATCGGGATAGGTATTCTGAACGCTCCGATAGGTTTCCGAAACCATATTGTCGTTTATGAAGCTGTAAAGGTAATCGGCGAAGCCGGAGTCTTCGGGCATGCCAATGCCTATAACCCTGTTGCAGAACAGCTCAAAAAAGGCTCCGTATGAAGCATGCAATCGGGTAACCTCAGTTTCAATGGAGTCGGTATTAATACTAAACAGGTCATGGTCAAACCGTTGAATCTTCACCTCAACATCAATCCTATCCATCGGAATCTTCGGCTCATGGCGGCAGGAACATGAATGTAGCCAAAGAGCAATCCACGGGATAAAGATTAAAACAAATCTGTTTTTTTTCATTTTTTACAAAGGATTATCTTTTATAACGGTTCCATTTCTCAGCCTACTATACACACATGTTTCCCTCAAGTAAATTGGCTCTTGGCTAATTGTAAATCGGCAAGTATGAGTAGTTTTCCGAGTACTCCATCATTTGCCTTGTATAATCCAAGGGATACTCAAGTTTTATATCGATAATGGTGTCGCCGTCGTATTGGGGGACCATTTTTGGATTGACGAATCCAGCATATGGTGCAATATTCAGCTTGGCAAAACGCTCCAAAACTTCCTTGTGAAGATCGTAATCAATTTTCACCGCATACTTTTCTATCAAATCCTTGGCTGCCTCTAAATCGCCAGTACTCTTTATCCGCTGTATCTCTTTAAGCAACTCACCAAAAAGCGTCCGGAGCTTATCATAATCGTTGATGACAAAATATGTTTTGCCATTGCGGATACGCTTCTCTATGACATTGTCTTTCTTGCCATGCTCATAGCACCAGCGGGCTATCAGCTGCCTGTTTCGCATGTGGGCTTGTTCCACGTCTTTCCCAAGTTCGATGCGGGTAATCTGCGTCATTATGCCATTCCTGATATAGCTGTTGTACTCCGATTTAGCCGCATCAAGATTGGGCATAATGCCCAACTCTACCATTTTGGGGTCCATGATAAAGTAAAGCGCAAACAGGTCGGCCCGGCTTTCCTCGATGGGAGAGCCGTACTGCTTAAGCTCATCGCCGGCTACGCCGGGGGCCAGCTGCCCGCTCCCATGCCCCAGGCACTCGTGCAGATCGGTATGTAAACTTCCCGAAAGAAAGCCATATTTACGATGCAACTCCATCTCTGCCTGATCCCAGGCAAACTCTTCGAGAAAACCGCTGCCTATGGATGCCCTATCGTATGCATAAGAAATATTCTCGATGGTTACACTCTTTGATCCATGCTCTTTCCTTATCCAATCCGCATTGGGCAGGTTAATCCCAATGGGAGTAGCCGGATAGCAATCGCCTCCAAGGGTAGTGGCATTGATTACTTTTGCCGTAACCCCTTTTACCTCTTTCTTTTTAAACTCGCTACTTATCGGTGAGTGATCCTCGAACCACTGTGCATTTTCACTCATCAGCGTAGTACGCCTGGTCGATTCCAAATCCTTTACGTTGACCAACGATTCCCATGAAGCCTTAATCCCCATGGGATCGCCATAATCCTCAATAAACCCATTCACAAAATCGACTCGCGACTCCGTATCCTGTACCCAAAGGATGCTGTACTTATCGAAAAGCCTCAGGTCTCCTGTCCTGTAGAAGTCAATTAAAGCATTGATAACCACAGCCTGATGTTCATTCTCGGCCACTCCCGCGGCTTTTTCAAGCCAGTAAACAATACGCTCTATGGCCTCTCCATACATCCCATCTACCCGCCATACTTTTTCCTTAATCACACCATTCTTCTTAACAAGTTTTGAGTTCAACCCATAGGATATTGGTGTTGGGTCATTGGGCTTGGCCATTTTTGCATAAAACTTCTCAACCTCTTTTTGGGTAACCCCCTCGTAGTAGTTGTTGGCCGATGTGGTAATCAAATCAACGCCATCCTGCTGGTTGACACGTTTAGCCGCAATAGCGGGATCGAAAATTATTGGGGTAAACTTTTCCAATATCTCATTACGATCGCCCAATTCCTCAGGGAAAAATTTTTGGGGTGTATTTCCAATCAATTCAGCGAAATACTCCTTAGAAATATCCGGTAAGATTTTATCGGTTGAATAGTGATGGTGGATGCCATTGGAAAACCAAACCCGTTTCAGGTAAACCATAAACCTTCCCCACTCCTCAACCTCTCTCGACCCTTCGTATCCGTTGTAAATCGCTTCAAGAGTTTTGCGTATGGCCAGATTGTGCTTATAATTCTGATCAAACATGATATCCCGGCCGCAAAGTGCAGCTTCTCCTAAGTAGTAAAGCAATTCTTTTTGCTTCAATGTCAGGCTATCCCAGTCGGGTATCTGATAGCGAAGTATTCGGATATCGGCAAATTCATCAATTTTCCACTGGAATTGATCCTCTGCCTTTTCGCCATCTTTTCCTCCCGAACAGCCCATTAATCCTGCTGTTAACAGTGTCATTGCAATCATTATTCGTTTCATTTTATAGTATAGTTAGGTTAAAAAATGTTCAGTTCAGGGCATAAAATTAGGTAAAGAAATTGAAATTTAAAGTCTGCCTTCGATAACCCGACCGTGTTGTTTCATTATGTTTTGGTGCTATGCAGCCACCGGTACGAAATATTTTTCAGGAGCATATGAATCAGATAAGGCAAATTTTACAGTTACTTAATACATTATATTGACTATCTGCTCATTAATCGACAGGCAAAGAGTTATATCCAGAGGATAAAATAAAAAGTTTAACGTTTCTTAAAGCGAACATTGGCTTTAAAAGGGTATTTTTGCCGCAAACAGCTAAAAACATGTATGCGATATTCATAAAAGAGCTTAACAGTTTTTTTTCGTCGCTCACAGGAATCATAGCAGCCATAGTGTTTTTGGTTATTAGCGGGTTGTTTATCTGGGTATTTCCCGGCGAATTGAACGTGCTCGATGGCGGCTATGCCACTCTGGATAGCCTTTTCATCATTGCTCCCTGGGTATTCATGTTTCTAATCCCTGCCCTCACCATGCGCTCTTTTGCCGAGGAGAAGCGAACCGGAACCATAGAGCTGCTTCTAACCAGACCTATCAGTGAAATGCAGCTCGTTCTTGGGAAATTTTTGGCAACGGTTGTACTGGTGCTGATTATTCTTATTCCAGCCGCGATTTTCTTTTTGTCAGTTTATTTGCTTGGAAACCCAAGGGGTAATATCGATGTGGGCGGGACATGGGGTTCGTTCATCGGGCTATTCTTTCTGGCATCGGCATATGCCTCCATGGGAATATTCGCTTCGAGCTTAACCCGCAACCACATCGTAGCTTTTATGATAGCGGCGCTGCTTTGTTTTTTTATGTTCGTGGGAATAGGAACAATGAGTTCGCTTTACATTTTTAAGAAGATTGAGTATGGCCTGCTATGGTTGAGTATCCACGAGCATTACCGTTCGATCAGCCGGGGGGTTATCGATACCCGCGATCTGTACTACTTTGCAGGTTTAGCGGCATTTTTCATCATGCTTACACGTCTTGTTTTGCAATCACGCAAGTGGTAATGGCTTTCTTAACAATTAATTGATATTCAAACAATGGTTGTCCCATCGCGAAGAAAAAGCATCGTAGAATTTACCCTCTTTGTGCTATCGCTTGTACTCTTAGGGTATATTCTGAATTTTAAATTCCTGCGATTAGACCTTACCTCTGAGAAACGCTACACGCTGAGCAACGTTACCAGGAGCGTTGTGTCCGATTTGGATGATGTGGTGTATGTAAAGGTTTATCTCGATGGTGATCTGCCCATTGGTTTCAAACGCATGCAAAGGGCGTTGAAGGAAACCCTGAATGAGTTTAGGGTGTTTGGACCAACTACGTTCCACTACGAATTTATCGACCCGTCGGCATCATCGTCAAAAGATGTTAGGGATGCGGAACTCCGCCATCTTCACGATTTGGGCTTAGAGCCTACCAACGTTCAGGAGCGTAATCCTAAGGGGGGAACAACCCAGCGCATTATCTTCCCCGGAGCCATTGTGAACTATAAAGGTCGCGAGGCTGTGGTAAACCTGCTGAACAACAATCCGGCCCTCTCGGGCGATGAGAATATCAACATCTCCATTCAGGAGTTTGAGTTTAAGTTGATTAGCACAATCATCAGGCTGAAGCCAGATGTATTGCCCAAGTTGGCCTTTGTTCATGGACACGGTCAGCTCGATGAGCTGGAAACGGGCGATATCGTACAGGATTTATCGCAGCAATTCGAAGTACACAGGGTAATCCTGGGTGGAGAGGTTGGAGGGCTCGATCCCTACGCCGTTGTTATCATGGCGGGGCCAACCAAAAAAGTACCCGAGTCGGACAAGCTTGTGCTCGACCAGTACATCATGGGCGGCGGAAAAGTTCTCTGGTTCATCGACGGGGTGAACGTAAGCATCGACAGCCTTTCGCATGGTGCAACCACGTTGGCATTTCCCAACCAGCATAACCTCGATGACATACTCTTTCGCTATGGTGCCAGGGTTAACTATACGCTGATTCAGGATATGCAATGTGCAGTTATTCCCATAAATATTGCCCTCGAAGGGCAAACTCCTCGCTTTGCCCCTGCCCCATGGGTTTACTTTCCGCTGCTGAATGCTCCCGACAACAATCCCATAACCCGTAATCTCAACCTGATTAAAAGCCAGTTTGCCAGTACGATCGATACGGTGGGATTAAACCCTGAGGTGAGCAAACGCTTTCTCCTCCGCACATCCGACTATAGCCGTCTCCTCAATGTTCCGCTATACATTAACCTAAGGCAAATAGAAAGTAGCCCGCTTGAGCGGGACTTCAACCTATCGTTTTTACCCGTTGCAGTCCTGCTAGAAGGGATTTTCCCTTCGGCATTCACCAACAGGCCTCTGGCCTCGTTCAACAATGGGCACCCTTTCCAATTTCGCGACCACAGCATTCCCACTCAAATGATCGTCGTTTCCGATGCCGATATCATTCGGAATGACGTCAGCCGAAGGGGCGATGGTGCTTACATATCGCCTTTGGGGTACGACCGTTACACCAACCAAACTTTTGGTAATAAGGTGTTAGTGCTGAATATGGTAAATTACCTGTACAACGACACGGAACTGATTAATCTTCGGGGCAGGGAATTCAAATTGAGGCTCCTCGATAGAAAGGCCATACTGGAAAGCAGGGTTAAATGGCAAATTATCAACCTTACGCTTCCCTCATTAATCCTGTTGGCCATAGGTGTAGTTTGGCTTTTCATAAGAAGGCGCAGGCATACGACATAGGTATTTTTTTTCGTCTATTACCCTGAAGTCTGATTCACTTATTAACTTGCTATGATCCATTACGTTAATACTATAAACCAATGAATCTTAGGTATATCTTATCGAAATATTGGTGGTTTTTGGCCTTGCTCATCGTTGCAGGCATTTTCCTTTATAAAAACAAACGGGCGGGTACCCTTAATCCCGCAGAAACAAACTTCTCTTACACGAATACCGATAGGATTACTTCTGTTGTCATTTCTGACAGTAAGAATTCAATTTCCCTAATGCATAATGGCAATGAGTGGATACTTAATGAAAATGGCATGGCCGACAATGTCCCAATTAACGCATTACTTTTTGCTCTGTCCAATGTTAGAGTTGCCTCACCTATTCCGCTTTCCGTGCAGGATAGTGTAAGGCAAGAGCTGATTCTCAACGGCCGGAATATTAAGGTCTTTTCGGGAAAACGCTCGGTAAAAGAATTTTCAATGCTGGAAACCCTTGCAAAAGAGCTTGGAGTTGTAGGCATGTTGAGCAAAGCCAAAAATCCGTACAGGCTTGAATTGACCGGGTATGATGGCAACATATACAATATTTTTAGCACAAACCCTTCCCATTGGCTGTCCAAGCGCATTGCTATACCCGACCTACAAAACCTCTCTGCCGTTGAGGTTGAAATACCATCGAAGCCTGAGATGTCGTACAGAATCGACAAGGCTGACGACAAAACCATAAAACTGTTCAATTTGTTGCAAGGGAAATACTATACGCAGTTCGATACCCTAAAGATGTTGAACGTTTTACAGAACCTTAACTCATTAAGATACAAAGAAAAAGTATCAGGCTTAACAGCCAATGAAATGAAATCAGTATTATCGATTCCACCCGATTTTGTATTCATCATCTACCCGACAAGCGGAGAGCCAATCATCATGAAGGTAATTCCTATTCCCATTGAAGGACAAATTGATGATCTTGGGCGACCAGTTACATACGACCCCAACACGCTTTATATTAACTTCGGCAACAAGCCTGATTTGTACAAAATTTCCTATATCGACTGTTTCCCCATTCTAAAAGAGATTTCCCACTTTAATCCGAATTTTTAGAATTAACGTTGGCAGATTGCTCAAAAAGTTGTAATATTGTTCATTATTTTTAAGCCCAAAGTGCTTGTGAAGCATTGTTCGAAATCAACTTGTTGTGTGAATTGCACCAGGCTATAATGAATAGGGAAAAAACTGTTTAATAAACAAAAAATAACCACATATGAAATTTGTTGTTTCAAGCACAGAACTTTTAAGCCACCTCACCGTGGTAAGCAGGGTGATTAGTTCGAAGAACACTCTCCCCATTCTCGATAATTTTCTGTTCAATCTCCAGGGTAACGATTTGGAGATAACGGCTTCCGATTTGGAAACTACCCTAACCACCCGTATTAAGCTGGAAAACGTGACCGATGGCGGACAGGTGGCAATACCCTATCGCATTCTGGTTGACACTCTTAAGGAGTTCCCTGAGCAGCCTCTTACATTCGATATCAATAAAAGCAACCAGGCCATTAAGGTTAGCACCGACACGGGAGAATTCAACATTGTAGGCCAACCCGCTGAGGATTTTCCCATTAAAGCGAGCATTAATTCTGAATCGAAGGCTTCCTTACAGCTACCGGCTGCTTCTTTGCTCATCGGGATATCAAAAACCATCTTTGCCACTGCCGACGATGAAATGCGGCCTGTTATGAATGGGATACTGCTGGAACTATCGGATGAGAGTTTAACTTTTGTTGCCTCCGATGCTCACAAATTGGTTCGGTACAAAAGGCTGGATGTTAAGCCACAACAGCAAGCCTCGTTCATTCTACCCAAGAAGCCGGCGTCGCTGCTCAAAGCTATTCTGGGGAAAGATAGTGCCGACGTGACCATTGAGTTCGACGACAAGAATGCCCTTTTCACCATGGAGAATTACAGCTTGGTATGCAGGCTTGTTGAAGGGGTATATCCAAATTACAATTCGGTGATTCCTACAAGCAATCCAAACGCCATGACCATTGACAGGCTCGATTTTTACAACTCACTCAGGCGCGTTGCACCCTTTACTAACCAAGCCAGTAATTTAGTTAAGCTAACGCTTACTGGTAATCAACTGGTGGTATCGGCGCAAGACCTCGACTTTTCCATATCGGCCTTTGAAAGAATCAACTGTCAATACGATGGAGAGGACATGGAGATAGGCTTCAAATCAATCTTCCTGATTGAAATACTTGCCAATATCTCGGCCACCGACATTATTCTTTCTCTCTCCGATCCGTCAAGAGCAGGGCTGCTCTTCCCGGTAGTTGCCGATAATGAAAATGAGGATGTACTTATGCTTTTAATGCCCATGATGGTTAG
>Ga0209096_1002949_pt1 | contig 15460 bp, 6 predicted proteins | sample AD_UKC034_MetaG_FD_184407 | JGI IMG/M metagenome (GOLD analysis project Ga0209096, IMG submission 184407) | Active sludge microbial communities of municipal wastewater-treating anaerobic digesters from USA - AD_UKC034_MetaG (SPAdes) (version 2) | ecosystem: Engineered > Bioreactor > Anaerobic >... | reverse complement strand
TGCACTAACATCGATGAGCTATTTGCAACAGGCCTATAACTTCATGGAACAAGGTGCAGTCTATTCTTCTCCTGATCTTCCTATGAGCTGGTTCAGATGTAGGCTTTTAAATCTTATTAGTTCAGCATCATACAGACTTGGCGACGTACAAAAAGGCTTAAGCTATCGTCTCCAACTTCTTGATGAAGCAAAAAAATCAGGATATAAGGACATGGAGCAAATTGCATTGGGGAACCTTTCAAGTGATCATGAAAGTCAGGGGAATTATACAGAAGCATTAAAATACCAGTCGATGTCACTTCAGCTGGCATTGGAATCGGGAGAACCGTATACAATTGGTCTGGCCCTAGGTAATATAGGATCCGTCTACGGAGTGATGGGACAACATGATTCTGCTTTGCAGTATTATTCCAGATCAATTCCGTATTTATTAAAAATTGAATCAAGTAAAAGTGCAAAGTTTGGTGCATTAGGCTGGATGATGAATAATCTTGGAGACATATATTACAATGCAGGAAATATTGATACTGCCTACTATTACTATCATTTATCGAGACAGTATCGTGAGGAAATAGATCATCGTTTGGGTAAGGTGATAGTCTATGCAGATCTTGCTAAGACAATGCGGAAACGGAATAACATCGATAGTGCTTTTTTTTATGTAAACAAGAGCATCAAAGCAGGAGAAGAAAATGGATTTCTTGATAACCTTGAATATTCTTACAAATTACGAAGCGAATTACAATATGATAAGGGAAATTATAAAAATGCCCTTGAAGATTATAAAAAAAGTATCCGGATCCGTGACTCCATTTTCAATCAGGAGAATGCCAAAGAAATGCTGAGGCAGTCGATGCAATACGAACACAGACTGTCCAGAGTGAGTGATTCGATCAGCTATGTTCAAAAGGAAGCTATACTAACCGAGAAAACAGAAAAACAGAGAATAGGCTTGATTGCTGCAGCCGGTTGTTTGATCCTCATTGTTGCCTTGGCTTATTCTATTCACAAAGGGAAGAAAAGAAGTGATGAACTTTTGCTAAACATACTTCCTCAGGAAACTGCCGAAGAACTGAAGCAAAAAGGTCACGCTGATGCAAAACTTATAAATGAGGCTACTGTACTTTTTACAGATTTCAAAGGATTCACAGCCTTTGCAGAGAAGCTAAGTCCGAACGATCTTGTAAAAGATCTGAATGAGTGTTTTTCAACTTTTGACCATATCGTTGAAAGGTACGGATTAGAAAAAATAAAAACCATTGGCGATTCATACATGGCAGCCGGGGGCCTGCCGACTCCAAATGAGAGCCATGCTTCAGACACTATCAAAGCAGCAATTGAGATGCGCGATTACATTGAAACTGTAAAGACAAAAAACGTATCTGAAAATCGCCGGTATTTTGAAGTGAGACTAGGAATACATACCGGTCCGGTAGTAGCCGGTATCGTCGGAATAAAAAAATTTCAGTATGACATTTGGGGTGATACTGTAAATATTGCATCCCGAATGGAAAGCAGTGGAATGAGTGGAAAAATAAATGTGTCTGAAAAAACTTATTCTTTAACAAAAGATCTTTTTCGTTTTGAAGCAAGAGGGGAAATTGAAGCTAAAGGAAAAGGAAAGATCAGAATGTATTTTGTGGAAAGATAAACGTATTCACAGTAATATTTTAGACTCACTGACCATCATTGGTAATGCTATAATAATTCTCTAATCTGTGTCATTCATACGAACTTTTAAGATTATCACCCGGTGTAGGTGGAGCTTGAATTATTTTATAGGCTTAATCATTTAGTGTATAAATCCGTTTTCATGAATATGTAGATTCATCTAAGAATTGCCGGTAGGCAGATTCAATAATTCCTTTTACGTAAATTCTTCGACTGAATCTAAATATAATTCATAATTATGAATGCTTGGCTTACAATCAATTCTCAAAAATAGATTCCAAGGTTCTTTACATCATTCACCTTGTTCTTATTGAATTTTGCTGGGCGAAATTCGCTGCGGCCCTTGATCGGACTGACTTTCATATTAACAATGTGAACTTTGTTAACTAGTATGAAGAGCTCCAAAAATAACTCACCCCAAGATTTGAGTTCTTGTCTTTTTATCTCGTCAAGTTATAAATCTGAAATTAAATGTATAATTCCATGATTTTAATTCGAGAACGGCTTCTCTGTATTACTGCTAGTCTGCACTTCATTTCTTCAAAAAAGACGCATCCATAACTTCACCATTCTTGCTGATCAGCTCAACAAAATACAATCCTGCCCTGAGATCAGCCACATTAACTACATCCGAGCCAGCAGTTATGGCTCCTTCCTTTATCCTTTTCCCTGTAATATCATAGATTCTAAAATTTGAAAAGCTCAAACCGGTATGTTCAATACAAACTTTAAAATGATCAAAAACCGGATTTGGTACAATTTCAATGTCAGGTAAATGAACAGATCCTACTCTTAGAGTTAGCCCATTACTTAGCTTCCATAGATCACTAATCTGAGTAGCCGTAGAGATCGTATAGTTGTTATTACCGCCGCAAGCAATGTAAATGTCATTGGATAGACCAAAACCACCAGCATAACCTCTAGGAAGACCAGGAAAAGTTCCTAGTAACTTCCAAGCATCAGTAGAGGCACTGTATTTATATACCAAATTCATTGGATTGTGTTCAATATCCTGATATTGATAATAATACCCGCACATAATAAATGCGTCAGTTGCAGAAGTTACAACTGTTGCTGCATCAATTGCCGGTAAAGGATAGCTGGTCTTTTGTGTCCAGTTGTCTGTTAAAGGATTATATTCATACAAGTCATTATAATTTATTGTTGAATTGGTTCCTGCACCCATACCTATGTACCCCTTACTCCCTATGCTAAAACCAGAAGCTGTACTCCTGTTTCCTCCAGGGAAATCGTTTTTTGAAGTCCATACATTAGCAACAGGATCGAACTCATAAAAATCTGAAAATGTATTTCCGCCGGAATAACCTGTGCCAACATACCCTTTCCCGTTAACTGAAAAACCTGCAGCATCCTGCCTTGGAGAACCTGGGAAATTGGACTTGGCAGTCCAAAGATCTGAGATCGGATCATACTCCCAGGTCTGATTGAGGGTCCCTCCGGTAGATACACCTGTAACAACATATCCTTTCCCATTAATCACAAAAGATACGCAAGACCATCTTCCAACAGCCGGAAGGCTGGCTTTGGAAGTCCAACTGTTTGTAGCTGGATTGTATTCGAACCAACTATTTCTACCGGTTGACAATGAATCTAAACCCATTCCCATATATCCTTTGCCATTAATAGCAAACGAAACAACACCAGATTTACCCAAGCCTGGAAAATCCTGTTGTTTGATCCAGCTTAATTGTGCTTTACTATAGCTAACGATAAATAAGAAGATTAATAAAATCTTGAAAGTTCTCATGATATATTTTATAAAATTTACAATGCATAGTTACAACAAAATTCGAATTTAACCTATGCATTTTATTTTTTAAAGGAATGTACTCCAAGATGTCAAGTAATCTACACTAAATTGTTTGATGTTACAAAATTTAAAAGTCAAATATTGAAACAAAAATTGTGTCCCCGTCCGGCCTTGATTACGTACAACTATGATATTTCCTGTCAATACCGGACCTGTTCATATAGATACCTTTATAATCTAACAATAAACCAAAAAAAATCCCCGGTAAATTCAGTACCGGGGATTATATATTAAACATTAATCAGATTACATCCCGATAACCATCATATGAAAATCCATATCGGTTTGCATCCCTGACATATCATAAGTTCTGACAGTAAACACACCACCTCCTGAATAGATTGCAGTCACCATACCCGGCATTTGCAGAGTTGCTGTGACTGCCGGTGTTGAAAAGGAAGCACTTGTAAAACTTACCTGATACTCCCCGGGACCCATATAATTTACCGTTGCCGGCGAACTACTCTGATTAACAAATCCGAATGAAGCTATCTGTGCAGCATAGATTCCCAGATCGGATTGAGTCATATTTAGTTTTGAAAATGCAATTCCTGCAGAAGAAGAAATGTCTGCATTACTTATACTTCCATCAACAATTTTTGCACTTGTTACTGTATTATCCGTCAATGTTGCCGCATTTACATTTGTAAGACCAGAACCATTACCCATAAAGTATGTGGCAGCAATTGGTGCCGGGAAATTAGCCGTAACCACATTGGCTGCGATGCTAAAGGTAGTTCCATTCAACACCAAACCTGTTCCGGCATCATACTGAGTATCCGAATCCGGAATTCCAAGGCTTGTGATATCCGATTTTGAAATGTCGAGTTTTGAAAAGGGAATAGCTGCTGCCGGCGAAATGTCATCCTTGGTGATGCTTCCATCAACGATCTTGGCACTTGTAACAGCATCATTTACAACAGAACTTGCTTCTACCCCTGTCAGCATAGAGCCATCACCCATGAAGTTATTGGCGATTACTGTACCGTTATAATTATTGGTCACAACATTTGCTGCAATTTTAAATGTATCACCTGTTAAAACTAATCCTGCACCAGCCTTATACTGTGTGTCTGAATCAGAGCCCGGAATACCCAGACCGGTGATGTCAGACTTTGAAATATTAAGTTTTGAAAATGCTATCCCTGCAGAACCTGAAATATCATTATCAGAAATTGTATTATCCAGAATTTTTGTACTTGTTATTGTATTATCAGCAACAGACGAAGCATTTACATCAGTCAGCAACGAACCATTACCACTAAATGAATTTGCGGTAATATTTCCCGGGTAATTATTCGTCACAACATTCGAACTAATATTGAATATATTTCCTGTAAGATTCAAACCGGTTCCGGCTAAATACTGTGTATCCGACTCAGGGATGCCCAAATCTGTAATGTCTGTTTTCGTGATATTCAGTTTTGAAAAAGGAATGGCAGCTGTTGATGAAATATCTGCATTCGTAATTGTTCCATCAACTATTTTGGCGCTTGTAATGATATCGTTAGCAACTGAAGTCGCTTCAATATTTGTCAGGCCGGCTCCATCACCAACGAAGGCACTTGCAGCAACAGTTCCTGAGTAATTACTGGTTACCACATCAGATGAAATTCCAAAAGTGGTGCCATTCAGCACAAGGCCTGTTCCTGCATCATATTGAGTGTCTGTGTCAGAATCCGGAATTCCCAAACTTGTAATGTCCGATTTACTGATGTTTAATTTGGAGAATGGAATTGCCGCAGATGCAGATATATCCGCGTTAGTGATCGACCCATCCACTATCTTAACACCTGTAATACTGTTATCGGAAACGCCGGTGGAAGAAACATTACTGAGCCCTGAACCATCACCTGAAAATGCTTGTGCCGTAATTGTTCCCTGATAATTATTAGTAAGAACAGTGTTATCAATACTAAAGGTTGATCCGCTAAGAGACAAGCCTGTTCCGGCACCATACTGTGTATCATTATCAGAACCGGGTATACCAAGGGAAGTGATATCAGACTTACTTATATTCAATTTTGAAAAAGGAATGGCTGCTGATGATGAGATATCAGTATTTGAAATAGTTCCATCGAGAATCTTTGCTGAAGATATTGCATCATCTGAGATCACAGGTGCATTGGCACTTGATCCTTGTCCGCCTAGATCTCCGGCCAGCATTATTTTGCCACTTGTTGTTCCTGTTGCATCGCTAACACCAACGGAGGCTAATGCATTCTCTACAAAAGCGGTGGTGGCTATCTGATTGGTAGCTGTTCCGCTCACAGCCGTTGGCGCTTCCGGGGTTCCGTTGAAAACAGGTGAAGAAATATTTGCCTTAAGGTTTAGAGCAGATTGAACTGCAGTACTGACTGGTTTATCAGAATCGGATGTATTGTCCACATCAGACAGGCCAATATCATCTTTACTCAAGGTGATATTACCATTTACTTGCTGAATATTATTTACACTGGTAGTTAGTCCATCAGCTCCGGCCGGTCCTTGAGGACCCGGAATTGAGCTTCCTGATGTCTTTGCATATAATGCATAAGGCACACTAAGCATTTCACTTGTACCCGAAATAGTATAATTCACACCTCCTGTTGGATCTGTTTCAGTCTTGAGAAAATACGGACCGGATGTCCAATCAATTGAATCAAGACTTCCCACGCTTATAAGTCCTTCACCAATACGTGTACTCAACAATCCGTTAGCATTGGTGTTCGCTGTCATCGTTTCCACATAAACAGGAATCCCGTTTACAGAGCCTTGAAGAATACTGATACGCATACCTACGGGGCTGTTGCTTACAAGAACATTTGATGCATCTCTGACGACAGCCTGATAACTCATTCTGGCCGGAGATTGTGCAATAACTGAAAGGGTAAATATGACAGTACAAATAAAAATGAGAACTTTTTTCATAATTAATTTTCTTCTATGTTTTATTGATTTTTATTTTTAATAACTCTGAAAACTTTTAAAACTTCATCCTTACTATAAATTGTAAAAAGGTACATCCCTGTTGTTAAGTTTGTGACATCAAGCTCTGTTTCTGCTTTAAGTACCTGTTTATTATCCACCATTCGTCCATCTGCACTCATCAAACCATAACTAAATTGGTCCGGGTATGCATCATTAATTTTCAAAATCAGTTTTTCGGCAACCGGATTTGGGTATATATTTACATCTAAAAGAATATTTTTCTGTTCAATTCCGCTAAGGACAGATATTTCCCAGACCTGTTGCAAGCCTTCACTCACACTACCTGAAAGGGATTCACGTTGCTCGTAATTCATTTGTCCCACAGAATAACTCACAGTTCCATTGTTCCCGTTTGCATTTCCGCCGGAACTGACAGTTCCTTCTTGTGCATGCACGACCGGTATATAAATACAGATCAGCAATAAAGTCCTGAGGATTAATTTCAGTTTAGTCATGTTATTAGAATTATTTTTATTCAAAATGACAAATTCAACAGATTACTAAAACGGAACAGTGGTCTTTGGGTTAATAAGAAACCCGACCATTTCTTACAATTACTTACGATCTACCATTCAAATCTTTCGATTTTGGCATCTCTAAGCCGGTTGATCAAATTATTGAAAAATTAACCTGAAGAAAACCTGATATAATTTCTATGAAAAAATGTTAGCCTTGAAGCTCATTTTCATCGCTGAACACTGAATGAAAGGAGGATAGCGGAACCATCCTCAGAAGAAAATTTATTCTATAAATCAGGCTACGGCAAATTTAAAAACTTCGCTCAGGATGAAAGTTCAAAAACTGCAGCCCGGGATATATTGTCCTTGGCCGTGACCTACAAAACAGACTTCTGAACTAATATCCGAAATCAAAGTCACCGGAATATATTACACCATATTGTTATGGCTTAATTGCATTAATTAAAAGTTCAATATTATTCTCAAGTAAACTAAAATCTGATGACTCCACAATTCCATCACCTGACAGATCTTCCGTGACATAGCCTGTGATGAATAATGGGACGGAAATTTCCATTTGACTATTATCAAGTGAATCTATACTACCATTCTGGTCTACATCACCACTCCAGATCGCATATCGCCTATCACCCATATCTGCCAAATTATTGCCATAGGCAGCAGATGCAGTTGAAGAGAAATCATAAAACGTCTTCGGCAATGCAAGACTCACAGGTGCAGAACTCCAGGTCTCAACAGAATTTCTGTGCTTAATGCAAATATAGTATGGGTGTCCTTGTACTACACCGGGAAATAGCACATTTGAATGTCCACTAGTGCTGAGAAGAACTTTTTTACTCTGAATAACACTGTATGGGGACTCTGCACCGGCCAATTCAACTGTTATCGTATCAGAAAGAAATGGGTATGAGACAGGGTTTACTGTTGGGCGCAACATTCCTGAACCGGAATAAAAGCCCTGCACAAACAAAGTAATATCAATTGAAACTTTATTTGCATCGGGTTGCTGAAATCCTTGCGTAAGTATTTTTCCTCCTGAAGAAAACGTTTGTATACAAGGCTCACCTAAAGTCCAGCTTAGCGACCCAACAACTGAAGAACTGTATGAACCTGCTGCAGGCATTACATCTCTCTTGATTGATTGCCCGCTTGCAGATGTGAAAAAGACAAGCACCAGAAGTGTAAGTAGTATATGAATGACTGACCTTTTATGCCCTAAGCGGATGATCATGCTGCTATGATTTTTTTAATGTTTATCTAAGTTAATGCAATTTTCTTCCAAAGCAAAATTTGATTTCTTATTTATAATTATTCTATCTAATATTCGGTGTCAAATAAAGATTGTTGAAAATATTTTTATCAGAATATGGATAAAAAACGCACAAAATAAAATCGTCTGTTTTTGGCTATTATCATCAATTAGAAAAAATAATCTTTATTTTTTCTAATAAAATCCTCATTCAAATTCGAATTAATACCTGATAAATAGTGTGATAATGATTTTTCTCCCGGTGAATAATTTAATTTTTATTATTTATTTTATTAATATTACTACTAGAATAAATATGAGTTAGCAGAGTATGTTCGATTTCATACTCAAGGCATTTGATTTGTAAGCACTCACTCACGATAAAACTTCATGCCATGAAACTCCTCAAAAGTATTACTATTTTATTTCTGGTAATTTTCTCTTCACAGCCGGGCATTGCACAAGTTCCACAAGCCATCCCCTATCAGGCAGTAGCCCGTGATGTTGATGGGAATTTGATAGGAAACAAAACAGTGTCACTTCGATTCACGGTACACGATTCCATTCCTTCCGGTGTTGTTGTATACCAGGAAATTCAAACACTTAACACAAACGAATTTGGATTATTCACAGCCAGGATCGGAGAAGGCTCGGTTATCACCGGGGATTTTACAACAATTGAATGGGGACTAAACTTTAAATTCCTTCAAGTTGAACTGGACACAGCAGGCGGGTCCAATTTTACAGACATGGGTACCAATCAAATGCTGAGTGTTCCCTATGCTCTTTATGCAAACCGAAGTCGTTTTGCAGACAGCTCCTCCTTCAACGGCATTCTCTATGATAAAGACTTCATGATCATCAGCACAAGCAGTCACGACACAGTCTTCAGAGTAGATACTACCGGCGTTTCAAAACATAAAGGAAAAGAATTCTTCTTCAGAGGTATTTGGGTATTTGATACACTCACCGTTGTTGATTCCGTTGGGAATCCTGTATTCATCATTCATCCTGATGGCACTTCATGGCACAAAGGTCTGGAAACTTTCAGAGGCGGAACGGTTACAGGTGATTCCACGGGTTCTCTTGTTCAGATCAAACCTGATGGTACCATAGAGATGCGGGATACTACCGGAAAGGTATTGTTCAGAATTAATCCGGATGGTACTTCCTTTCATGCAGGATTTGAAACATTTGCCGGCGGAGCAGCCTATGGTGATTCAACCGGTGCACTGGTGCGAATTAAACCTGACGGGACAATTGAAATGTTGGACACCACAGGAAACGTATTATTTAAAATTAATCCGGATGGTACATCCTATCATGCAGGACTGGAAACATTTGCAGGCGGAGCCAGCTACGGTGATTCTACGGGTTCCATGGTTCAGATCAAACCGGACGGAACTATTGAGATGTTAGATAGCACAGGGAATGTATTATTTAAAGTTAATCCTGATGGCACATCCTATCATGCAGGTCTCGAAACCTTTGCATCCGGTATAGTTGTCGGTGACACAAGTTCATCATTTCTAATATTGCTTCCTGATGGCACAATTGCCATTGTTGATTCTACGGGGAATCCCGTATTCGGAGTTGGTCCTGACGGAAGTTCATTCCACTATGGGATTGAACAGTTTTACGGCGGAATAAAAGTTGGCGAAAGCTTTGGAACAAATATTTATTTAAACCCCGATGGATCAATTGAACATATCGCAGGCAATGGCGAACTGGTATATAAAATCGATTCTGCAGGAAACTCATTTCATGCCGGGCATGAAATTTTTAAGGGAGGTATCTCAGTAGGTGACACGGCAGCTCAACATGTGATAATACAACCCGATGGTACAATTCAAATTCTTGATTCTAATAAGGTAGTGATCCATGAGATCAATCCGAATGGAACAGTGAGTGGTAGTAATAATTTTTCTGATGGAATTATTGTAGGGGATTCTTCTTCATCACATTTGATTGTTCAACCTGACGGAACTATCCAATTGGTTGACTCAAATGGTACCGTCATGTTCAAAGTAAATCCGGATGGCACTTCATATCATGATGGGTTAGAGTCTTATGCATCAGGGATCGCAGTTGGTGATAGCGGGTATTCAAAATTCAGGGCTTATTCTGATGGTAGCATTGCAATCGTAGATACAAATGGAGTACCTGTTTTCTGGACAGATGGTGCCGGTAATTCATACCATAAAGGAGTAGAATTTTTTGAGACAAAAATTATTGTTGGTGCAAGCAATGGAGAGATTATTCTTGAACCTGACCGTTTTGTTGTAAGGGACTCTGCAGGATCCATTAAAATAATTTTCAATGAATTGGGAGATGCCTCATTCGATGGTGATGTAAGAATAGAAGGCAATACATTTTTCGGATCTCCTGATTCATCCTTTACTTTAATTGATAAGTATGGTAGCATTGAAACCTATGATGCAAACGGACAGTTGGTCTTTAGAGTAAAACCGGATGGTACTTCATACCATAAAGGATTAGAGACCTTCGAAGGTGGAATTAGTGTAGGAGACCCTTCCGGCTCACAATTTCATTTAAACCCGGATGGGGGTATTTCCATAAACGACGCTTTCAATAATCCTGTCTTTTCTGTTGACTCTGCCGGTAATTCATATCACAAAGGCGTTGAACAGTTCGACAGTGAAATAATCATTGGAGCAGCCGGAGGAAAAAGATTAAGATTGAATCCCGGATATCTGTTTGGTCAGGATGCATCAGGTACTACTAAATTTGCTTTGGATGAATATGGGGGATATATTGAAGGCGACCTTGATGTAGGAGGTTATTCAAAATTTGGCGCCGGTGTTTCTTCAACGAATATAAGTCCGGATGGAACACTCTCTGTTACGGACTCACTTGGCAATGTCACTTTCTATGTATTACCTGACGGATCATCTTATCATAAGGGTACCGAACTTTTTGAGAAAGAAATTATCATCGGTAGTGCCGGTGGGGACAAACTGATACTCAGACCGGGAATAATAATCGGTCAGGATGCAGGCGGCATGTCGAAATACGGGATAGATAATTTAGGAGGTGCTTCATTTGACGGAGACCTTGACGTATTTGGCTGGTCCACATTCGGCGGAGAAAATGGCACTACTGAGATTGGTCCGGATGGAAGGATTGCAGTTTACGATTCACTAGGGCAATTGGTGTTTCAGGTTTTGCCGGACGGCAGCTCCTTTCACAAAGGCCTTGAAATTTTTGAAACGGGAATAACGGTATTACCAACAGGAACTATAAGTGGAGACGGCTCCGGAATTTTTAACCTGAATGCAGATAATATTTCAAGTGGCACTCTGTCAGATGGAAGATTAAGCAGTGCAGTTCCTTTGAAAAACGCTGCGAATACATTTACACTTCCTCAAACCATTAATGTTCCGGGAGGAACTGCCCTCTCATGCACCGGACCTTTGACAGGCGAAGCAGCCGTATTCAGTGGTTCTGTCGTGATGAATGGCGGTTTTCTTGGATCCGCATTACAATGTAATTCACCATCAGGAAATGCGGGTGAATTCAATGGTAATGTAAATATTAGCGGTAATTTATCTGTGCTAGGAACTGTAAGCAAAGGTGGCGGAACCTTCAAAATAGATCATCCATTAGATCCACAGAATAAATATCTCTTCCACTCTTTCGTGGAATCACCTGAGATGATAAATATTTACAATGGCAACATAGTAACGGATAAAAATGGCGAAGCAATTGTAACTCTGCCTGACTACTTTGAAGCATTGAATAAAGATTTCAGATACCAGTTAACTGTAATTGGAGAATTTGCTCAGGCAATCATTAAAGAAAAAATAAAAAATAATACCTTCAAAATTAAAACGGACAAACCCGAAATTGAAGTTAGCTGGGAAGTTACCGGAATTCGCCATGATCCGTATGCAGAAAACAATCCTGTGATAGTAGAACAGGAAAAACCTGAAAATGAAAAAGGAACCTTATTACATTCCGAAGTAAAAGTAAAATAAAGCAAATAATCTAATACTGTCCGTATTATACCTTTATGATTGAACGGTGTACGTACTCTATCAGAACTCAAACGTGAAAGTTCTATCTTAAAAATACAAGAACCTTCTACACAGTCATGGAGCCGGTATTATACCGTCCAAAGATCAAATAATTTTAAACATGACTAAATCATTTTTATGAGAAAAAACTTACTCTTCCCTACACTCATCATTTTATTTCCGATGTTTAGTCTTGCGCAGGAATTATCCGCAGATCAAATCCTTTCAAACTCATTTTCCAATTCAATTCAGGCTGAACTAAGTTTTACTCCTGCCCAAACAAATGCTGCATTCCGGGCAGAAGGTATTTCCGGTGGATGTGATAGCATCGGAACCTTGTATGGATCAAATAACGGACTCACCGGATGCATGTTTGACCTGGTTGCAGTGAACGATATTGAAATTCAATATTTCTATGGAAATATGGGTACAGGTACGAATGATTGCATCATCTATTATAAAAATGGTTCGCATGTTGGCTATAACAATGACTCAACTGCATGGACTTCCATCGGTACAGCTAGTATAACATCGATGCAGGATATTCCCGTATTAATTCCGATCTCAATCAACCTGACAATCACTGCGGGTGATACAATGGCATTTTATATAGCAAGACAGTCCGGGGGCTCGGTCAGGTACACAGATGGTACTACACTGGGTTCCGTTTATTCAGGAAATGGATTTATTTCTATCCTTGAAGGAACCGGAGTTAGCTACCCTTTCGACTTTTCCATCAGCCCAAGAGTTTGGAATGGTTCTGTCATCTCTTGTCCGCTAACAGTAGGCATAAACGAAAAAAGCAACACGGAAAAATTCTTTAACGTAAATATCGGCGAATCAAAAAACAAAATTGAGGTACAACTTTCAGATTCCTATCTCAAAGAAAACACTTCCCTATTATTTGTTGTAAATGATCTCAGCGGAAGAATAGTATTCAGCGAAATAATCAATCAAAATCAGAAGTCCTTTTACACACCTACTCTTTCTGAAGGACTCTATATTTGTTCGCTTCAATCAACCGATCAAATCCTTGAACAGAAGAAGGTGGCTGTACATTGATAGTATAGCCATTCTTGTCAAGCTTCCGGGGCAAAGGGTTCCTTATCACAGACATCCACACAACAGTCAGGGCGTGACCTGGCCTTTATGCATTGTCTTTTCATTGGATTAATACTATACCAAATAATGAAAAGTCAAAAAAACATTTTTCAAGCATGTTATTCTCCGGCTTATGCAAAGAACACTACCTTTCCGGAAATCGGTGAAGGTCTTTAAAAATCTACCTGAGCAACTACTAAAAATTGATTGATAGAATATAAAACATCTTAGAAGGAGAGGGATGTCAATCATTCTTGCATCAAGCCATGCTGATAATAATCGCGCAAATCGAAGAACAATATTATTATCGACTGCGCCAGATTTCCTGGTCGCCATTACAATATAAGATTCAAACACCCATCACAGCAGATTAATCGAATTTCATAAATTAATTCTCCGGTGAAATTAATTTACTATAAGTCGCAAGTAATCGGATTGATGATTTTCCCTTTTCAGAACCACGATATACATACCTTTCGAAGAATTCCTCAAATCGATAATGTTAGCGGACAAATTTATTTCATTAATAAATCGTCCTTGAGTATCATATATAATTATTGATTGAAGTTTGAATGGAGATGAATCAACCAAAGTAAACAGTCCATTGAAAGACGGGTTTGGATAGGCAAAAGCCGAATACTTTTCATGCAAAGAAAGAACGTTGTTACTTACAACTACACCTCCATATTTAATCGTCACCATTTTATAGAGAAAATTATTATAAAACTCCTGAGAGCTTTGCCCTGTTACTATAAAATTCCCTTGACTGTCTCTTGTCAAATCTCTGAGCTGATCCCAACTGGATGAGACAAGTGTTGTATCGGTATAAGTATTGACAAACTCTGTGGCACCTGTTTCATCATAACCGGCGAGAACATAATCATAATTTGTACTAAAGCCATTGATTGCCCAACCTGCAGTAACAACCCTATTGTTTGGTTCTACAAGAAGATCTATTGGCTCTCTGTCACTTGCAGTTTGGCTATATACCGTAGCCCATTGAAACATTCCGCTTCCTGAATATTGGGCAGTATAATATCGCGCCACTGAGCCTGTCCAGCCGCGACTGATCAGCACAACATTTCCGGCCGGAGTAAATCGAACCTTCACACCATATTCTCTACCGGTGGAAGGGTTGTAAACTGTTTGCCAAATCGGGGCTCCTGTTGATCCATCAAGTTTTCCTACGATTGTGGTGTAAGAGCTTGCTCCACCTGAAGATCCCGTATAAAAAACTTCACCAAGGCTATTTACAACTGCATCACGAACTTCATCACTTGTACCAATGGAGTCTATTAAGGTTGACCATAATAAATTCCCTGTTTCATCATAACTCTGAACGACTCCTGCTGACATACCTCCAACTTGAGAATAGCCGGCGACAAGTAAATCTCCATTGGGATAAAAGTAAACACTGTTTGCTCTGGTTATGGCAAATTGTGTCGAGTCAATTTTGCTTTGCCATACAGCATTCATTGAATTGTCAAAATATATAATCAGACCTCCCAGAATATTTGAATTCACAGTAAGAGCTATGCTTCCGTCGAAGCGGATATCCATTGAGTTAGCCAGAATGCTCCCTGTTGAAGTATTATTATACCAGCTTGTATCTATAAAATTTCCATTCTGATCAATTTTAAGGAAACCTAAGTGATAGTTATTTTTTGTTAAGGCAGAATCAGAGGAAAAGCTAATAACAAGATTTCCTAAAGGATCAAATTGCATTGACGTGAGCGTGTCATTGTTCCAGCCATAAGAACTAAAGTATCGCTGCCACAACAAAGTTCCGAAAGGATCATATTTTACTATTGCAATGTCTGTTCCATTTGCATAAAGCCGGTCAATCGTTGCAGCACAGTATACATTGTCATTCACATCAGTCTGCACAAATTGCCCCATAGTGATAGCGTCTCCGATTCCATTATAGATCCATTCATTGACAGGGTTTCCTGAAGTGTCAATAATAATTGTATAAAGATTTTCATTGACATAAGCAGTGTCGGTAGTAAAACCTCCCGCATAAATCTTCCCATCATGGTATGCAACAGAAAATCCCATTGAACTGTTCAGTGTATCCAGACAACGGTAGGTCCACAGCGAATCACCGGCAGGACTATATTTA
>Ga0209096_1002942_pt1 | contig 15499 bp, 10 predicted proteins | sample AD_UKC034_MetaG_FD_184407 | JGI IMG/M metagenome (GOLD analysis project Ga0209096, IMG submission 184407) | Active sludge microbial communities of municipal wastewater-treating anaerobic digesters from USA - AD_UKC034_MetaG (SPAdes) (version 2) | ecosystem: Engineered > Bioreactor > Anaerobic >... | reverse complement strand
CTCTGCCGCTGCATTTATAACCTGTTGACATCCTCTGTATAAGCCCTGCCCAAAATTCAGCAGTCCGCAAAACCGCACAATGAACGTATAGATTATCGTATCCTTATTTTGCATAAACAAATCTTGTGAAACGGAAAGGATTTGTCCTGCACAACTTCGGGAAAAGCGGGTCGACTATTGCTGTCGTGGAGCAATCTCGACGGCCTGACACCAGCCCGAGTGAGATGCAAAGATCATAGGCAGGGCGACAGAATCTCTTATGATTTCTGACAACAGCGCATCTCCGGCACCTGTTTGGCACAATTGCCGGGTGCAGAGCGGCAGCCGGTTTTTTTGTTGCTTTGGTCAAATGACAAAATTGAGGCGCACGAGCTGGATTGGTTAAAATGGAGAATAACTCATGAGGCGCATGATCGACATATTTTTAAGTGCAATGCTGATTCTGGGCGGCAGTGCATGGTCTATGGATGATTGGACGCAAAAATTTCCTGCCAATAACCCAGGTGCATGGGCACAACATGGACTATGCTATATCGGCAACGATCAGGTGCTGCTTTATGGCGGAGCATCGTCTGGATATGTCGTCAACGGTGAAACATGGCTTTACAGCATCGGCACGAACACATGGATCAATTCGAATCCGACCTCCAATCCTGGCCCTCGCTACGATCATGTCATGGCTTATGTAGGTTCGGACCGAGCGGTTCTATTCGGAGGAACGACTAGCAACGGCAGCAATAAAGAAACATGGCTTTTCGACGCATCGGAAAACCAATGGACAAACCAAAATCCCACCTTTCCACCCTTGGCGCGCACTCTGTCATCCATGGCATATATCGGTTCCGGAAAAGCACTGCTCTTTGGGGGGGAGACGGCTTTGGGACTAAGTGACAGCACCTGGCTCTATGATGCTGCCACCAATACTTGGACGAACATTGCTGTTCCCGGTGACAAGCCCTCGGCACGAAAATGGTTCGATATGGCTTATATTGGCAACAATCAGGTCTTACTTTTCGGTGGAAATACCACAGACGGTGAGAGCGATGAAACCTGGGTGTTTAATCTCGGCTCCAGTACTTGGACGAAAAAAAACCCTGCCAACTCGCCTTCTGCGCGATTTGGGCATAAGATGGCCTATATAGGCGCCGACAAGGTTTTGCTGTTCGGTGGCGGAAATAATGAAACATGGATTTATGATTCGAATGCCAATTCGTGGGTTCAGGATGAAAATGAAACAATCCCCTTGAAACGGCAAGATCACGGATTGGCCGAAACCAGTATGGATGGTTCGCGCTTTTTGGTGATGTATGGGGGCTGGGACTATACATCAAGATATTTTGATACCTGGACTTTTGGCGGCGGCGATTTTTCCTTGCCGGTTGAACTGGCTTCCTTTGCCGCTGAGGCGGGCGATAGCCAGGTGAAACTGATTTGGACTACCCAGAGTGAAATCGATTGTGCGGGATTCAATATCTATCGCGCCGCCGAACCTGACGGCGAACGGCAGCGCCTGAATCCCCGCTTGATCCCGGGTGCCGGAACCTCGACTCAACCGCACGACTACGACTATACCGATTACCAGGCGAACAACGGCCAAACCTATTTTTATTATTTGGAAAACCAGGATTACAGCGGTTTGACGGCTCTGTATGGTCCGATCGAAGCCACACCGATGGCGGCGCCGAGCGGCGGTATTCCCACCGCCTTTGCGCTGCAGGCGAATTTCCCCAATCCGTTCAATCCCGGCACCTGGTTGGCCTATGATCTGCCGAGCGAGTGCGAGGTGGAGTTGGCTGTTTTTACCCTCCTCGGTGCCCGGGTCCGCACATTGGTGCAAGAGGTGCAAAAGGGCGATTCGCATCTGCTCTATTGGAACGGCATGGATGACCGCGGCGCCAATTTGCCGTCAGGCATCTATTTGGTGCAGCTGAAAACGCCGGCCTTTTCGCAAACGCGCAAAGTGACCCTGGTCAGGTAAAAGGTGCCGTTTCGTTTTCGGGTAGAATTTTGATAATAATGTTGTGCTTTGCACAAGTTTTTTGTATCTTTAAATGACTTGCTTTATCGCTGGCATGCGATTCGCAGATCAAATGCATTGCATCCATTTAGATAAAAGCGCATGGGTCATTTCCCCCTGTTCCTCTCCCTTGCCTTTTTAGGCTCCTGATCGCATCGTCATTGCTGCAAAAATCATGGGCACGTTGTGCGTGCATTTTCCACAGATACGCAGGCGTCGTGTGTGTTTAGAGGGAGGGTCGCTCATGCGTCAAATTGGTTACACTTTTCTTGGCCTGTTGCTGGTATTTGGCGCCGGAATCGCTCAGCCCGCGGATGACTGGACGCTTAAAAGTCCGGCGTCGAATCCCGGAGCAACGAGTTTACATGGTCTTTGCTATATCGGAGGCGACTGTGTGCTGTTCTTTGGCGGCAGCACGAGCGCGGGAGTGATTGATGCAACCTGGGTTTATGACCTCAGCGCCAACAGTTGGTCCAACCGCAATCCCGATCCCAAACCCGGCGCCCGCAACGCCCATGCACTGGCCTATGTGGGCTCGGATCAGGCGGTTCTTTTCGGAGGTCTGAATTCCGGCGGCGTTGGCCTCGACGATACTTTTGAATACGATTACGGCAGCAACACCTGGACGGCAATTCCTGCGGCCACCAAACCGAGCGCGCGGTCTGCGACAGCCATGGCCTATATCGGCGGCTCAAAGGCTCTGCTGTACGGCGGACTGGTGGGCACAAACCGCAACGATGAAACCTGGCTATACGATGCAGCCGCCAACAGCTGGACGCAGCTCAATCCGATCGCCAAACCGCCAGCATTGATCTGGCATGATCTGGCTTATATCGGCGACGACCAGGTTTTGTTGTTCGGCGGCAACTCCAGCTCCGGACACAGCGATCAAACCTGGCTTTTTGATCTCAGTGCCAATACCTGGACCCAAAAAGCGTTCGGAAGTCATCCTACCCCGCGAATCAGTCACAAGATGGCCTATATCGGTGACGATCAAGTCTTGTTGTTCGGCGGCAATGACGGAACCCTGGATGATGAGACCTGGGTCTACGACCTCAGCGCCAATCTATGGGTTCAAGATCCCAATGCGGTCAAGCCTGCGGCCAGGAAAGAACTTGGATTGGCTGAAACCAGCCTGGACGGTTCGCGCTATCTGGTGCTCTTTGGCGGCATGACCGCAACCGACTACAACCAGGAAACCTGGACTTTCGGCGGCGGCGATTACTCTTTGCCGGTTGAACTTGAATCTTTTGTCGCGCAGGCGGGGGATGGGAAAATATTGTTGACCTGGCGAACCCAATCGGAAATCGATTGTGCCGGATACCACATCTACCGCGGCACGGCCAAGGACGGTGATCGCCAACGCCTGACCTCACAATTGATTCCAGCTGCCGGCACCTCCACCGAGCCTCGCGATTACTCTTTTATCGATCGGCGGGTGACCAACGGCTTGACCTATTTCTATTTTCTGCAAGATCAGGATTACAACGGCTTAACGGTTTGGCATGGACCCGTTGAAGCGACACCAATGGCAACGCCGAACACCCAGATTCCGGAATCGTTTGCCATGCATCCGAATTTTCCCAATCCGTTCAATCCCGGGACCTGGCTGTCATATGATCTGCCGACCGAATCCGAGGTGGAATTGGCGGTTTATTCACTGCTCGGTACGCGGGTTCGCCTGTTGGTTCAGGGAGTGCAAAGCGCTGATTCGCACCGCATCTATTGGAATGGTCTCGATGACCGCGGTGCCGAATTGCCAACCGGCGTTTATCTGGTGCAGCTGAAAACGCCGACTGAACGCCAAATGCAAAGAGTCACGCTGATCAAATAAGGAACTTTTCGTTTTTTCGCTGCAGTACTTTCACCTGACCCTCGGATGGCGAGGTTTTTTGCCCACTCGGGAGCGCTACAAGGCTCCGGAGGGATTTCATCGGGCAAAAACTTCGCCATCTTTTTATCCTCGTCAACGCGATATTTTTCCTTTCCGACTTGTCTCCCTAGCAAAACGATGCAGAAGCTTTTCTTCCAGTCATTTGGCAAATTTTATCGATAAAAAAGCAATTTCTCATTGAATAGTTGGATAGAATCCTTATATTTCTTCAAGGCTTTAATTGGAACGAAGCTTCAAAAAATAGGATGATCTTAATATCCGTTGTGCACAATTTCAACGGAGGGGAACAACAACAATGAGTTACTATGGGCTGAGCAAGATTGAAAACAATCTTGTCAAATACAGTGGCCCAATCAACGAGATCGATCTTGAAGGCAAGCACGCGGCAATCGTGATCGAAGAAATTCTCAACGAGGTGTCGTCACCTCATCTCTTGATCGTCGCTTCGCTGGGATTGGTCATCACCATCAAGTCAAAAGACAACTTTTGCGCGACGCATTTTAAAACAGCCATTGATGAATCCGTTGCCGCTGGCATATTGAGTTTTGCCGCGCACAAAGGCAAAACAGTAGCCATGGTAGAGGGGTATGGTGCTTTTGAAATAGTTGACAAGCCATCACGTGCTCTTTCGAAGAAAAAATGGGAAACCATTACCGCTGCTATCGTTGCAATCCTATTCTTGGGAAGCATTTCTGCTGTTTTTGTGGGTTACATGAAGAACCGGGACGAACCCACGAATAAAGAAGTCGCAAAAATGTACGCTTTGGGGCTGAATCTTGAAGAAAATGTGGTTGCATTGCAAGACAAGAGCAAGCACGTCCGCAGGGCAGCAGCACGCCATCTTGTACAGCTCTTGAGCCTGGAAGTGGATGAAAGCAGGATTATGAACGCTTTAATTCCCGCACTGCACGACAGGGACTATCAAGTACGCGCAGAGGCGGTGGAAGGAATCGGAAAAATTAAAGACCCGCGGGTATTTGATCTTTTGGTTCAAGCGTTTAGGGATAGGAATGATAGGGTCAGGGCGGATGCAGTCGTGGGTCTGGCAAAAACAAACGATCCGCGCTCGATAGAGTTTTTAATCACGGCATTTGATGACAGAGGCGGCCTTGTGCGACGCAATGCTGCAATTGCGTTTGGCAAAATCAAAGATCCCCGTGCCGTTGACCCCTTGCTCGCCTTGCTCGAGGATGAATATTCCTCGGTTCGTACGTCGGCTGCTTATACATTGGGTAAAATGAAGGAAAACCGGGCTGTTGAAGATCTTATCGGTCTGCTTAAAGATAGTCATATCAATGTTCAGGAGGCTGCGGCTGTAGCTTTGGGCGATATTGGCGACAAAAGGGCGGTTAGTCCATTGATCGAAGCGCTCGAAGACAAGGTTGGAGATCAGGACTGGTATGCTGCTCGTGCTCTTTGCAAAATTGGAGACGAACAGGCGGTAGAACCTTTGGTTGACAGGCTGAAAAAGGGGCCATTCGGATCCCTCGAAATGACCGCAGAGGTCGTCGAAGCTCTCGGTAATATTGTTGGTAGGCAAGCAGTCGACTCTTTAATCGCCATTTTTATCGACATTAACCAAAACACGATTATACGCTGTGCGGCGGCAAAAGCATTGCGAAAGAATGGAGACGATCACGCGGTTGGAGTTTTGATTTCCAGGATGAATGATAAAGGCGAACACCCCGACGTTCGTTTTGAAGCTGCATTAGCTCTTGGCCAGATTGGGGGAGCTCAGGCGGCAAAGGCATTGAGTGGTGCCATGAATTCAGGAGACGCACGTATCAGCCTCGCAGCACGTTGGGCATTGGCGGATCTGGGAAATCATGGGGAAACAAAGTAGCAGGATAGGCCTGGTTGCCTCCAGAAGGTGCCGCTGTCAATTGATAACGACAGGAATGAGATAGTCTAAAAGCCATCGCAAAAAATGGACCACGCTTAGCAGTCAACCGGGAAATGAAGTTTAGCGCAAAATGGAACTTCAAATTCTCCACTTTAATGAAAGTGCCAAGTCAGCGGCAATGTTGTGCATAAGTTATAAAAATAGAAATATGTTTGAACAATAGATGGATGATGTTCAATAGATTAAATCATAAATTCAGAACACCTGAACCGTGCTGATTTTCAGCAAAGCATAGGAGGCTTGTCATCATGTCGCATACCTATGAAGAGTTGAAGAAAAAGAATGTCGCCGAGCTGCGCGAGATTGCGGCTACAATCGAAGATGAGGCGGTGCAAGGGTATACCCAGCTGAACAAGGAGCACCTGCTCAAGGCGATTTGTGATGCCTTAAAGCTGGACATGCATGTTCATCACCACGTCGTTGGTCTTGACAAGACCAAAATCAAAGGCGAGATTCGCGAATTGAAGAAAAAGCGCGATCACGCCATGCAAGAAAAGAACAAACAGGAACTCGTTGCGGTCAGGCTTGAAATTCGCAAATTAAAGAAAAAACTTCGCAAAGCGATGGTCTGACCTTTACCGTTTGGGAGAGAGGGTGATGAAGTATTTGCCGATTGCGGCTGCTCTGATCGTCAGTCTGTCTGTTGTGCTGTCCTGCCGCCAGCAACAGCAGCAGACACCATCTCCAGTTTCGGATGAGACGAGCGCAGCGCAAACAAACAAGCCCCGTCCGGATCGTGTTCGAATTTATGAATATGACTATGAATGGGATTTGCAGGATCTAAGCGAAAATCATTTCATTGTGCTTGAATTTTACGCCGACAGCACGGCTGGACGCTATTACGGCACCAGCGACGATTTTGATGATTTTCGCGAGGGTTACTTTCCCGGATTTTTTGTCGCCAGCATGGACAGTTTGGCGATCCGCGATGGCCAGATCCGCTTCTCTCTGCGCGTGATCCGCGAGATTCTGTTCAGCAAACCAATCGATTTGCGCCTGACCACAGCTGTGCAAGCGCGCGCTGCTGGCTGGCCGGTATGGCTGGAGAGTTTCCCGGAATACGAGTTGAGCCGTACCCGGCGCACCTATACGGGTTTGTTTCGCGATGATCGGATCGAGATTCGCCTGCCCGATGAAACAAGACTTTTTGCCGAAAAACAGCAACTCGCTCAGCAGACCCCCTGAGCTCGAGTGCTTGGAAAAGTTGGCTTTTTCCGCCAGATCGTCGATGACTCTTCTCCAACTGATAAGGCTGCGGGCGGCTGCAACAAAATAAAAGGAAAATGCTGATGTGCCCAACCCGAATTAGAGTTGTGATTAAACGGATTGGCTTGTGTGCCTTGTCGAGCGTGATCATTTTTCAAGTGGCCTGTCAAAAAAATCAGGCGCTGCAACATGAACATGCTGCAGAAATCGATGCATGGCGCCGGCAGAGAGTGGAGAGACTGACGGCCGATCAAAGCTGGCTGACACTTGCAGGGCTTTTCTGGTTGCATGAGGGCGACAACCGCCTGGGTGGGGCAGAAAACAATGATGTGCAATTTCCTGCCGAACACGCGCCCGCGCATATCGGTGTTATCGCTCTGCGCGGCGATCGCTTGCGGTTCACTGCAGCTGAAGGAATAAAGGTGATCTCCAGAGGCAGCCCCGTCTCGAGCCTGGAATTGGCCTCTGATGCATCGGGTGACGCCACGCCCCTGGAACTCGGCACATTGCGCTGGATCGTCATCAAAAGAAATGATCGCTATGGCGTTCGCCTTTGGGACAGCGCAAGCGCCAGACGAAGAGAATTCAGTGGGATCGAATATTTTCCAATCGAGCTTTCCTGGCGCTTGCAAGCCCGTTTTGAATCCTATGTACCGCCGAAAACTCTGGCCATTGCCAGTGTAGTCGGCACGACGAGTGAAGAAATCTCTCCAGGCGCCCTGGTTTTCGAGAAAAACCGTCAAGAATTCCGCCTGGATACAGTTGCCGAACCGGATGATGAACAGCTGTTCGTCATTTTTGCCGACCGCACCAGCGGAGAACAAAGCTACGGCGGCGGCCGTTTTCTGCTGGTCGACCGGCCCGACAGCAACGGTCAGACACTTATCGATTTCAACAAAGCCTACAATCCACCGTGCGCTTTCTCTCCGTATGCGACATGCCCGCTGCCGCCGCCACAGAATCGTTTGTCGATTGCAGTATTGGCTGGCGAGAAATATACAGCTGTGAATTCGGCCAATCATTGAAGTAACAGTACAACTGAACGCTGCAAAGAGGTTCTTATGAAGAAAAGTATATTTTTTGTCCTGTCAACATTTGTCGCAACTACTGCTTTAGCCACAACTCCGATTTCCTTGCCGACACCACAACAACGGATAGGGATGGATTTGATGGAAGCTTTGCAACAGCGTCAGTCCATTCGGAATTTTTCTTCTGATTCGCTTTCGTATCAGGAACTATCAGATGTGTTGTGGGCAGCATTCGGCATTAACCGGCCAGAAACCGGTAAACGAACAGCGCCATCTGCAATGAACCGGCAAGAGATTCAGATCTATGCGGCTCTGGCCAGTGGTCTCTATCGCTACGATGCCAGCGGCCATCAGCTGATAAAAGTGAGCGATAAGGATATCCGCTCTGATACCGGAAGACAGGATTGGGTCGCTCAGGCACCGCTTAATTTAATCTATGTCTCTGATTTCAGCCAGCTGGATCGAGGAGATGACACGGCTAAAAAACTGATATCCTCGACAAATGCCGGCTTCATTGGCCAAAATGTTTACCTCTATTGTGCGGCTGCGGGTCTGGCCACGGTGGTAAGAGGAGGATTCAATGAGCAAATGCTTGCCAAATCCATGCAATTGCCTGAACATATGAAGATCATCCTGACTCAAACAGTTGGACATCGCGCCAGTGCCTCGAATCCGTAATACCACTCGATCCAAATTATTGGCTTTAGTACTGGTCTATTTCCAACTTTGATCGCCAAATGGTAGGAGGTGTCTAGTTGAATTTTTATGCTCAGAACTTAAAGGTTTGATTGCCGGTACTATCTCCGGAATCCTGATTTTAGGCCTCGCTGGACGTGCCGTTACAGCCGGCATCGCCCTTGTAACCGACACACCTTCAAATTTGAGTTTCGGAGGAATAGGTGAATCTGTAGTGGTTGGCGCGCTGGTGGGCGCAAACGGAGGGTGCTTACTGATAATGCTAAAAAATATGTTTCGCGTCCGTTTATCATGCTTAGGTAGTGCAATTGGGATAATATTGTTTATCTGCACCCATATTTTCGCTTTTTTTAACAACCGAATCATTTTTTGAATGGCGGCCATTCTGTTTTTTACACGATGTACTGTTTTGCTGATGTTTGTGAACTATGGCTATATCCAAGCCGAAATTTTAACAAGATTTGAACAGGGTGGGGAACAAGACGAATGAAAGAAAGGAAAAAGCAGATTGCTCATGCCTTTTTAATTATCGGCACTTTTGGCCTTTTGGGAAATGAATTTATTCTCGATTGGGGAAGAGCTGCAACTTTATTGTTCGCTGCGTTTAATCTAATCGGTTTAGTTGTCTTGGTTATTGCGTGCCGCAAAAGACAAGAGTAAAGCAAGATCGCGAATTGTCAGCGTGAATACACCGCACCTTTCAATACAGTGAAGCGAGTTTGAGCAAAGAGTGGTGTCGCCTGTTGCTGGTGGATATCGTTCTAGGCAGCAAAACGTCAAGCGAAAACTGCGTTTTTATGGTTTTTATTTTGTGCGTTTGCACTTTTTCCCCCTGCTCGGGTTGGTTGCTGTGTTTTTGGATTGTAGCAGGACTTTTTACCAGCTTCGTTGTGGCCGAGTGTTTACCTCTTCAATGGCCTGCATCAAGAGTTGGCAAAATTCAAGCAAAATTAATCTGTTGATGTTCTGCTGCCTGCAATTGTTATTGTTTTTCACCTTAGCACATCACTATCCGAATGATTTTTTCGGAGATTAAGTGCGAAACACCCGATCAAGGGAGCAAAGCGATAGACGAAAAAGCCGTTGCATATGGTTTTTATCGCTTGTATTTTTATGGTTCGAAATTTATCACCAAAGGTAATCGAGCAAAAACTGATAGAAAGGGGATAGCAGATCAAAATGAAAATCAAAATTGAAATGAAAGCAAACGTGATGATGAAAAGCAAAAAGAAAACGAATGCTCGAAAAACAATCATTTCTGTTGGTGGTCTGCTGGTTGCATTGATCATTCCGATGTTGGCTTGTTCGGAACGGCCTCCGAAGAATATCATCTTGATGATCAGCGATGGCTGCGGTTATAATCATTTCGATGCCGCGAGTTTGTTTGAAAAGGGGCAACCCGGAACACAGGTTTATGAGTCTTTTCCTGTACAACTCGCGGTCTGCACCGCCTCCCTCAGCACACCGGGATATGACGCGGAAAAAATCTGGTCGGATTTCGACGCGGTGCGCGAGAAACCAACCGATTCCGCCGCATCTGCGACCGCCTTTGCGACCGGGCACCATACCCTGAACGGGCGACTTGCTGTGGATGCTGACGGAAATCCGTTGCTCACCATTTTGGAGCATGCAGAGACGCTGAACAAGTCCACGGGCCTGGTGACCACCGTGCCGTTTTGCCATGCGACTCCAGCCGGTTTTGCAAGCCATGTCGATGCACGCGGAGATTACGGCCAGATCGCCCAACAAATGCTGCAGACCGGCGCGGTCGATGTGTTGATGGGCGCTGGCCATCCGGATTACGGTTCAGCGGGCGAAAAACTTCAGCAACCGAATCCTGTGCATTTCGGCGATGCGGTTTTATGGGAAGCTGTAAAAGCGGGTCAAGCGGGAGGGGATTCCGACGGCGATGGCGCGGCCGATGCATGGACGATGATCGACTCATTGGCAGATTGGCAATCGTTGGCTGAAGGCCCGACTCCCAAACGCCTTTTTGGCCTGGCCCCGGTGGCCACTACCCTGCAACAAGATCGGCCGGGTGATACGCTGGTTCCTCCTTTCGGGGTTGAGCTGATCAAGAATGTGCCCTCACTGCGGCATATGACTCGCGTGGCATTGAACATCTTGGACAACAACCCCAACGGCTTTTTTATGATGATTGAGGGTGGAGCGGTCGATTGGGCTTCGCACAGCAACCAAATGGGGCGATTGATCGAAGAACAGATCGATTTCAATCGCGCTGTGGAAGCCGTGGTCGCCTGGATCGACAGCACCAGCAGTTGGTCGGAAACCCTGCTCATCATTACCGCGGATCACGAGACGGGGTACTTGACCGGACCGGGTTCCGGCCGTGCGACTGAAACGGGCATCGAAGCGAAATGGAATCCGCTGCAGAACAACGGCGCCTCTGTGATGCCCGGCCATGAATGGCACAGCAACAGCCACACCAACTCCCTGGTTCCGCTTTTTGCAAAAGGGCGGGGAAGTGAGACCCTGCGCCGCAAACTGGTCGGCGAAGATCCGGTGCGCGGTCCTTATGTCACCAATGCCGGGGTGGGACAGGCGCTGTTTGAACTGTGGAAGAGCAAGCCTGCTGCTGATTAAGTTGCTGCCGACCTGTTCTTTTCTCGCCAAGGCGGTAAAAGTCGCCGTATCCATACCAGCATTTCACCTGCTGCGCGGTTGTCCCAGAAGCAGTAGGGGATAGCCTTGATCCTGACACGACTGCATTTGGCGGGTTGTGCGGCTTGATAGAGCCGATCCGGCCATTCGGGATAGGTCTCGCGCCATGCCTCAGCAGCCAGTACCGCGATTTGTGGCAACGCAGTGCATTTTTCGACTGACCACTGCGCTGCAGGTTCAATGGCGATCTGATGCAATTGGGAGCCGTTGTCTGCTTGTTCGAGGCAATAGACGAGCGGGCCGCGCCGCAAGGCGACGCGGCCTGTGTTGTTTTCAACCTGTGGATGAGATTGCCATTGCTCCACCGGCATCTCGAGTTGCCATTGCAGCATGTCTCCAGTTTTCCAGGTGCGTCGCAGATGGACATAGCCATTGCGAACCAACGGTACGATTTCGACAGATTCGTGGTTGACGGTTAAACAAGCCTGGTGACACCAATTCGGCAGGCGCAAGGCAAGGGTCCATTCCGCTGCGGGAGCCGCGTCGAGGTGAAACTCGATATCACCTGTCCACGGATAGTCAGTATGGACAGAAAAGGAAATCGGAACTCCAGCCACTTTGCAACTCCCGGCAGAGGCAGCAAAGAGATGGACCGCCAAAAGATCGGGTGCGATAGAATAGATATAGCCGCCAATCGAAGCGAGCAGACGGGAGATGTTGCTGGGACAACAAGCGCAGTCAAACCATTTCTGGCGGTGATGGTTTCCGTCGCTTTGCAGAGGATTGACATAGAAAAAGCTTTGTCCGTCATTGCCAACCCCGCTAAGAGCCCCGTTATAGAGGCTGGTTTCCAGAATATCCGCATAGCGGCTGTCGCAGTCAAACTGCAGCATGCGATGTGCCCAAAAGATCAAACCAACTGCTGCACACGTCTCGGCATAAGCCAGTCGATTGGGCAGGTCATAATCGCGGGTAAACCCTTCACTTCGATGGGTCGAGCCGATCCCACCGGTGATGTACATGCGACGGGTGACCAGATTGTCCCAGATGGTTTCGCATGCCTGCAGCAGCTGATCGTCGTGCAATTCAGCCGCTACATCCGCCATACCGCTATACAGATACATCGCTCTCACCGCATGTCCGACTGCCTCTTTTTGTTGGCGAACCGGCAAATGCGATTGATTTGACTGATGGCCGTTGAGATAGTGCCAGCCTGGAGCGATCCCGTGCACCTGTACTTCGCCGTCGAAATAGTGAGGCTGCTGGCCGCGTTCGTCGATGAAATACTTCGCCAACCGGAGATAGCGTTTTTCGCCGGTGCAGCGATAGAGTTTGATCAACGCCAATTCGATCTCTTCATGGCCGGGGTAGCCGCGTTTTTTACCTGTTTCTCGGCCAAAGGTCGCATCGATCAGATCCGCGAAACGGCATGCCGCCTCGAGCAACTTGCGTTTGCCGGTTGCGTTAAAGACAGCAACCGCTGCTTCGAATAAATGGCCGGCGCAATAGAGTTCATGCCAGTCGCGGAGATTGGTCCATCTTTTTTTCGGCTCGACAACGGTGAAGTAGATGTTCAAATAACCGTCAGGCTGTTGAGCCTTGCAGATCAGCTCGATGATTCGGTCGAGTTCAGCCTCCATTTCAGCGTCGGCATGAGTGCCGAGCGAGTAGGCTGCAGCTTCCAGCAGCTTATAGACATCTGAATCCCAAAAATAATGCGGCCTGGGTTTACCGCTGGTTGCCGTCCACTCCAATTTAAAGGCGTCGATGCGGCCGGTCTCATAACTCTGGCGAAAGATCGCCGTCAGAGTTTTTTCTCGGTTGATCTCTTGCTTTTGAGCAAGCAAGCCCCCGGTCAACTTGATTTGCCGATGGTCAATCGGCTGCAGAGAGTAGCGCGCAATCATCCTGTTTCCTTTCAGTTTTGCCAATATAAGCGTTTTTGTCGTCAATTTCAATTTATACAGAAAAATCGGGTCGCGGCAGCGAATTCCATCGCTATGCAGCCAGAAAGGTCGGGTGCCGCTGGTGCAAAAGCGGGAATCGACTGCAACAAGATACTCATTGCTTCTCTGATCGGTTTTTCGTACTTTTTAAAAATGAATCAGAATCATTTTTTTGCGATTGATGAAGGTGTGCGATTGGCTTGTGAACAGCTGATCGATTTGCACCGAAAGTAAAATGCTCCGCTTCAAATCACTGCCTTTTGCTCGGTTGTGGATGGTAACCATTCCAACTCATGCCGATGAGTGGGCGCTCAGTTCAAGGTGGCGGCGACTGGCGACCGATGACCACCGGTTTGCAATGAAACGATCGGAAAGATGGCTTACACACCCGTAATCAGCGTCATCATTGTCAGTTACAATGTGCGCGCGTTTCTCGATCAGGCGCTCACGTCAATTCTGCGGGCGCTAAAAGGAATCGACCACGAGATCTTTGTGGTGGACAATGCCTCAACCGACGGCAGTCCGGAATGGATAGCCGAAAAATATCCGCTCGTCCAGTTGATCCGCAATCGCCACAATATGGGTTTTGCGCGGGCAAACAATCAGGCGTTGGAAAAAAGCCAGGGTCGCTTTGTCTGTTTGATCAATCCCGACACCATCATCCAGGAAGATACTTTTTCGGTCTTGCTCGATTTTGTTGCCACTCATCCGGATGCCGGCGCCGTGGGATGCAAGATTCTCAATCCTGATGGAACGCTGCAATTGGCGTGTCGGCGGAGCTTTCCCACCCCGTGGGTGGCTTTTAGCAAGATTGTCGGTCTGGCCAAACTGTTTCCAAAAAGCCGGTTGTTTGGTCGTTACAATCTGACCTATCTCGATCCTGATCAAGCTGCTCCTGTCGATGCCCTGTCGGGATCATTCATGCTGGTGAGGCGAGAAACGATCGACAAGGTTGGCTGTCTCGATGAATCGTTCTTTATGTATGGTGAGGATCTTGACTGGTGTTACCGCATCCAGCAAGCAGGGTGGCAGAACTATTATTGTCCACAAACACAGATCATTCATTTCAAAGGCGAGAGTTCAAAGAAAAGTCCATTTGCGCAGCGCCGCCTTTTTTATGAAGCCATGCAGCTTTTCGTGGTCAAGCATTTCAGCCGCGGCCAGGCTCTGATCCCATCGTGGATGCTCAAATTGGCGATCGCCATACGTGCAGTCATCGCCTATATCGCCCAGGTTGCGCGCTTGTTGGCTTTGCCGGCGATCGATTTTTTCTTTTTGACCCTCTCTCTGGCCCTGGCGATCTGGCTGCGGTTCCACCCGCAATTTCCCTGGCAGGCATTCGTCAAGGTCCACCTGCTTTACAGCTTGGTTTGGTTGTTCAGTTTCGCCGGTCAGGGCCTGTACAGCCGTTGGCGTTTTTCAGCCAGCAGAGCAGGAACTGCTGTGTTGTTCGGTTGGCTGGTCAATGCGGTGCTGACCTATTTTATCAAGACCATCGCCTTTTCTCGGGCGGTTATTCTCTATGCCGGAGCAATGGATATCCTGCTGTTGGCTGGCTGGCGGATCGCAGCGCGGGCGCTCTCCAAAAACGAGGTGGGCTTGTTTCGCCACCTGTTCGGGGATGCCCTTTTCTCCAATCGATCAGTTTTGGTTGGCGAAATCAGTTCGATTCGCCGTCTGGTCCGCCGTCTGCAAAAGGATGCGCATACGCGGGCGATGGTGCAGGTCACCGGCATCGTTGCCAGCAACAGCGGGCCCCTCGACTTGCAGGTCGAGGGCATTCCTGTTCTCGGTCGACTGCGCGATTTGGCTGAGATCATCGCACGCGAAAAGATCAATCAAGTCATCTTTTCCACCGATAAGATGTCCTATCACAAGATTTTATCGATTGTCTCGACCCTGGCGGGCCAGACCATCAACTACCGGTTGGTCCCGCGGGAAATGGACGTGATGATCGGCAAAGCATCGATCGATTATTTTGACCACCTGCCGTTGGTCGATATCGACTATAAATTGCACGATCCCTTTTTTCGATTCGTCAAACGCTTGTTCGATATCCTCGGCGCTCTAATAGTTTTGTCGTTCGGTTGGCCGTTTTTTATCTGGAAAAGCTGGTCGAATAAAGGCAAATGGATGGAACGTTCGATCGTTGGATTTAACGGCGAACCTTGTGCGGTCCGTTGCTTG
>Ga0209096_1002941_pt1 | contig 15500 bp, 15 predicted proteins | sample AD_UKC034_MetaG_FD_184407 | JGI IMG/M metagenome (GOLD analysis project Ga0209096, IMG submission 184407) | Active sludge microbial communities of municipal wastewater-treating anaerobic digesters from USA - AD_UKC034_MetaG (SPAdes) (version 2) | ecosystem: Engineered > Bioreactor > Anaerobic >... | reverse complement strand
CACGTTAAAAAACCTTGAAGCACAGCGAAAGAAAAAAGAGCAGCAAAATGAAATAGATGATACAGCCAATGCCCGCATTAAAAAGTTTATTGAAAAGACAAACAAAGAGATCGATACTCTTATTAATAAAAATACCATTGTGATTGGTGAAACAGTGGTGGAAAAAGCAGATTGGGACAGGCTCAAAAGAATCTTGTCGTTCTCCCGCAAGGCTTCAAAGAATATCAATGACAGGATATTATTATTATCCGATCTTATTAACCGTAATATGGTGGTAAGAATTGACCAGGATGTTGTATTTGAACCCGGTAAGTATGATATTTCTCCCACTGTTGCCTCTGCTATCGGGCGGCTTTTTGAACCCGCCTCCAAAGAAATAGATCTTTTCATTAAAAAATATCCCAACTTTCCTCTCTCTCTTGTCATTACAGCAAAGGGCTATTCTGATGCTACATCTATTGCGGAGGGTTCTCAGTTGTATAAAGAATTAAAAGACCGCTTAAAACTGCAAACTGACAATCCCAATACCAAAGAACTGAATAAGGAGCTTTCTGTAGCCCGTGCGCAGGCAGTGATAGATCTCTTTAAATCATATACTGTAAACCGGGGAAGTGATGGAGGTAATATCAAAAACATCCTATACTTGCATGAGGGTAAAGGAGAAACGTTACCTGATCCTAAAGTGAAAGATTACCGGACAGATGACCCACGCAGAAGAGTAGTACTGCTTTTCTGGAGTGTTTTCCCTGAATAAGGTTTTATTGCCCGAATACTTTCTTCAAAATATCGGTCGTCCTTGCAACAGGATTGGCCCTGATATTAGCCTCTTCTTTTGCTACCTGGTCAAATAATGCGTCTACGGCTTTACCAACAACATAAGAAGTCAGATCCGGGTTAATTTTTTTGAAAGTGGTCGGCAGTTTATTGTATGAAGTAATTAAATCGGAATAATATTTTGTGGCATCCGTTTTATCAAGAGAACTTTTTACAGAGGGTGTAAAAGCAGCGATCAATTTTTCTTTTGTTTTATCCTTAAAGTAATTGGTAGCCCCGTCTTTCGGACCTTTAAGAATGTTCAGGGCATCTTTCAGTGTCATTTCTTTTATAGCATCCACAAAAATGGGTTTGGCAAATCCTACTGCATCTTCTGCCCCCCTGTTTATTGCCAGGATCGCCTTATCCACCTGGTTGCCCATGCCGAGATTACGTAAGGTACTCTCTACTTTTTTGGCATCCGGGGGCAGAAGCATTTTATAAAATTCACTTCCAAAAAACCCATCTGTTTTATTCAGGTTCAGCACAGCCGTTGTTACTCCTTGCGTTAATGCCTCTTTAATTCCTTGTCCTGCTTCATTTTCAGAAATACCGGAACCTGATTTTTTGGTTAATACATCTTTCAATTTTATTTGCGCAGAAGAAGCAGCAGGAACAAGTAAAAAGCCTGCGGCAATAAAGACAAGTAGTGTTTTCATTTGTAGTGATTGTATATGAGTCAAAAATAACAGCCTTTCTGCAGTGCAAAAAGGCTGCCGGTTATTTTGACGTTATTTTAAGGTTTTCTTTGCAGCTATATTAAATTCCACCAAATACTTTACGCAGTATCTCTGTGGTTCTTGCTACGGGATTTTCCCGGATATTAGCTTCTTCCTTGGCAATCTGATCAAAAAGAGCATCCGTCGCTTTCTCCACCACAAAACCAGGCAGATCCGGGTTTATCTTTTTTATTGTTGTCGGAAAGTTATTATAAGTAGTAACGATATCTCCGTAATACTTTGTAGCATTTACTTTATCCAGGGAAGATTTTACAGAGGGCAGAAAAGCAGCCAGCAATGCATTTCTTGTTTTATCCTTAAAATAATTAGTCGCTGCGTCTTTAGGCCCCCTCACAATATTAATTGCATCCATTAAAGTCATATCCTTAATGGCATCCACAAAAATGGGTTTTGCATAACCTACTGCATCCTCTGCAGCCCGGTTAATAGAAAGAATGGCTTTATCCACCATCTTGCCCATACCCAGGTCTCTTAATGTGTTTTCAATTTTCACCGCATCGGGTGGCAATAATACTTTGTAAAACTGGCTTCCGAAAAATCCATCTGTTTTATTGAGATTTAATACGGCTTTTACCAGTCCCTGGCCAAGTGCTTCCTTAATACCTTGCCCTGCTTCCGCTTCTGTTACACCTCCCCCGGTGCCGGTTGGCAATTTAGAAAGCACATCACAACTGCTCAAAGCTGCGGATACGAATAAAACAAAGAGAATTTTTTTCATGATTTTTCATTTTTGGACTAAATGTTAGCTGTTTATGCTTTGAGGCTTTCTTTCCTGTTATTGATCCTGTCACGGATGATTCTAAAAAATTTTGCTCTTTCTTTTTCGCTCACTTCACTTATCAGTGTAGATCGTCGCAACTGGTTCTGAATATGGTTATACATATTTTCATTAAAAGCCGGGTCTCTGGTGAGCATAAAATTAATCGTTGAATGCGAAACATAAGACAATTTTGTACCATCAAGTTCTACCAGCATATTATTGTCTCCCATCAGTACTTCGTTGAAATACATTTTAAATTCCCCGATGCGTTTTTGATCCGGATCACCATAATTGAATTTATATCCTAAGGATGCCTGTTTTTCCAGGTGATCCCATAATTTTCCAATAGCATCATATAACCGATATACATCTTCATCAGATTCAAATACCTGCCCGTCACGATAAAACTCTATCTGCCGGAAGAACATATTCATGGTTTCCATATTCCAGACTTCCACACTCGGTATCTGGTTGTACAGGTCCAGTACTTTTTTTTCTAACTCAAACAATTCAATGGGATGATCTGCATACCTGAATTTCTTTCTTTCAAACTCAGGAAAGTGAAAATAGGTTTTCAGGTAAAAGAACCATTTAAAAGCTGCCGTTTCCTGTAAATGATACTGGTGAAAGATCGGCAGGTCCTTGCACATATAATAAAAGCTCTTCTCCTTAAAACTATTGATATATGCAAGATTATGCATCATACTGGTAACAAACTCCTCAAACCGGAATGTCTTTTTATCAAGATACTGTCCCTGGAATACGATTCCCCCTGATTGTAATCCCAGTAATTGATCTACCGATACTTTATAGTGTGTACAAAGAACCTGCAGCTCATCAAGGGAGATTGTTTTTTCTCCCCTCATACGCCGGTAAGCGCTGTCGGCGCTTATGTCTAGCAGCTTTGCAATTTCATCCGCTGCAGAAAGGTTTTCACCAATCTTGTTTTTAATAGCCTTAAAAAGCAGTTGTTGAAGTTCCCCGGTTGTCATACTTACAAGTTTCTTTTACGATCACCGATTTTAGACAATATAATGTTGAAAAAAATATTCCGTTGTTTCTCGCTGCTCTGGCTTATCTGTGTTGACCGTCGTATCAGGTTTTCAAAGTCGCTGTATAATTCTTTACAAAAACCCTCATCAGTCGTAGTGATGTAATTGAGATGACCATAATTGATAAAGGCCGCTTTTACAAAATCCGTCAGCACCATTATAGTATTGTCGCCTAATACCACCCTGTTGAAAAAGAATTTAAAATTACTTTTCCGGCTTTGGGGATCTTCGCCGGGTATAAATTTACAGCCATACTCAGCCTGTTGTTTCATGTGATAGACTGTTTCTTCCAATGCATCATAAATGGCCCTTATATCGGCTGATGACTGAAAATGACCGGAGTCTTTCGAAAATTCGATCTGTGAAATAGTACTGTTTATACTCTCTGTATTCCACATTTCAGTTGAGGGCACCCTGGAATACTTTTTCGTAAGATCGAAACTCATTTGCTCAATATCCGGAGGCAACAGGCCAAAATCAAATTGTTTATTTTCAAAATCAGGATGCTGTAAGTGAGTTTTCATCCAGAAGAAATACCGGAATGCGATCAGGGGTCTGTAATAAAAATTGTGAAAGATGGGCAGGTCTTTCGACATATAGATGATCTCCTTCTGTATAAAATTGCTGATCGAATCAAGTTTCTCGTGTAACCCTGACAGGTATTGCCGGTAATCATACTGGTGATTTTTTATCCGGTAATCCCTGAAAAGAACCACTCCCTTTTTAGTTTCCAGCAACTGATCCAGTGAAAGGTTAAAATGCTGGCATAAAATCCTTGCTTCATCCAACACCAGCGGAGTTTCACCCCTTATACGGCGATAAGCACTATCACTGCTTACATGTAATATATCAGATATAGTATCAACAAGGGAATCATGCTGAGGCAAAATTTCCTTAATGCGCTGAAACAAAATATCCTGTGAACTGGTAGTTGGCATGTGGTGGTTTATGGTTCAGTTCAACATTATTTTTTGCAAATAATGCACCCTGTCTATGAAGTGAGTAAAAGGTACTTGATTTTATGCAAATCATCAATACCGGCTACATGGTATTTAGTAAAAACTGCAAATAAGGGAAATGTTAAGGCAAAATTCAGTTACTGCCCGGCGCATTATCATTCTACTTTGGTACTAAACAGGAGTAACCGGAAAATCCTTAACAGAGTACGGCGCCTTTCCGAAAAGCGACAGGAGTAGGAAAATTAAAAACCTTTGTTATGAGAAAGTACTATGTAACACTGATCCTTATAAGCAGTTTTGCATGCTTACCTGCTTTTTCACAAAAAAAACCGGTAACTGTTAACGGAAAGATAAAAGACATAGCAGCGGGGGAAGGAATAACAAGTGTTTCTATCCGGGTGAAGGAAACCGGTCATATTACCATTTCAGATTCAACAGGTAAGTTCCGGCTTATACTTGCAGACCTGCCAGTAACACTATTAATAAGCCATGCCGGGTATGAGAAAAAGGAAATAATGGTAAATAACCCTGATGAAATATCTGTCCATCTGGTACCGTTCGCCATTCTTTTGAACGGAGTGGTCCTGGAATCAAAGGGTATCACTACTAAAATACTTGATGCCGCATTTTCTGCTGAACTTATCAGTCAAAAGCAGATTACTCAGTTACCAACTACCAGTGTATATGACGCAACTGTCTATACAAAAGGCGTCGATCTTACAACTTCAAGCCTTACATTCAAAACCCCCAGTACAAGAGGTTTTAATGGAAGCGGCAGCACCCGGGTCAACCAGATCATTGATGGAATGGATAACCAGGCCCCCGGGTTAAATTTCTTTGTCGGGAATTTCACAGGGCCCACTGACCTTGATATAGAGAGCATAGAATTGCTGCCCGGTGCTTCTTCTGCCCTGTATGGCCCGGGTGGAATGAATGGCACTATTCTTATTAACAGCAAAAGCCCATTCAAATACCCGGGATTGAGTATGCAGGTAAAACAGGGTGTTATGCATATTGATAAGCGGCAGCGGGACAATGCATCTTCCTATTACGACTACTCTTTTCGGTGGGCCAGGTCTTTTAAGAACAAATTTGCTTTCAAATTTGGCGCACAATTCTTAAAAGCAACAGACTGGCTGGCCAATGACAGCAGTAATTACCTGAGAAGCGGCACTTCTGGAAAATTGATACCGGGCACCCGCATGACAGATCCTAACTATGACGGAGTAAACGTATACGGAGATGAAACATCTGTCGATCTTCGCCAGTTTATAATCGGCATAGCAGAAAATTACCCTCCGGGCCACCCATGGCGAGATGCCTTTATGCAGTTGTACAATTCCATGCAAAACCCAACGCCTGTTTCCAGAACCGGTTATGCAGAAAAAGACCTGATTGATCCGCAAACAATGAATGTAAAACTATCCGGGGCCCTTCATTATAAATTATCGAAGAATATTGAGGCAATTTTAATGGCGAACTGGTCAACAGGTAACACTGTTTATACAGATGATAACCGGTATTCATTAAAGGGAATAAAGATTGGCCAATACAAACTTGAGTTAAAACATAAAGACTGGTTTTTCAGAACGTATACCACACAGGAAGATGCCGGGGAGGCCTACAGCGCAACCGTGGCCACACAAATTTTTAACGAAGCATGGAAAAGAAGTTATGACTCAGCCAACCCAACAGGTAGTTGGTATCCTCAGTATGCAGGAGCTTATGCACAGGCAAAATTTGGTGGTGCCAGTGATATCATAGCACATAATATGGCAAGGGCATTTGCTGACCAGGGTCGTCCCGAAGCCGGTTCCGTACAGTTCAGGCAAATTTTTGACCAGGTAAGAAAGACCCCTATTCCAAATGGTGGATTATTTAAAGAAAAATCGCAATTATGGATGTCAGAAGGTCAATACCGTTTTGGAGATGCAATAAAATCAGCTGAGGTAATCGTTGGCGGAAATTTTAAACGATATATTCTTAATTCATCCGGTACATTATTCATTGATACTTTAAAAGCTATTGCCATCAACGAAACAGGAGGATATGTACAGGTAACAAGAAAATTATTGAATGATATATTAACGCTTACCGCTTCGGGACGGTTTGATAAGAATGAAAATTTCAAAGGGCAATTTACTCCCCGTGCCGCTGCTCTTGTACGACTGGCAAAAGATAATAACCTGAGACTATCTTATCAAACAGCTTATCGGTTTCCCGGTAATCTTTCGCAGTGGATCCGGCTGAATGTGGGCGGCGACTACCTGTTGCTTGGCGGTCTTTCATGGGTAATGGATTATATGAAGGCTGATAAAGACCCTGTTTTCCAGTTAACAGAGGCCGGGCCATCAACTATTCCTTATGTATATAAAGACCTCAAACCTGAAACGATGCGTTCATTTGAACTGGGCTATAAAGGTCTTATCAAAAATAAATTATTGATAGATGCTTACCTGTACCTGGGTAAATATGAAGATTTTGTTGGCAGAATTGGTCTTTACCAGCCAGCAACAGATGAAGCTTACTCAATTGTCGTAAACAGTTCGAATAAAGTAAAAACTCATGGATTTGGATTGGGTATGGATTACAGGATGAAAAATAATTTTTCAACGTTCTTTAATCTTTACTCAGATATGATAACAGATGTTCCTGCAGGTTTTAAATCGTATTTCAATACACCCAAATACAGGCTGAATGCAGGTTTTGCTAACTCAGGATTAGGGAAAAACGAAAGACTGGCTTTTAATGTAATGATGCGCTGGCAGGATACGTTTGAATGGGAAGGTGAATTGGCAAATGGAACACTGCCCTCTTTTGCCACTGCGGATGCCCAGGTAAGCTATAAACTGCCCCGCATCAAATCGGTCATTCGCATAGCTGGTACAAACATTTTTAACCGGTACTACAAGAATGCGTATGGTAATCCTGCCATCGGGGGAATTTATTATACCAGTTTTATTTATGGGCTTTAATCTATTCCATTAACCATTAAACCTTATTTTATGATCCCCGCAATTATCTATTTACTGTTAAGAAAATACAGGATTTCTCATCCGGACAAAGCACAAAAAATCTTTAGCGGAGTAAAGAAATTCAGCCAGGTCATCCTGCTAATCGTACTATTTCTTGCTGTTCCGCAAATTGCCGGTTCACAGAACCACACATTGGAATATGTTATTAAACGAAAAGGCTGCAATGTGGGTTCCCTGTATTTTACCCAACAAATTGCCGGGAGTAAGCTACTACTGAAACTGGAGTCAGAAGTTAAAACCCGGATGATCTTTTTATTTACTGCCAGGGCGAAGGAAGAGAGTATTTATGAAAACGGCATCATGACCTGGTCAAGCATTTACAGGAAATTGAATGGGAATGAAAAAGTCAACAAGAAGACAAGCCTGTCTGGCAAAAATTATATTATCAGCCACGGCTCAAGGTCCGAGTCCCTGAACAATTATCCTATTCAATATAATATGATTTGTCTGTATACCAAAGAACCGGTAGGTATCAAAACTGTGTATTCCGACAATTTTGAACGATTTATCAATATAGAGATCATGGCCGCACACCACTATAAAATCAGGTTTCCGGATGGCAATTACAATGAATATTTCTATGTCAATGGCATTTGTACAAAGATAAAAGTGAATCATTCCTTGTATAGTGCCATCATTGAACTCAAATCATAATGCAATGCCCGCCTTAAGCATCATATTAATGATATTTCTGTGCTTTCCCTTTCTGATAACCACTGACGCATGGGCTAAATCCCAAAGAAGCCGCAGTTTGGCTGATATACTGGCAGGAAGAGGAAAGATAAGTGCATTAAACAGCAAATATTTAACCTGTAGCATTGCTTTTATGTGTGGATGCCTGTTTTACACACTAATGCCTGGCAATGACACACTGATCTTTGAGCCAGTGTGGAATAATCCATATTCATATCTCAGTATTGCTTTCACAGTTGCAGCATTGGTAGTTGGTTACACGGCAGCCGTAAATATTGCAAAAAAACAGGTCTTTTTTTTATCCGGCTATGTAGTGAGAGTACTGCCGGTTTTCATTTATTTGTTGCTACGAATAGTATTTCTATTTCTATATGAGTGTTTCTTTCGGGGTATATTATTATTCACTTTCGTGGACACATTAGGTGTTTCCTTTACCATTTCTCTTAATATAGCACTCTACACACTTGCCCATGCTTATAGCAGCAAGGAAGAGTTCTTCGGGGCTATTCCGTTTGGTTTATTGCTTTGCGCAATCACCTTACTGCACCATTCTGTTTGGCCCGCTATCATCATTCACCTGGCATTGGCTATGAGTTATGAAATAAAACTGGTTGTAATTAGTAATTCAACAATTAAATCAAAGAGACTATGAAAATCATGATAACAGGTGCCACCGGGTATATCGGGCATAAACTGGCCCTGGCAGCCGCCAAGAGAAACTATATTGTTCATGTTTTAGTAAGAGATATTCAATCAAAGTTTCTTCCTGTACACCCCAATATTGTCCCTTTCAAAGGGGATATTACAGAAAAAGAAACTGTTGAAGAAGCTATGGCAGGATGTGAAAAAGTGATTCATGCAGCGGCTATTGCAAAATTTACCGACAAGGACAATTCTGTTTTTTACCAGGTTAATGTAGGGGGTACAAAAAATGTACTGGATACAGCATTGAAATTTGGTATAAAGAAATTAGTATTTACCAGTACAGGAGCTGTATTAGGGCCTTCGGGAAAAAATCCTGTTTGCGAGAATGACCCCCGGACAATAGCTTTTGAAAATGACTATGAAATATCAAAACACTGGGCTGAGCAAATAGTGAAAGAATATGCCCGAAAAGGTTTATTTGCCATTATTGTGGCAGCACCCAGAGTATATGGACCCGGTTTGTCAGTGAATGGTAATGTCTTCGGTCGCCTGATCGGTAATGTTCTGTCATCGGGCCTTGCGTTTATGCCTGCTGACAAAGAAGTAGTTGCGAACTATGCATTTATTGATGATGTGGTAGAGGGTCATTTCCTGGCCATGGAGAAAGGATTGGGTGGTGAAAAATATATACTCGGGGGTGAAAATATTTCGTATAGCATTTTTTTTAACAGTATCAGGAAGAATGCCGGGAAAAAAATTCAGATCATTACAATACCGGCTTTCCTGCTAAAAGTATTCAGCTTATTCTATATGATGATAACAAAGCTGAGAGGAAAAGAAACTAATATTTCTCCAAAGGTTATTCAACGAATCCTGCAAAACCGGGCATTAAGCTGTGACAAAGCCATTAAGCAATTAGGATATACTATCACTCCTTTTTCCGAAGGTATCAGGCAAACCATTCTCCATCTCAAAAATAAAAGTTATGGCTTGTAAATATTATACGCTGATTACAGGCGCCAGTGAAGGTTTTGGCAAGGCGCTTTCGGTGGAATGCGCAAAACGAAAAATGAACCTGATACTGGTCGCATTACCAGGCGAAGAGTTATACAACCTGGGCCGCTATATCGAAAAGGAATTTAAGGTTCATACTATCTGTCTTCCCCATGACCTGGCTAACAAAGAAGAGTGTGATCAGCTCTACCATGAAGTAAAAAGAACAGGAGTTAAAGTAAACATGCTTTTCAATAATGCCGGTACTGGTGGTACTCATTTGTTCAAAGAGAAGGATGCTGGTTACTATCGCCGTCAGATAGAACTCAATATTATTACTCCGACTTTGCTGACACATTTATTCATGGAAACTCTTCAGCAAAATAGCCCTTCATATATTCTAAATGTTAGCAGCCTTGCTGGTTTTATCAACCTTCCGCTAAAGCAGGTATATGGCGGCACCAAATCGTATATCCTTTCATTCTCTAAAAGCCTTGGGCAGGAGCTAAAGGAAAAAAACATTAATGTCAGCATTGTTTGCCCCGGCGGTATGAATACAACATTGGCATTGACATTACATAATCGAAGCCTGAATGGCATCGGACGCTGGTCTATTATGAACCCCGAAGATGTGGCAAGAATTACGATAGAAAGTCTCCTGCAGAATAAGGAAGTGATTATACCCGGCTTCTGGAACCGTATTTTTTTAGTACTTAACAGGCTATTGCCCGAAAAATTGAAAAGAATACTATTGAAGCTGCACACCAGGCGCTACCATTCTTTTGCTAAAAATAAAACCGCAACAGAAGGTAATTATGGTATTAGAAATATATATCCTGCAACGAATTAAACAACAAAGTATGAAAGCAATTTGCATGTCTCCTTTTTTAATAGCTGTATGCTACCTGTTAATAGCGGTAGGCTGCAAAAAAGATAACCCTCAGTCTGAACTGGTAACCGTAAACGGTCAAACCTTTGGTTGCCGGGTAAATGGCAAACCCTTTATTGCCGATAAATGGGATTTTGGGAATAATATTCCGCCTATAAGAATAAGATTTAGATATAGCCCAGTGCTACAAACTAATACTTTGCAAGTATTGGCAGAAAAGGAAAACCAATTGATTGAACTGTGGGTTAATAGCCCAGTTACTGTTGGAATTAAAAATTTAATATCTAATACATTGAGTCATCCAACAATAGTTAACCCCTTAGATTATGGGTCATACGAAACTTTTAGCCCTTTTAGGGAATATATAACTAATAATATAGCTGGTGGTCATATAAATATTCTAGTTGCTGATACGATTAATCAAAAAGTAGAGGGAACATTTGAATTCACCGGAACTGATAGAACTACCGGTGAAAAGGTAACTGTTACTAACGGATATTTTAAAAAATTTTAACGCCATTTAAAATATGTAATATGAAAAAGATGCCAGTTGTACAGTTTTGTATTATCACAGTGGTAAGTTTATCATCTTTTTCCTGTAAAAAAGATAACCCTCAGTCTGAACTGGTAACCGTAAACGGCCAAACCTTTGGTTGTAGGTTAGACGGTATTCCTTTTATTTCTGATTTGTGGGATTATGGAAACAATATTCCTCCTGTAAGAGTGGATTTTTGGTATAGCCCGGTTTTAAGAACCATGGAAGTTCAAATAATTGGGAAAAAAGGAAATCAATATATTGAAGTTTGGCTTGCAAGTCCCGTAATAGCTGGAAGAACTCTCTTAAGGGCAACGACTTTACCTTCTCCGACTATAGCACATCCTCCTAATTATGGGCTTTATCAAATAATATCGCCTAATCAAACATTTATTACTAACTCAAACATCGGAGGTTTTGTAGACATCCTGAGTGTGGACACCGTGACACAAAAAATTGAAGGAAGATTTGAGTTTATCGGAACTGATCAGATAACAGGAAAAATCGCAACTATAACAAACGGATATTTTAAAAAAATTTAATGCTGATTAACCAATTTGCCGATGGCATTGAAATATTCCCTCTTTATATAAAACACTAAAAAAACATCATGAGAAAAATCTCCACCTGGGCAAAAGCCCACAAATGGCCCGCAAGAATTATCCTTGTCCTTAGTTTATTGCTCCTGAATATAACAGGGATTCTAACCGGCTATTTGCTTAAAGACTTGTCAGTTATTATTCCCGGTTCCGTCCTCTTATTAACTATTCTTATCTATGTATGGGCCATGTTATCTTACCCGGCCAGGTCCACCAGGTCCGGGTATGCTCCCGGCCGGTATTATACAAAGCAAAAAACAAGGGATTTTATTCTGGCGGGAACAGCTTTTATACTATTTGCATGTATCAGTAATAACAATAAGCTTGTTTCTGCTTCTTTCCTGTCATTGCAAGCGGCAACAAATGCACATCCACCCGACAGCCAGGGCAGGGCTTATAAACCTGTCTGGAAATTCTCCGCTTCAATGAAAGATGAAAATGGTAAAATGCTGAAATGGAAAGAAAGAAAAAAATTACTCAAAGAGCAGATCAGGGGGATCAAAAAATCCAATGAGCTGAGTAAGGGAGAAAAAGTTGCCCTTACCATACTGGCTGTACTGGCAGCTCTTGGTCTTTTATTCCTCGTAGCATCACTGGCCTGCAATCTGTCCTGCAGCGGATCAGATGCGGGGGCCGTTATTGTTGGCCTGGGTGGAGGAGCACTGGTTATTGTATTGCTGGTAGTTGTCATAAGAGCCATTTACAATAAGAAAAGAAAGGAGCTCCGAAAGCAGGAAAAGGAGGCAGCCACTGGAGGCTAGACAGGTTTCAAGGCAAAATTCAGTTTACCTTACCCGGAGGATTTAAAAAAAACGATCCTCTACATCCGGAATCCCCAAAATTCATTGATAAAATGGGTTTTGGGGGTCTGTTTTATATGCCAAAATTGCTGATTTTCACCTGTTTTAGCCCCAAAATAATCCTGCATGAACTTTTAAGGTAATAGCGGAAGATTTGAGAAACTAAAATATCTTTGCGCCGAAACAATCAAACCGGTAAATTCATATCTTAGAATTGATTTACTGATTGTTAAAGGATAAGATGGGAGAAATCCGGAAAATCCCCAGGAGAAAAGAGTACGGCGCCGATACCGAAAAGCGATAAGAGTAGGTGAACCAAAAAAACTGTTATGAAAAAAGTGCTATTCATTTTGGCTGTTTCTGTTCTTTGCCTGCAAATAGATGGCTTTTCCCAAAAAACAAGAGTAGGTGTTGCCGCCGGAATTACATCCGCTAATATGTATGGAGAAATTGGTGGCGAAAAAATACAAGATGACAGCAAAACTGGAATCACTTTTGGGATGATACTTGATGCCCCACTCGGTAAAAGTAAAATTAGCTTCCAGCCAGGCTTACATTATGTACAAAAAGGAAGATCACTGGTAAAAACCAATTCTCAAAAAGATTGGATTGCTCTCCGTTATGCTGAACTGCAGGCAAATTTCCTGTTTAATACCGGCGGCGAAAAAGGAAATTTCTTTATCGGCGGAGGACCTGCTGTTGCACTTGATTTCCCATCAGCCAGGATTTCAAAAACCTTAGTAAGAGATCCTGATGAACCAGACTACTGGTTAAGGGCGGAAACAAATATCAACTTTGGCAAGGAGTCAAACTCTGATTTCAAAGGATTGGACTATGGCGCTAACCTCGTAACCGGTTACCGCCTGAAGAATGGCTTCTCTCTTGCTGTTAACTATACTATCGGTATTAGAAACCTTGTTCCGGTTGAGAATGGCAGTGATGAAATCAGGAATCATTGTTTTGGTATCCGTTTGGGCTACCTGGTCAATAACAAGTAGTAATAACTTTATATATTCAAAAAGCCTCCCCTTCTTCCGGGAGGCTTTTTGTCTTTGTACCCTTAAAGCTAACCAGTACCTTTGCCGCTTCAAATTATCATTACTATTCATGAGTACACAACATTTATCTGAACAGGAGCAATTGCGCCGGGAGAAACTGGCAGAACTGATTATGATGGGTATTGAGCCTTATCCTGCTCCCCTTTTTCCGGTTAACAGCAATTCTGTTTATATAAAAGCGAATTATAAAGAAGAAACCAAAGACCAATTCCAGGATGTATGTCTTGCAGGCCGTGTAATGAGTGTTCGGGATATGGGCAAGGCTAATTTTGCAGTTATACAGGATGCTTACGGACGTATACAATTATATCTTAAAAGAGATGACATCTGTCCCGGGGAAGATAAATCGCAATATGATATTGTATGGAAGAAACTGACGGATATTGGTGACATAATTGGCATCCGTGGTTATGCTTTTATTACCAAAACAGGAGAAACTTCCGTGCATGTAAAAGAACTTACTATTCTCAGTAAGTCTCTGCGTCCATTACCCATTGTAAAAGAAGCCGACGGCCAAACATTTGATGCAGTGACTGATCCTGAATTCAAATACCGTCAGCGCTATGCAGACCTTATCATCAATCCTGCGGTAAAAGAAACATTTATAAAAAGAACAAAGCTGATCAATTCCATCCGTGAATTCCTGAATAACCAGGGGGCACTGGAAGTAGACACTCCTGTATTGCAAAGTATCCCCGGTGGTGCTGCGGCCCGGCCATTCGTTACACACCATAACGCATTGGATATCCCTTTATACCTGAGAATAGCCAATGAACTTTATTTAAAAAGATTAATTGTTGGTGGTTTCGACTGGGTATACGAATTCAGCCGCAATTTCCGCAATGAAGGGATGGATCGTACACATAATCCTGAGTTTACTATCCTTGAATTTTATACAGCGTATAAAGATTACTTCTGGATGATGGAAACCACGGAGCAATTGCTGGAAAAAGCAGCGATGGATGTATGTACCACTACTGATGTAACCGTTGGTGACAAAACTATTTCGTTTAAAGCCCCCTTCAAACGTATCAGTATATATGATGCGATCCGGGAACATACCGGCTTTGATGTAAGCCGTATGAATGAAGAGCAACTCCGTTCTGTGTGTAAACAACTGCATATACAGGTTGACAATACAATGGGCAAGGGCAAACTCATTGATGAGCTCTTTGGCGGAAAATGTGAACACCATTATGTACAACCCACCTTCATTATTGATTATCCTGTAGAAATGAGCCCCCTGACAAAAAAACACCGGGATAAACAAGGGTTGGTTGAGAGATTTGAGCTTATCATCAACGGAAAGGAAATTGCAAATGCCTATAGTGAATTGAATGATCCTATTGATCAGCGGGAACGATTTGAAGAACAGGCAAAATTGATGGAAAGAGGAGATGATGAAGCCATGTTCATCGACTATGATTTTCTGAGGGCATTGGAGTATGGTATGCCCCCTACGGCAGGTATCGGGTTTGGTATCGACAGGCTTTGTATGCTGCTCACCAATAATGTATCAATACAGGATGTATTGTTATTTCCTCAAATGCGACCGGAGCAGAGGCAGGAAGCTGCTGGTGAAACAAAAGAATAAATATTGTCTCAATAAATTTTTAAAGCCTTTCCCTATAACGGAAAGGCTTTTAATTGCACAAATTAGAAACAACCCAAAATGAGTTGTTGCAACATCCATAAATTTTTTGTAGGTTTCGGTAATCAAAACCAATAGTATGAAATGAACCATAAAATTTTCGAGCTATTATACCAACCGGCGATGAAAATTTTATGGTGAGTAACATGTGGCAAATTCTCAAAAACTAAAATATACACATGAAACCGTTTATTCCCTCTAAACTTGCTGAAGTTGTATTTGCTCTTGTAATAGCTTATTTCGGTTACCTGCATTTAAAAAATGCCGGGGCTATGAGT
>Ga0209096_1002937_pt1 | contig 15523 bp, 10 predicted proteins | sample AD_UKC034_MetaG_FD_184407 | JGI IMG/M metagenome (GOLD analysis project Ga0209096, IMG submission 184407) | Active sludge microbial communities of municipal wastewater-treating anaerobic digesters from USA - AD_UKC034_MetaG (SPAdes) (version 2) | ecosystem: Engineered > Bioreactor > Anaerobic >... | reverse complement strand
TATTTCCGCTCGTTTACTCGCCCTGTAGTCGCCATCTTTAGGCAGATTGTTTTTGTTCAAGCCTTCATGATAGAAATACATATATCCGGCGAACCTGAATATCTGCTCTCGCCATTGATAAAAGTTCTCCATGCCGTTCAATGGTTTCGTAATTGCAGTTATTATTTGGGATAGTGGCTTTAGTTGTCCCTTGCTGTCATAGACATTCAGTTTATCAAGGCTCTTGTAGTCGCCTAACTCTATGTTTGTTATGCCACCCTCAAGACCGCCAGCACCAATGTACCGCAAAAGATCGGCAGACGTTTCTACGCCAAGCATATATTTGGTAAGCATAGATGTTGCCTTGGGAACATACGAAATAGCCTTTGGCATAAATCCAAACGTCTTAGAGAAGTCAGAAATGCTGTTCCGCAACTGGTATGTAAATGCCCTACGTGGAGCCATTAACGCATATGCTTTCCATGCGCCCATAACTTTCATGTATACTTCATCGAAGTCATTGGCGTATCCCTTCGACTTGAACATATTGGCATACGCATCAGCAACATCGACTGGAACAATATAGTGTGTGTTCCGGTGTGTCTTGTTTGCTTCGGATAGAAGTTTTATAGCTGCTGGACTTTCTCTGTCCAATTTGAACTTGTCTATAAACGCATTGGCTGTATTGACGGCTTGCGTCTTTAGCATTTCGTCAGGGAAAGTAAAGCGAACTAATGTCGAATCCACTTCAATATACCCATCTTTAATTATCCTTTTTCCGTCCTCGTCAATTTCCAAGGTATCTGTTATATCCATTTCCTTTAATGTCTGTAATGCTTCCAGCTTCAACTGCATCTCTTTTAGTTTCTGCAAAGCAAGGAAATCAGCCAGCGTAGAGTCTGTTATATATGCTTTCTGACCGCCCTCACGCCTGCGCAGTATGTTAATAGCAGAACGCTTTAAGTCTGGATTGTTCATAGCGTTATCCATGTATTCCATAATTGCATGGTGAACGTAGTCTTGTCGAGAAAAGTAACCTGAAAAATCAACGTCAAGTTTTTCTGCAAGGTCATTGACTTTTTTCTGGTTTGCAAGGTAAATTTTACGCCTGCGATCAAGCGCACTCTTAATTGTTGTGTCCATTGTGTCTTGGATAAGCCTTTGTATTCTGTCGTTTTCGTCAATGACTTGCTGGACATTCTTAAAAGAGAACGGTAACTGTCTATTATTGTCATACTTGCCAAGGTTTATATCTTCCACAAGGTCAGGCAAAAACACGGCATAGTCCATCTGCGTCTTATAATCTTTGCCGATAGGATTATATATGCCTTTTATTTCTTCCCATGTCTGTGTTGCAGTTATCGAGAACCGTTGCCTTAACTTGCGAATGTCCGTTCTAACCTGTCCCTGTTCAAAGCCTACTTCTGGCACAGATGCCCTCAAGAAATTCCTTGTTATTGAATCACGAATGCGAACAACAAGCGGTTTCCCGTCACTAACAATAGGACGCTTTGCTTTATCAAACTCTGCACGAACCTTTTCATCTTCAACGCCCTTATAATCAATCATCCGCTCTTGTTTCTTCGCTGGTTGTGCCGGTTGCGCAGGAGTCTGAAACATGGGAGGTACGATGTTCAGTCTTCCTGTAACATCTTGTGCGCTAGATGCTTTTGCTACAACATCTTCGTATGCTTCCTCTGCCTGCGCTTTGGGTGTCAGCTCCGCCTTGGTTTCTACCTTTGGTTCTTCTTTGACTTCTGTTTGTCTCTCCTGTCTTGTTCCGACAACTTCTTCATCAGATACGATACGTGTTTCGGGTTGTATTTCAATTTGGGTAACATCTATATTCCCCCTTCTTTTTGCTACTTCAATAATAGAATCTATAGATGGCTTTTCTGATGCGAACAAAGATATTTGTCCAGGAGAACCAGTAGCCTTAGCTGCATTGATAATATCGTTATAAAAAGAAGTCAACGCTTTTGCACTACGCTTGTTTGCGTCCATAGCGAACATCATGTTTTTAGCACGAATTGTATCTGGCGTATCGCCCATTTCCGTCTGGTTTGCAAACAACATGACATTCTGTTTTGCCTGTTTCATTCTTACCCACTGTTCAGCAGACGCAGATATAAGGGTTCCTATAGGCAAATCGTGATACGCACCGCCTTTAACACCTTCATCATAAGCCACAATGCTCGGAGAGACATTAACAAGCGAAGTGGTAAGCCTTCGAACGTCATTATCAGTAGATTCTGCAATTAAGTCTAACAGTTTTGTACTGCCATATGCTTTATAAAACAAGGCATTAGTTATGCGTTGTATACCTGCTGTGTTCCAATTCCCCTTGCTGTCTAAATATGAATCAAGTTCTGCTTCTGGGATAATATTTGAAGCATAAGCGAGAAGAAAATCACGATTGTCCACCGTGTTAATCATTCCGTCTTCTCTTGGCACAAAAAAGTCTATCGTTCGCTTATCAAGCATAGACGAATCACGCCTTGCCAGTTCTGAAGGTGACATTTTTCTTACTGCTGGAATATTTGTCTTGTCGGCAATATCCTTTGCATTTGTTTCTTCTGGCAACATTCTTGTAACAATAAAATCACCTTTTAATGATTCTTTATTAAGTCCGTACTTATCTGCATTATCTATTGCGTATTGTTTATATGCTTGATAGTTGTTTGGGAAATCACGCATCATTTTTAATATTCCAGCAACACGATGATTCCCAGCGACAACCATGCCACGATAATCTACAACAGGTATCCCTTCTGCAATAGTTTCCGTCCGAAATAAGTCTTGAAAATTAGGGTTAGCTGCTATGTCATATACTAGCTTTTCGGAGCCTTTTCTTTTAATGTCCCTTGGTTGCAATACCTTGTCATATTCTGTGACTGGATTCATGTCTGCATCCATAGACGGGATAATAGTCTTTGCCGTTAACACGTTAACCCTAGCATCAATTGATTCTTTAGCACTCACTGACGATCTGATAACGTCCCCCCGTGCGATCACGTCTGGCGCTTCTTTCTTAACAGGCTTTTCTACAGGCGCTTGCTCGACCGGCGCTTCCTGTGCCTGCGTAGCATCCTGTGACTGCGCTGGTGCGATCACAGGCTCTTCCGAGGGTACGGATGCCTCCGGCTCTTGAACGCGCTCTGACGGCCTTGTAGGCGCTTCTGCTGGCTTCATCAATTCAGATAGCCGTGTCATCTTTTCTTTTAGCTGGCTAATATCCTTTTGCAATACGGCATCGAAGTCTTCTGTCGTGGGAACTTCGGGAGCAATTGGCGTACCTTTCTCAACCGCATCAACAACGGTTTTGATTACCGCCTCTGCGTTTTCGGGAACATTCATATCTTCGACAATAGCATCGTTAATTTTCTTAGCATCTTCTGTTGTTATTTCGTCTATTGTTTTATCGCCTATATCATCAATGACTTCTCGCGTATTTTGGAAGTTTTGATAATAATAACCAGCAGTAGGCATAGCAAAACGAGTTGCCGTCATTCCACCACCAGAAATGCCACCGACAGCCATAGCATCTATTAAACCAGCTAATGTAGCAATAGATTCTTTGCCGTCTTTATCGCCCCAAACATTCTTCCCCTGTTCTGTTGTAAGTACAGCAAGATAAGCACCAAGAACATAGTTAATGCCTTCTTCTAACGACTCTTCGCCAGCTTGCTTGATTATCTGCTTGCTTACATTTTTGATCGTAGGCGTAATTACTTCTACTGCGCCTTTCTTAAACATTCCTATCAAGCCTTTGGTAGCATTGGCAAGAGTGGGCTTAATCGTTCCTTTTGCCATTCCTTTCACTGTCGCAGACGCAGAACCGTAAAGAGGGAATATCATCTCTGTGCCGACTTCTAGAGCAGCATCGCCGATAGCCTTTATCATCATCATGTTGGCTTGTTCTTCTGTCGGATTAGGCATATCTAAAACAGATTGCTCAAGACTATTCTTAAAAGAAGTATTAGCCATAAGCACCCAACCAAGATACGGTATCCTTGTAGCTAAAGATAAAGGCAAAGATTCCGCAGCGCCAGCAAATAATCGTGTTGCTCTTGACGCATTAGCAAGATCAGCCCTTTTCCTTGCAGCTTGTTCTTGAGAAGACAAATACTTTTCTGTACGCTCTGGCGTTTTTTGTACGGCTTCAGATGCGCCAGCAAGAACTTTTGTTACGCCAGGAACACGCGCCATGCTTTCTGCTTGACGTTCGAAAGAGCCTTGCCAAATAGGTTTAATTGATTGATCTTCTTTTGGTGTTGTAACATCAATAATCTTTTGAATAGCCTGCCGTGTCTTTTCTTCTTGTTCAGGCGTTGCGCCACCAGCCAATGACGGCGCATTCGATACTGTCTGTCTTGCCATGTTAATAATACCAGCAAGCAAACTGTTGCCGACAGCCTTAAAGAAATTAGTTTTCTCTTTAGGCGCTTCTTCTGTTACAGTCTTTTCAATTTTAGCTTCTGTGGGCTTACGATAAATACGATCTGGATATTTAGTGTCCAGTTCTTTCTTCGCAAGATCGTATGCCTGCCAGTCACGCACACCGCTTGCTACTTCAGACCGCAATATCTCCGGCGATAAGCCAGCCGTATCTTTAGGCATAAGCGCCGTCCGGTCTAACGGTTGTAGTTCTCTCGATTCCTTGCGATACTCGTCCTGTTGCCGGTACTTCTCCATCAGTTCTTTTATGCTTGCCTGCGCGTCTCGTTGCTGTCCGGTAGTAAACGTGTAGCTAGGCGATAACCGTTCCTCTCCGTCTTCAGGTTTGTATGTGCTATCTGTAGAGAACTCGTACCCTAACCGGCGCATAGCAATCCGGTACTCGTCCTGTTGCTGTCTTGCGCTTAACTGCCTGCTTGTGGATACCTGTTTATTGCTATACTTGGTATAGTCAATAGGCGCTTCGGCAAAACCTGTGCGCTGTTGGAATAACTTGTGCAGTTCGTCTCTGCTACTCTTGACAGCCATCTACAGACCTCATTTCGTCATGCGTCCCAACTTTGCATTCCTTGTCGCAAAATCATCAATGTTGAGAAGCGCATCAGCATCCATCGCCAGTGATTCCGCAACATACCCTAATTCCGCTTTCCAGCTATCAAGGTATGATGCCTTGTTCATTATAGCACTGATTAGCGATTGTGAGGATATAGGCGTTCCTGTGCTGACACCAAAATACTTAGCCGTGTATTTGTCTGCATAACCGTCCGCTTTGGCTTGCTTCAAATAATTGTAGTATGCTTTCTCGTCTTTCTCGTAGTCGATATTCGTCTTTGCGACAAACGCCTGTGCGCCTTTCAAATCTTGTTCTGCCAGCTTAATAAGAGATTCGTACTTGGCAGCTTCAGCAGCTTTTTCCATTTCATACCGAGCAAGCTGTTCCTGCGCCCGTTGCGACTGAACAGACAGGTTGTATCTAGCAATCTGCATCTGCTGATCGAACTGTGCCTGTGCCTGCTTATAGTTCATTTCCTCTTGCCAAGTGTACCTGTCAAACGCTTCTTTTTCTTTGGCAAAGTCAAACTCTGCTGACCACGTTTGTCTGTCCCACGCTTCCTTGTCTTTGGCAAAATCGAACTCTGCCGACCACGTTTGTCTGTCCCACGCTTCCTTGTCCTGCGCAAAAGCAAATTCCTGCTGTTTCATATAGTTGCTAAACGCACGTTCGTTTTCGTCTGCTACAAAAGATGCCATCTGCAAAGTGAAGTTCCTGTCCTGCAAGAACTGCTGGTACTTCTGTTCGGTCATGTCTGCCTGCAACTGAATCAGACTGGATTTTAATGCTTCTGCACCAACGGACGAGTATAACCCGCCACGCCCAACCATCATATCAGTTACTTGCAACTCAAAGTCTTTTGCCCTGCGCAGATATTCATCGTCTTGAAAAGGGTCATACGCGAATTGCATCTGCGTCAATGCTTCTAAGAACTGATTAGGCTGTGGCTGATACGGAGTAGGCTGGAATAACCCAGGAGTAGTTGTGCCACCGCCTGCGCCTGGTTTCGCCCCTGTAGCCCCCGTGGGCGTTCCCGTAGGAGGAGTAGTGGGTCTTGGCCCAATCTGTGTTCCGGCAGGCGTAGTCGTGCCTTGTGGCGCTGTAGTTGGCGTTGTAGTAGGCAAGACAACGTTATCTCCGACAGGCGTTTGCTGTACCGGCTGTTGTGTCTGCGTCTGTGCTTGCTGTTGCGTAGGCGTAGTTGTAGGCGCAGGCGCAGGTTGCTGTGTCGGAAGAGCAGGAGCATTACCCAAATACGCATTCTGCATAGGAGCCGTCTGTCCTGTAGCCGTATCCGTATAACCCTGTTGCTTTCCTGCTTGTGGCTTAACAATCGGCTCTTTAGGAACGACTGGCGCTATTTGCGAAACAACCCCACCGGTAGCCGTATCCGTAACGCCCTGCTGTTTCGCAGCTTGTGGCTTCTGAACAGGGGCAACAATAGGAGTAGCTGTGCCTTGTGGTGTAGCACCGGAAACAAGACCAAGACTGCCTAGCGTCTGTGGCCCTGCTACACCGTCTATGGCGAGTCCTGTCTTCTGCTGGTACGCTTTAACGGCAGCAAGCGTCATCGGCCCGTATGAGCCGTCTATCGAGCCTGTGTAATATCCGCTCGATGCTAGTTTCTGCTGTAATAGCTTTACCTCGTCTGACTTAGTTCCGCTTCGCAATACGGTAGACGAAACATAAGGTGACGTAGCAGTAGTCGGGCTTGTAGTCGCTGGACTAACCGTACCGCCCGTCCCTGTGTCTGTCTTAATGCTTGATAATAATGCCATGTTTCATCCACCCTTTACTGTTATTCTTCCGGTTCTTTAGGTTCTTCCTGCTTCGGCTTCATTTGTTCCTGCACTTCCATGTTCACCATGTTGATTAACTGGAACACTTCTCCATATGGCTTCTTCGCCAGATAGTTGATGATCGCGTCCGTCAACCTCTTGCTGAATGTGAACTCTTCTTTCTTTTCCATGTTGTTTCTCCTTTTATGATTTTGATATAAATATTATACCAAGAGTTCTTGACGCACCTATCCTGTTTTCTACATATATTTTACCATCTGTATGTGCTGATATGGTTGTTTTCCCATCTGTGCCTGTAGTCCCTGTCAATGCACCTGTTGTTACTTCCGTGTCAGCACCAAGCACCATCCCAACGCACCTTGCGCTTGTTGAAGCAATCCTGAAATTTATAATTGCATATGTTGTTACTGCTACAGATATTGCATATAATATTGCTATGCCATACTTTGCATATGGAGTGAATGATGTAACGCCATCATCAGCAATATTAAACGAAGTGGCGAGTGAAGCACTAACACGGGCGAGACTAACTATATCTGCCGCGTGTTCTCCGTCAACTGTGTCAGAATCAAGGGTAGACCCTGAACCATCATTGCCAGAATGCCAAACAGTATAGTAAGTAGAATCGTTAAAAGTAACCCAAGGCCCAGCATTGTACAAAACCCCCAACTTGCAGAATGCACCGGTACTAATGTTCTTTTGCTCTAAGCATGTCCCCTTTAACAAATCAGACCCCAAATATAGGGACGAACTAGCACTGTGATAATCTACAGCGGTCAATTCTAACCGTGGAGTAATCACATCTCCTGCATATAAAAACAATGATGCATGGGAGTTACTGGAATCATCTGCTGCTGATACGGCTGTAAAACTACGTTCACCAGTCATACACCATGATGACAATGTAATATTGTTCCAGTTATGAGTTGCACCACCCTCGCCTGCTTTTTGGCGATAGGCATTTATATACGCCACATTGACAGAATCGGTGGGTGTCATAGAATTGCCCGTATAAAAGTCGAGCATAAAACTAGAGTAAATGTCACTGGAATCACTGAACAACACATATCCATAATCATTGTCTGGGTCTTTCAGTACATCTACTGCCAGCACAAGTTGGCCATCAACCACCTGTAACCCGCCGCGATAAGTCGAACCGTCATAAAAAGCCAAGCCATCTGTCGCATTGACTTTTATTGTTGCTGTTTTTCCACCGATTGTTGCTGTGTTTGCAAATCCATTAGTGGCATCTATAACAACGCCTGCGTATGTAACGCCCTCGGACAACTTGTCTTCCGGTGCCGGTGTCCAGTCTGTCGCTTTGTTGCCAAATTCCAGCTTTAGCTTTCTGTATGTGACCGTTCCAGTTGGTGTGGTTGCTGGAGAGCTCGATAAATATATGCGCATTAAATTAGCACTGGCATTAACGGTAAATGTTACAGTCGAGAATCCTTCCGAGCCAGAAGCAATAGCATCTCCATAGCTATTTTGAACTTGCGATGTTCCATTGTACTGGATAACACGAAGCGTCTGTGTGTGTGACGTATCATTCTCAATATAAACACGGCAAGTTAATTCATCGCCAGCGACAAACTTATCAAACGTTGCAATAGTTATTAAAGGATAAACCAATAATATATAAGAACTGAATCCGCTCGTTGTGTCTTCATCTGTTGTGTCTTCAAGTAAATTTCTGCCGCCAATATTGATTGTGTCATTGATTGACGTGACTGTAGAAGACGCAAGCTGGTCAAACAGAATCGTATTCGCCTGAATAAGACTTGTTCTAATCCACCCGCCGTTGATGATCGTATTGCCAGCAATCGCTTCGGCAACCATATCGTCATAATCAGTATAGCCTAACTGCTGTGCAATATCGTTATACGCTGTCCCTAAGTCTGTTTCCAAATCGGATATAAGGCCATCGTACTTGCCTATAACGATCTCGCCGGTAAGCGGGTCTAACGAAAAGATTGAACTGCCATCGTTTACGATCTTGATACCGTCTTTAGGGTTAATATCTATCGCTATTTCGTGATTGTTGATAAGCGCAACAGACGAATATCCTTCGTCAAGCAAATCGCATAGATAATTGAACTTGCCGGACAAGTCATCGTCTAACTTCTTCCACGATTTAGCTGCATTAAACCTCGGCATATTATCGACTCCTGCCTATGACTCTAAATCTACGCTCTATATTATATAAATACACTTCTACGCTTGATATAGCAACCTTTATCCTATAGAATCTTGACCTTGCAATACAAGCAACAGGCACAGAAACCTCGATTGTTTCCACATCTCCTGTAAAGGTATAGTCTGCATACTGCTTAATAGTTGTAAATGTCGTGCCGTCTACAGTAAGATTATAGCTAATTGTAATCGTAGCCTTTGTACTTTTTGTCCCTTTCACTTGCAAGATAATCGCCGTTAGCGTTCCATCTTCAGACGGTGCTGTGTTAAATGCTTTGGTTATAAGATACGGAACATTGTTTGAAGCTGCGCCCATTACATCGAATATAAACGTGTATCCGGTATCCTTGTTTGAAACAACGGCATGACACATGCTACGGTTGGACGTAGGCACATATATAACTCTAAAGTCATCCGAGACAGTAAGATTCTTTTCGTTGAATCCAGAGAATTTCCACCATGTCTTTTGTTCCATATCATAAGCATAGTAGTATGTATCCTCGTCTTCTGTGTTCGCATGATCTCTGTCGTACACATACAAGAAGTTTTCATCAGCGACAATGTAGTTAAGCGACTCGTTATATATACCACCAAACACACCGTTAACAGACCCGCCGTTTGTGATAACAGGTCGCGATATGACTTTCGGCATAGAACTTCCATCAAACTCGTATATGTCTGCTTTTAGTGGCGTTTCGGCCTTGTTTGTCGTGCTATATTCTGTGCTTATAAAGTATGCCTTGTTATTAACAGTAGTAAGCAATCGACTAGAATGTGTAGCACGGATGCCGACATTAGAAATAATCATATCCAAAGAGAATGTGCTATAACTATATCCTCTGAAGATATATATATTACTAAGCCCAAAGATATATAAATTATTATTGAGGACGCATATCTCCGACAAATACCGTTCGCTTTCAATCGTCCAATACCCAGCATCACGATTTACAAAAGAGTCAGAACCAATAGCACCATACCAGCTTGTCAAGTCGCCCGCTTTACTCCACCATAACACGTTGGCATCGTCTATAACAAATATGCGGTTGACATGCGACACAATCTTTTTAGGCTTAAAGTCAAGAGCAACAACGCCTACTGTCCCGGCAGTAATGTTAAGATAAACAATCTTATCCGCACCATTACAAGCAAAGCATACATATTTAGCAGCTTCAGTAGCAAACAAACAACCAGTAAATATCTTATAATCAGGTGTGGTTATTGACCCCATTTGCGTAGACACATCGTATCTTGTAATAGGGCCATTTGTAAGATCAGCCTTGACGATATACCAACCGCTACCGGACGCAAGCAACATATAAAGATGTTCGCTAGTAGAATCAGAATCCGATAACGACTCGTACACAAGCCCCACCATCTCGGCAATCGCTTCGTAAACAGGGGCTGTCGTTGTAGGTGGCGCATAAAACTTTAATGCGGAATTGCGAACAGGCGATACATCAAGGCAATCGGATAAGTGATTTTCCGTAATATCGTTGGCAGGCGTATATTCGTTAAGCCCCGCCGTAGGACGAGTAAGCAACCCGCGCATCTGATTGATGTTCCCGTAATTCCCATAATAACTACGCATCTTCAAAGCCCCTTGCATACGACCTGTTCTTATGCCATTGAGGATTATCCCTTGGCGTTTTGCGTTTCTTGGCAGCTATCTCCATGCTCCGTTTCCATAACTTTGTTTCTATGTCATCGTACTTGCGCATAAACGCATCGGCCTGTACCCTGTCTGGCGAAGCGCCCTGCATAGCAATCATGTGCAAACAATAGAAAGCCAATGCTTCGTGATATTTTGAATCAAACTCTGGTTCTTCTGTCAGCTTTGTCGAATCCAGTTCCGGCAATTCCGTCCTATAGCGAATAACAATAGTCAAGTCATCTTCAGACGGTGCTGGGTATAAGCATAACTTCTTTGCCCCGCTGTCTGAAATAATCTCGAAGAACGAGTTGTAGGACATAGGGTGGCATTCAGACTTGGACAGCTTATACTGCGTGTAATCGTAACGGTTCTCCGGTGTCGCCTGGTTCGCAACGGCTAACGATTCAATCTGCTCTATCGCTGTTAATCCTGTAGGATATGTGTATGAGTCCTGATCTGCAACAGTAACAAGCGTAGCGTCTTCTACGATCTTGCCAAAATACTGGCTAAGGTCTTTCATCGCTATGTTCATGTACCTAACCTTGGTCGCAGCCGACTCCGCATTTGGATATAAGTCGTCTACCAGCGCCAGTAATGCCGTTACGTCCATAAGATCACTCCCTTATGCTATCTATTATATCATGCCCTTCTTTACGTTATGGTCTTTTCGGCAACCGGCTCAAGCGCGGTCTTGACAATTGGCACCGCTTCTACTTTGGCAAGGCGGGCTTTAAGGTCGGCAATCTCGGCCTGCAATAATTCGGTCGGTGTTGGTTCTGGTGGTATTGGTACTGGCTCGACTTGGTCTGGCTCGTCCATCTCAATCGGCGGCAAACCATCAGGTGTGATTGTAACCGGTATGCCGGTCAGCTTGTCGCCGCCATTAGCAAATTGAGTGGCAGACATTAGAATAATATCACCCTTGGCAAGTTTACCTTTGTAGTCAGCGTATTTGATGTACATAAGTCCTCCTTATACAACAGTCAAGCCTGTAACAGTCCAGCCAAGTCCGCCCGATCCGGTAGGCGTGGTGAGGTGCAGTACAGCCGCGTCCGATGCTGTTGTGCGGGTTTTTCCGGTTGCGGTAAATGTTCCACCTGTTTTTGTGCAAGCGGCGTAGGCGATCAGCGTTGCGTCCATATCGGTCGATGACAAGCCTGTGCCGGTTAGTATGGTTGTTGTTGGCACATTACTGCCATTAACCGCTGTATATGCGCCAGTCACCTGCGAGCAATTGCTTAGGTTGAGGGTGTTAGTCAGCGGTAGCAGGTCGGATAGTGCGCCTGTAACATTCGTGCAGCCGCTGAGATTGAGGGTGTAGGCCAGCGGTGGCAGGTCGGATAGTGCGCCAGTAACATTCGGGCAGTTGCTGAGACTGAGGTAGAAGGTCAGCGGTGGCAGGTCGGATAGTGCGCCAGTAACATTCGAGCAGTCGCCGAGGTCGAGGCGGGATGTCAGCGGCGGCAAGTCTGCCAGATCGCCAGTCACCTGCGAGCAGCCACTGAGACTGAGGTAGTTGGTCAGCGGCGGCAGGTCGGATAGTGCGCCTGTGACAAGCGTGCAGCCGGCGAGGTTGAGGGTGTCGGTCAGCGAGGGCAGGTCGGCAAGTGCACTTTTTAGTATTGCACTCGTATCGTAACTACGAAGTGTATACGGTCCATTCCACATGGCACTAACCAACCAAACATAGCCGCCACCGGCAGGAATTATCACGTCTGGTTTTACGTCTGTTGACGTTCTGATCGGCGTTGTGCCATCGCTATACAGCACTGTACCGGCAGGGAAAACCCACATAGTACCTATCTGATTGTCCCACGACATATTGAATCGACCGGCAGCGACTTTTATTTTATACGCGGCAGGGCGATTCCAGTATTTTAGTTGGCGACTAAGCGCAACGTCCTCAATAGCCGACAATTGCGCCCCAAGCGTCCCGCCTGTCACCGGTAAAGCGTCGCCGTTTATGATAGTCGCTGCATTAGGCAAGACGTTTTTTATTCTTCCTGACAAAGCCATAATACCACTCCTTACAAATCCCAAACATAGACTTGGACAGTCGCGCCGGACGCATCTGAAATCATGCTGATAACATCTGTCGTTGGCACGAAATCCATTGTCTGTCCTGCCACTTTCTTAATGGCTGTAGCATCAGCAACGGCGACAATCTTATCATTTATCCAGACATTCCCGGACATGATCTCTATTGTGACTGGCTGTCCTTTGACGCCTTCCATTCCACCAGAAGCCAAGACGCCGACAATGATCGTATCCGCTGTACCCTCTACCGCATCAATGACCCAGCCAGCGCCGGTAACAGACGTAATGGTCTTGAAGTAGTGCGTGGTATAGACTGTCGAACCAGCAACGGGCGTAACGGTTTCTGTCAGCACACGATCAAAGCAGTCTGTCCCAGCAACAATGATGGTGCCGAGCGTGTCTGCCGTACCGACAGTCGTTACTTTTACGCCTATACGGCTTGGGATAGACGGCTGTGCGGCGATTGTGTATGCGCCCACTTTCATATTGGCAGACGCTACAATCTTGTCATCATCAGCGGCGGCAAGCAACGTAGACAAGCCCAACCAATGCTTGAGCGGTGCAAATGTATCTCTAACAAGAATTGGCATACGTATCTCTCCTTATAAAGTAATAGGGGAAAGCACAGCCACGTTATAGACCATGCTCCCCCTTTCAAAAGATTATCTGTTCACATTATACCACGAGCATCAACTTAGATTGAACCCTCAGCAGGATACACAACATTGTTGGCATCGCTGGTCGTGCAACGATTGTCCTGCGCATAGGTAATGCCACAAACGATACAACCAGCCATGGCACTCCCTTTTGCGGCGGCAGTACGCAGGCGGTTACCGATCACGAAATTTGTTCCCTCTGCGTCATTAATACATGCCAGAGTAGACGAGATAACGTTGTCTTTGATCAAGCCGACCTTATTCGCGGCGAGGGTAATCGTATTGGGAATGTCGATTCCCATGTTTGCGCCCTGAATGAAGTTGTTGGTAATTTTGAAGCCATCAGCCTGTCCAGCGCCAAACTCGATAACGGCATCGGAAAATGCGCCGGTAAATTCGCAGTTGTCAATTTTAAGATCGACACACGCGACAGATATAATCGCGCCGGTTGCCGCAGTTTTGCTGTTGCCACGGAACGAGCATCCGAGGAACTCAATGCCGTGCTGTGAAGTCATCGTGATGATATCGCCACCAGCGGCGGGACTACAGAACTCCATGTTGATGAACCGGCAACCCATATAGGAAACGGTTGACGGAACAACATGGTTGCCGACAATGCTGGCCTTGGAACGCCAGTCCATAGAACCGACACCGATAACGTCCGTCTTCTGAGCAAACTTCACAAGGTCTTCGGTTATTGCGTCAGCCTTAACAAGAATGCGGTTTCTTGCCGCCCAACCCTCGGCACCAGCGGCGATAGATGCGTGAGAAAGCGCCATCGCGGCAGACAAGGTGTTAAGCGCGGTAGCCCATGACAAACCATCGCCGTTAGCAGAACCGTTATTGCCATCGACATAATATGTCTTGTAATAACCGGAACTTGCCAGATTGCCGTAGGCATCAGAGAATTGATTGTTTCCAATAAAGAGAGGATTCGCAGGAAGTTTGGTAATTTGTGCCATATACGTTTACATCCTTTCTGGATTCTGTCAGGCGTGGATTGTTCCACCCTACTAATGGGCTAAGAATTAGTGGGGATAGCCGCCACACTACCCCCACATGTACGATTGATTAAGCGCCGGTAGACCCGACAATGCCGTAACCAGGAGAGATGATGCCCGCGCCGTACATTTCAAGCGCAGCACCACGGAAGACCTGATTGTTGTTCTCCCACCAAGTCTTGAGCCACATGCCACGCTTTTTCTGAAGCACAGCGCCAGCGTCCGTCAGGGTACGGTCGAGCAGGAACCACGGAGAAACGCCGGTAGCAACCGTATAGTCAATATAGGGATTGACAACGATCTTCAACGGCATAGCGTCCTCGACAACGTTCTTGTTGTTCGAGAGTTCCATAGCCATCAACTGCGACTCCAAGATCATGAGCGCCGTAAACAGCTTGTTCTTGTTGATAAGCAAATGCGTAGGCTCTGTGTCAAAGAAATCGCCCGCCTGATCGTAAATCATGTTGAATTTGTTTTTCGCAGCGATCAGGTTGTCCGGTGTCAGAGCGCCGGTTGCGAGATTGTCGTTCTCCAATGCGGAATTTTGCAGAGGGTGGTCATCGTCAATCTGATAAACGCCGTCAGCACCGGTTGTTGTAAACGCATCGTTATACAGGTTGGCGCAAACCTTTTCCTTGTAGGTCTGCATGACACGCATCAAGCCTGCACCGAAGCGGGATTCTACGACACGCTCAAGATCATACTCAAGCTGTTCCAGTGACGCTTCTACGCCTTTGCTTTTGGTCGTAGAAGTGATATTGGTTTCGTAGTTCTCCTGCACACGGTCAAAATTGATGATATCGGCTTCTGCCTTTTCTTCTGCGGGGCCAAGATCACCCATTGTGTGATAATTGCCGGTACGCTTTTTCTGTTGAATCTCCCAAACAATTTGAGAGTAATACTTTCTGCGGGGCATTTTCGCCGCACGATTAAAAACCAGATCGACACCGGCTTCAGTCATGCTAACGATATCTGATACTCTACCACCTGGCATAATAGATCATTCCTTTCAGTAAATTGCTGTTCTTGCTCTTAGACATTGAGCAGAATATCAGCAGCGTCAATGGCGACATACGCCACACCGCGGTCATTGTCATAACCAACCAGGAAAAGGAACCCGCCGTTTGTGTCGTCAGGGTCAATGAACTGTTCGCCACTGGTAACGACAATATCGTACAGAGTCCCAAGATCGG
>Ga0209096_1002935_pt1 | contig 15536 bp, 12 predicted proteins | sample AD_UKC034_MetaG_FD_184407 | JGI IMG/M metagenome (GOLD analysis project Ga0209096, IMG submission 184407) | Active sludge microbial communities of municipal wastewater-treating anaerobic digesters from USA - AD_UKC034_MetaG (SPAdes) (version 2) | ecosystem: Engineered > Bioreactor > Anaerobic >... | reverse complement strand
CAGGGCCTTCGAAAGGATCGGCGGACTCCGGGACGGCGATGCCTTCCGGAGCTGGCTGTTCCGGATCGCCGTGAACCGGGTGACGGACTTTCAACGGCAAAAAAGAGTCCTCTCCTGGCTCGGCCTCGCCCCCCGAAAGAGAGAAGACGAGGCCTTACCCGAAGGAACCGCCGAGCCGGAAGCCCCCCTTTACCTGGAAAAAAGGGAATTCTGGGAGAACTTCCAGAAATTTGTCGACAGGCTGTCCCCCATGGAAAGGGAAGTCTTCATCCTCCGGTTCCTGGACCACCTGGACATCGCCGACATCGCCCGGGTCCTGGGAAAGAAGGACAGCACCGTGAAAACCCACCTTTATCGAGGGCTCGAAAAATTCCGCCGGGAGGAGGCCTTCATGGAATTCGGGGCTTTCCGGGCTACCCGGGCAGGCGAATCGATGACGAAACAGGGGACGGAGGAAAAAAAACCGTGAAAGAAGGCAGGGACGGCCATCTCGATGACAGGGAGATTCTCCAGGCTTTTCTGGGAGAGGGGGACCTCCCGGCGGAAAGAAAAGACCACCTTGCCGCCTGTCCCCTCTGCCGGCGGGAAAAGGAACGCCTCGAGAGCGCCCTTGCGTCCCTGCAGCAAAAGGCGTCTCTCTTCACGCCCGGGCCGTCCCGCCCGGTCACCCTGGAACGGAAACGGCGCCCGGTCCCCGCGGGCCTGCCGCCCCTCCGGGCGGCCCTCGGCGGCGCCCTGCTCGCCGCCGTGGCCATTTTTCTTCTCTGGGGGAGAGACTCCGGTATCCTTTTCCGAAACGGAGGCGGCACGGCCTTTCCGGAGACCGATCCCCTCATGACCGAAGTGGCCTTGCTCGTGGAAAACCCGCTTCCCCCGGTGGTGATGGACATGGTCGCCGAAGAAAAGGTCCCCGGTGACGAGGACTTTTTCCACTTCGTCGCCCCCCTCCCTGACGAGGAACCAGGGACGGACACCCGCATGAAAGGAGAAATTCCGTGGAAAGAAAAATACTGCTGAAAACGGCCCCCGCCCTTTTCCTGTTTCTGGCCCTCGTTCTGGGACCCCTGAGCGCCGCCGCCCAGGAGCTCCCCATGGGCAAGTGGTGGCATGACCGGAGGGCCGTCGGGCAGCTCGACCTCACGGACGATGAAATTCGCATTCTCGATGAACAATATGTGAAGACCCGGCGGAACCTTTTCGACCTGAAGAAAGAGGTGGACCGCCAGCAATTCGAACTGGACACGCTTTTGGAAAAAGAGTCGTCCACCCGGCCCGAGCTCGTGAGCCAGTTCGAAAAACTTGAAGACGCCCGGGCGGACCTGTCCCGGGAGCGTTTCAGCTTCATCCTCGAGGCTCGAGAGACCCTCGGCCCGGAGCGTTTCATGAAACTGAAGCTGTTCTTCGACGCTCTCCGGGGCTATCGCGGGGAAGGGCCGGGAAGAAAAACCCGCTGACAGGAATTTTCGGGTTAACCGACGCCACGGCACTGCCTCTCCAGGTGACGTCACCGTCCCCCGGGTGCTTCCCCTGCCGGCTCCCCGGCCTTTCCCGGCCCGGGGGCCGGGATGTTCTCTTCCGCCTTTTTCCGATAGGCCTCCGCCTCAACCGTTTTTCCCCGGCCTTCCAGGGCCCGGGCCAGTTCGCGGTAAAGGTCCCCGCGGTGTTCCGGCGCGTGTTTCACGACAAAGGCGAAGTGTTTTTCCGCCCCCTCGACATCCCCCTGCAGGAGGGCCAGCCGGCCCAGTTGAAAGTGGGCGTTCACGGCCTTTTGCAGGCCGATGGGGTAATACCCCCTTTCCCGGTCCTCGGGAATCGCGAGGGCCCGGCGGAAAGAGGCGGCGGCCTTTTCCGTGTCACCGCCGCGGAGCGATGCCTGTCCGAGAAAATACAGGGCCACGCCGTAATGGGGCCGGATCTCAAGGGCCGCCTCGTAGTGGGCCGCGGCGGCGTCCACTGCGCCTTTCCCGAGAAGCACGTTTCCTAAATTCACCTCCATGAGGGCGCTGCCGGGCACGACGTCGACGGCCCGCCTGAAAAGGGACTCGCTGTCCTTCCAGTGGGACATCTGCGAAAAGGTTATGGCCGCCAGGGCCGCGAGAACGACGCCGCCGGACGCGGCGAGGAAAACCCGTTTCCACCGCCACCCCCCGAGAAGGTCGGGGACCCCCCAGGCGGCGATGATGAAAAGGCCGACCAGGGGAATGTAGGTGTACCGGTCGGCCAGGGCATGGGACCCCACCTGGACGATCCCGATCATGGGGACCAGGGCCAGGAGATACCACAACCAGGCCGTTACCAGGAAGGGGCGCCGCTTTCCCGCCCTGAAAACCAGGAAAGACAGGACGGCCAGGAAAACGGCCGCCGCCGCCGCCTTCAGGAGAAGCGCCTGGGGCCCCATGGCCGGCCAGTCCGGAAGGTCCATGGGGTGGGGGTAATAAACGGCCAGAGACAGGGGCCAGACCGTTTTCCAGATGTAGACGACGTAAGAATACAGGGCGTTTTCCACCCGCACCGCCAGGGGGATGGCATCGAGGGAACGGACGGCGCCCCCGTGATACTGGGCCAGGAAGGTCATGACACTTGACAACAGGGCCAGGCCGAGAAAAGGGGCCTTCTCGAGAAGCAGGCGCCCCGTGGACGCACCGCCGCCTTCCGGCGCCGTCGTTTTTTTTCTTTTTCTTCCCATCCCGGCGGGCACGGCGGGCGGGGGCGGGCCCCATCTTTCCAGGGGCCAGAAATCAAGAAGAAGAAGCAGGAAGGGAAGCGTGACCAGGGTGGGCTTTGAAAGGAGGCTCAGGGCGTAAAGGAGAAGGGCCGCCAGGTAGAGGGCTCGTCCCTTTTTCCTTACATACAGGAAATAGAGGGCGATGCACCCGAAACCGAAGAAGGCGCTGAGAAGGTCTTTCCGCTCCGATATCCAGGCCACGGACTCCACGTGCAGGGGGTGAAGGGCGAAGAGAGCGGCCACGAAGGCGCTTCTCCGGACAGCGCCGGTGCCGATCACGAGAAGAAGAAACAACAGAACGGTGTTCGCCCCGTGAAAAAAAACGCCGGCCAGGTGGTGGCCGCCCGGATGCATGCCGAAAAGGGACACGTCGGCCATGTGGGAGATCCAGGTCAGGGGATGCCAGTTGTAGGAATGAAATGTCCGGAAGGCCCAGCGTATCCCCTCTGGACGGAGCCCTTCTGTTACGGCGGGGTTCGCCGTGACGTAAAGATCGTCGTCCAAGATGAGGAAGTCGAAACGGGCCGTCTGAAGATAGGGGACACAGGCGGCAAGGAAAAGAAAAAGGGAAAGGAGAACGATCCCGCCCCTCTTTTTTGAGATGAACCTTGACATGATTTTCCGTTTCTTTTACCTTTTCCTCAAAAATAACGGCTTTTAAAGTTCTCATGGCCAGACGGCGGGAAAAAAAGGGATCCGGCGCCGACTCTTCGTTGAATAAAACACAAGAGGCGGCGACATCAAGGGAAAAATTGTTTTCTCTCCTGATCCTCCTTTCTTTTCTCTATTTCGCCGCCCGGCTCGTCTATTTCGCCGTCCATGTCGCCCACGGCATCCCGCCGGACGAGGACTTCCACTACGGCCTTTGCCGTGTCTACGCCGGGGCCCTTCTCCTGCCCGGAAGCGGGGACGCCGACCCCGCTTTCGGCCCCGCGACCCACATTCCCTATCTTTACTATTTCCTCATGGGGAAGATGCTTCCACTGAACATCTTTCCCCTTTCGGACCTGGTGTTCCTCCGTCTTGTCAACGGTCTCCTGGCGCTTCTGACGGTGTTCACGGGGTATCGCTGGATCCGCCTGATGACCCCGAACCCCCTCGTTCACCTTCTGTTCGTGGTCCTTCTCACGAACACCCCCATGTTCAGTTTCCTGGCCGCCGCCGTTTCCTACGACAACCTGACGAACCTGCTGGCCGTGTCGACCCTCTTCTTTTTCCACGCCTACCTGAAGAGGAAAGACCCGGAGGCCCTCCTTTGTTTTTTCATCTCCCTCATGGCGGGAACCCTGACCAAAAAAACCTTCTTTCCCCTTGTCCCGGCTTTTGTCCTCCTCCTCCTGTTTCATGAGCGCAAAAATCTTGGCGCCCTGGCGCGGTCCCTCGTCCCCGGGACCGGGGCTTTTTCTAAACGCCGCTTGGGCTTCACGGCCCTGGCCGCCCTTCTTCTCGTTCTCAACGGCACCCTCTACATGGGCAATTACGCCCGGTACGGCACGCTCTTTCCCGGCGCCTCCCAGATTCTCGGGAAGGACGAGGCCATGAAATTCCGGATCTACGCCCGGGACAGCATCACGTCCCGGTACCGTGCCGGTAAAATCGGCTTCGAGGACGCTCTCGAGCAGGCCAGGGCCATTCCGCACCCCGGGGACCGGATGGATGCCCTGTATCTTCTCGAAAGGGCCAGGAAATACAAGGAGCAGCCGTATCCCCTGATGAACCGCCTGGAATACGTCGGGACGTGGCTGACCATCGTCCTGAACCGGACGGTGGGGATCTTCGCCCACGAGTCCCTCCGGAAATACGGTCATCCCTTCACCGTGTACATCGGTATCTATCTTTTCGCCCTCATCCTTCTCATCCCCACCTGGCGCCCTTCCGACGGGGGGGGCATGACCACCGATGCCCTCGTGCTTTTTTTCTTCTATGCCGTCGTCCTCATGCAGTTCGTCAATTATCCCATCTACCTGCAAAGCCTGACGGTGGGAAAGACCGTTCACGGGCGCTACCTGTTTCCCGTCATCGTGCCGTTTTACGGAATCATGAGCTTCTACATGCTCAAGCCTTTCAACCGGAAGATCCAGCTCGTTCTCGTCGCGGCCGTTTCCCTCTATTTCATCTGGGGGGATTTTCCTTATTTCCTCATGAACGCCGGTCCCCAATGGTTCGCCCATGGCGCCGGTCCTTTGTAACGATGAGAAGGGTTTCAGGACAAGCGCTTCATGAAAAAAAGACCAACATCCTTGAACGATGGAAAGCCGGCGCCTCGGATTTTCTCTATGACCGCCTGGAACCCGTGGCCGTACAACACCGGGGCATCCTGAAAAAAGTTGCTTTTATCGGTATCACGGGGAGTTATGCCAAAACCACGACCAAGGACCTCATCGCGGCCATTCTGAGAGGCCGAGCCCGGACCTCGGCAACGAAGGGCACACTGAACAGCCCGCCCCAGATCATCAAGACGATTTTGCGGACAACGCCTTTTCACCATGCCTGCGTCATCGAGCTGGGAGCAGGCGGACCGGGGACCCTGGATCGTGGAATCAGGCTCGCCGTCCCTTCCATAGCGGTCATCACCCATGTGGGCCTGGACCACTACAGGGCTTTCCGGTCCCGGGAGGCCGTGGCCGCCGAAAAATCGAAGCTCGTCGCCGCTCTTCCCGCCACGGGTGTCGCGATCCTGAATGCCGACGACCCCCTGGTCCTGGCCATGGGGGAAAAAACCGCCGCCAGAAAAATCCTTTACGGCATCCAGTCTCCCGAGGCGGACCTGCGGGCCTCCCACATCCGATCGTCGTGGCCGGAACGGCTCACCTTCACCGTTCACACAAAAGACGGGGCCTTGCCCGTGGAAACGAAGCTCTGCGGCAAACACTGGGTCCCGGCGGTCCTGGCGGCCCTGGGCACCGCCGTGGCGATGAATCTGCCCCCGGAAGAGGCCCTCCCGTCCATTGCGGCCTTCGACCCCCCCGAAAGAAGGATGTCCCCTCTTCCTCTAGGTTCGAACATCACCATCATACGGGATGACTACAAGGCCCCCTATCTTTCCGTCCCCTCATGCCTGGACTTTCTGAGGGATGCCCGGGCGAAACGGAAGATCTTCATCCTCGGCACCCTGTCGGACTACCCGGGAGCCTCTTCGAAAAAATACAGAAAGGTCCTCACAGAAGCGCTCACGGTGTCCGAAAGGGTCTTCCTGGTCGGACCCTTCCGGGCCCACATCGCTAGCAGGTTGAGTGAAACGGGTTTCGCCGGCCGTACCCGTGGATTTCTCAGCGTTGAAGGCCTGGCCGGGCATCTGTGTGAAACGTCGGAACCGGGAGACCTCATCCTGATCAAGGGCTCCGAAAACGCCGACCGGCTCGACCGACTCGTCGACATCCTGAAAGAAAGACTTCCGTCATAGGCCATCGACACACTTCCGGAGCCACAACTCCGTCATCACCAGGCGCCAGAGCTGCTCCGGCCTTGGGAAACGATGAGAAGCGGGCGGGCGGCCTCTCGGCGGCAGAAGGCGACTCAGCTTTTTTTCGTCCAGAATCCCCCTCTGAAGGCTCCGGGCGGACAGGAGGAGATGCCGGATTTCCTCGTAATTTCCCGGCATGGTCATCCATCGAAACACCGGGGCGGGCATGCCGAGCTTATGCCGGCGGAACCGGATCGGGGCGGGAAGGTCTTCCGAAAAGGACCTGCGAAGGAGACTCTTGGTCCACCCGTCGCGGATCTTCTCGTTCCAGGGAAGGCGGAAACAGAAACGGACCAGTTCGGGATCCAGAAAGGGCATTCTCAGATCCAGGGCGAAAGCCCGGCTCAGGACATGGGAGGATCGCAGCATCTCGGGAAGGCCGGAATACCGGAAGGTGAGCCACAAGGCGTTGTTAAGACGGCTTTTAAAGGGTTTTTCCACATCGGAACGAAACCATGTCCCGGAGCATCTCTCCGGCGGCACCGGGGGATGGGAGAGAACGAAGTCCCGGCTCAAAACGGAAGTCAAGGGCCACAGATTCGTGGTAACCCTCCGCAAAAAGAGCTGGACCGAGAAAATCCGGAACCAGTCCAGGGGGGCGACGCCGATTTTCATCAGTCCACGAATATCGGAAATCAGATCCGCCGCTCCCCGCTTTTCCTCACCGTCCCGGAGGAAGACCCGGTCCGCCAGATAGGGGACAACGAGATTGGGATACCCCGCCAGCAGTTCATCGGGACCCGTTCCGTCGAAAACCGTGTCTCCGTGACGAACCGCTTCCTTTAACAGGAACCACTGGGCGAACCGGCCCCTGAGAGGTGTCGGCCCGTCGTGAACCCGGACGATATCCGCCATTGTCGTCAGCATGTCCCGGGGATCGGGCGTCACCCAGTGAATGTCGTATTTTTCCAAGTCATCGGCGGCTGCGGCCGTGTAGCCGCTTTCGTCCAGGTCCCTGTCTTCGTCATAACGAAGGGCGACACAGGAAATTTTCTTTTCCGTCACCCCGGCAAGGGTTCTCAGAATAACCGTGGAATCGAGGCCTCCGCTCGTCAAAACGGAAAAGGGGCGGGCTTCTTCTGTCTGCCGGAAGATGGCCTGTCTCACGAGAGTCCGAAACGTTTCGTCGAGACCTTCACGGGGAATTTCCTCCCCCCCGAGGGGGGACCAGTAGGTGACGGTCTCCCGTTTCCCGGGGCCGACGGCGATAAAAGACCCCGGGGGCACGGACCGGATGTTCCGGAAGAAAGTCTCCTCCCCGGCGTCGGGGGACCCGCCCTCCAGGAACCAGCAAAGCTCCCGGTGATTGACCTGCCTTTCCTCCGGAAAGGCGGCGTGGATGGCACCGGTCTCCGAGGCGAATACAAAACGGTCGGGGGATGCGGCATAAAAGAGGGGTCTGATTCCCAGGGGGTCCCGGGCGATCGTCAGCCGCTCCGACCGCCCGTCCCAGAAAGCCATGGCCCAGACGCCTCGAAAACGGGGAAAGCACGCCGGTCCCCAGACTTCGTAGGACCTGATCAGGATTTCCTCCGGGACGGGAGAGCGCAGCCGCACCCCCTTGCCCGCCAATTCATCCCTCAGTTCATCCGCGTTCCAGAGGGTCCCGTCCCAGGCAACCCGGAGATGACCCGTTGCGAAACCGCATTTCTGCTTCGCCTCTCGAACAGCCGGGGGGAAACGGCGGCACTGGGCGAAACCCGTACTTTTCCGGCAAAAGATCTCCCCTCTTCCGGAACGGGGACGGGAGAGGCTTTCCGACAGGATCTCCAGGGCGGCCCGGGGAACTTTCCCGCCCGAAAGATTCCAGATGCCTCCGATCCCCGCCAAGGTCATCCTTCATGACCTCCCCAGGATCTCGTAATTCTTCAGGGCTCTTTCGTTCCAGGTTTTCATCCGTTTCCGGAAGAGGGCTTCCGTTTCCTTCCTCCGTCGCCAGAGCGCGGAAAAGCGTTCCCTGAGCAAGGGATAGTCCAGGCTTTCAACGGGAAGAAACCCCGACTCGAGAGACAGCACTTCGAAGACCCCCTGCCCTTTCGCCGGTGTGATGGCGATCCCCATGACGGGAACGCCGGAAGAGGCGGCCAGGATAATGGCGTGCATGCGGACGGCGATGACCATGTCCATGAGACCCAGGACGGCCTTCAACTCTTCCGGGGTGTAGTCGCCCTTCAGGACAAAGGTCCGTTCCCGGTTCCGCAGCTTTTCCCGGATTTCTTCCGAGTACCGGTCGTCGTCCTGGCCGTAATCGTCTTCACTTCTTGCTTTTCTCATGGGAACGAAGACAAGGCGGACCCCCCAGTCGTCGACCAGGGAATCGAGAAAACGGACATAGGCCCTGTCCGTGCGATCAGCCTGCTGCCTGTCTTCCACCGAAACAGGACGGGTGGTACCGGGAAGGAACCGATGATGAAAGTGGAACCAGCGCCTGAGGGAAATGCCGACGGCAGGCGTTTCATCCCGTGGGACACCTTCTTCCTCCAGGATTTTCAGCGCCCTTTCCGTTCCCGCCGAGGGAAGGGGAAACGCCAGGTCCGCCGTTAGGTCCATTCGTTCTTCCCGGACGCCGAGTTCTCTGAGCAGATCCCGGGAGGCCCTGTCCCGGACACCGATTCCGTCAGCCCGGTCGACAAGGGGTCCCGTGAGAAATCTCCCCAGACGGGACGCTACGGGACCGGCGCCGACTCCGAGGCAAAAAACTTTTTTTCCGAGACCCTTGGCCACCCCGATGAGAAGCAGGCCGAAAAGGAGAAAAGACTGGCTCGTGAGGTCCTGAAAGGGGTGACCGCCCCCGAGGATGACGGTGTCGCAGCCCCTCATGGCCCGGAGCAGTTTCAGGACCCGGCGGGGTGACCGGGTCCCCGAGTAGGAAAAAACCTCCATCCGGGCATCCGGGAATCGTTCGCCAAGGGCGGGAAGCATGGCGCGAAGGATCGCCTGGTCCCCCTTGTTGGCGGAGTCGACGCCATCGTTGCAAAGGACGATTTTTTTCACGTCTTCTCCAGCAGGCGGGCCAGCGTGCCCATCCCATAGGCCAGGGGAACGATGGCGGAGGTCACGGGAATGATGAAAAAAGCCCGGAACGACTTTAATTTCAAGGCCCCGAGAAGGCCGTCGGCGAGAAGGAGGATAAGATACGAAACGGTGACGGCGAGCCACAGGATCATGACCTTTGCGCTGAACAGGGAAGAAACGGCAAGCAGAACCCAGAAAACCACGAAAAAAGCGGGAAAGACGTGGGGCCACTCGAACGCCTCGGGGGCGTGCCTGAGAATGTCGACCCGCACCTTCCCCGAAATGAACGTCTGTTTCCAGAAGGCCGGGAGGGTTCCCCGCCGCCAGTGCCAGACCCAGGCATCCTCCACGTACACGATCCGGAAACCGGCCTTCCGGATCCGGTTGGCCAGATCCTTTTCTTCTCCCCGGATCTTGAAGGACTTGTCAAAATGACCGACCCGGTCCAGCACGCCCCGACGGACGGCCATGTTGCAGCCCGCCGGCAGGTATCGGACAAGCGGGTTGCCGCTCTTCCTCATGCTTCCGGAACCGATGAAGGAGTGCATGGAATAATCGATGCAGCGAAGGAGCAGGGGATGATCCGGGGGAACCTTGTCGGGCCCGCCGGTGCAGCCCACTTCGGGATCCTCGAAAGGCCGGATGAGTTTTTCCAGCCAGTCTTCCGGGCTGAAGGCATCGCCGTCAAGAAAAACGATTATGTCTCCCCGGGCTTTATCGAGAAGGAAATTACGGGCCGTCGAAATGCCCCGGCTCTCGTCAAGGGAATAGACACGAAACCGCGTATCCCCTTCGGCGAAACGGGCCGCGATCTCCAGGGTCCGGTCCGTCGATGCATCGCTCACGACCACCACCTCGAAGTCGGACACAGTCTGTCGGGAAACGCTCCGGAGACACGCCTCGATCGTTTTTTCGTTGTTTCTTGTCGGGATGAGGACGGAAACGGACCTGCGAATCATGAGGTTATCAACCATGAGTGTTTGCGCTCCCATAATGGCCGTTTTTCTTTACGCAGATTAAACAGAAAAATTCAATTAAAAATAAACAGGATCGTTGTCTCTTTAAACAATTCCTGATATGTTTGCGGTCAATTTCGCAGGCTTGTTATTTCAAAGGGCACATCGAAACACCCTATGGATTCCCTCGAAAAAAACCATGTTGAAAAGATTGCCAATGAGTGGTCCCGGCACGGCCTCCCCATCCGACCGGGAGGGGAAACCCTGGATCTTATCGCCCGGGAAATCGATGGGACGGAACGCGACCGGATCCTGATCCTGGGAGCGACACCGGAACTCGTGGATTTCTTTCTCAGGAAAAAAGCCGGACGAATCACCCTGATCGACTGGTCGGAAGTGACGGTGAAAGCGATGGAATCCCTCGGATCGGAGGATTGGACCGGGGTTGAAAAAATTATTGCCGACTGGAGAACGCGTCAGGAAGACCTTGGAAAATCATTTGACATCATCTCGGGAGACTGTCCCTTTAATATGGTTTCCTTCCCGGAAGACTGGAAAACCATTTTACGCCATCTTTCCGCATATCTCATCCCGGGGGGACTCATCATCGTTCGAAACATGTTTTATCCAACCATTCCATTTTCGTTCCCCATTTTCCTGGAAGATACTCTCCGTCATCTCAGAAAAATGAACCGAAACAGGGACTCCGTGAAAGATCTGGTTTCGGCGATACGCGTGGGGGCGTATCTCGGATCCGTCGATTCCCGGAACCTTGTCTTACGGGAAATTGAACTCCAGCTTGAAAGAGAGGCTTGCGAGAAACTGAAAACAATGGTGAACTCTCAAGAGGACCTTGAAATAATAGAATCCTTGCTTGGAGTGGAAAAAGAGGGAAAACCTCAGCGTGGGACAACCCTTCCACGTAAGGAAGACGTTGCGGAAATTTTTCAAGCCGCAGGCTTCACGGTAAAATCTTTTCAACCCGCGGAAAATCGATTCCGCCTGGGGGCTTCGTTCCTCCTCACGGCCGTGAAAGACTGAGCCGCGCCGTCCAACCGCTTCTTTTTGCCGCAAGTGACCCTCAGGAGCGCTACCATCGATATCGGATTCGCACGCATCGTCGACACCCTTCCGGGGAACGACCTTTGAAGGGAGCGTTTAGCATCCTCGTGGACTAAAATTCCTAAACGTTTTATTTCATATGCCATCGCCATCCATGAATTTTGACAACCCGTCATCACGTGATACAATCATCGAAAACTGGTCCATGTTCGGCTGTCCCATACGCCCCGGACGTGAAGAAATCCTCCTGTTCCAAAAAAAACTGAAGTCCATCAAAGAACCGCGGGTTCTTATACTGGGATGCACACCCGAACTTGTCGACATGGTCCTCGAGGAAAACCCCCTCCGGGTCACGATTATGGACTGGTTTCCTCCCAACATCGCCGCCATGAAAAAAATGGCGGCGAAAAACTGGTCCCGTGTCGAAGTCATTATCCGAGACTGGAGAACCCCGCTGGATGACCTGAAAGACAGGTACAACATCGTTCTGGGAGACGGACCGTTCACATTTCTGCGATTTCCCGACGATTATCTTTTGATATGCCGGAATCTCAATAGGTATGTTTCCGATGGAGGCCTGGTTGTCATCCGGAACATGGTGTGGATGGAAGGCTCCCCCGACGAACTGGATACCTATTACCGGCAGACCATGAACCGTCTGGAAGAACGCAAACTCGAGAAAAGCGATCCCGTGAGCGGTACTTTCGTTAAAAACACCATCAGTGAACTGTGGTTTTATGCCTTCTTCAAGGCAAACACGGATCCGGACAAACTCTGCGATGGACAATGGAGATATTGGACCGGCAGGGTATCCTGTGACCTTTTCGAAATCTTCGGGGAACCCATATACAAGGTCACGGAAGCCGTTCTTGGCAACCGGGGACTGAATCAGAGTTACCGGGAGCAGCGAATTCCCGTCCGGTCCATACCTCGCATTGAGGAAATGATCGCTCTTTTCGAATCCTGCAATTATTTGCTCATGGAAAACATCTCGGTGGGCCGTCACCCTGTTCCGGGCATATGGAGGATCGTGACTTTCCGGAACATGGGGCGCTTCCATCAGCGGGAGCATAAGGGGAAAAGCATCCCCCGCGCCAACGCTCCGGACAGGAGCGAAACAGGGGAAATAACATGAATCGAGCAAGACTCTTCCTGAAGGATCCGAGGGAAAAGGACAATTACCTTCACCTGGAAGCCCGGCTGCGTTCAGGCAGCGGAAAACCGCTCACCGTCTGGTACCGTGTGCCTTCAAGCGCGAAAGGACAGGTGACCGGATGGGCGGACCCCTTCGTCATCGCCATGATTTTTCCGATCATGCAGCTCGGGAAGCCCGTTCACGTGGAAGGGCGCGTCGCCCCTTCGCTTCTTTTCAATCTGTCAGAATTCATGACTGTCTGGGCTGTCTGGAGGCCCGAGCGGTACCGGGCCGTCGACATAACCGCCGAGGCAGAGGTCGAACCCCCGAAACAACCGGAAAAAGAGCGGGCGGTCATGGCTTTTTCCGGCGGCCTGGATTCCTGCTTCACCGCCTGGCGGCACCGGAAGGCACTTGCCGGCAGGAGAACACAAAACCTCGTGTCCGGTGTCTTTATTCATGGGCTTGATGTCCCCCTGTCGCGGAAGGCATCGTATGAGGACCTGAAAAGGCAGAATCAGCTTCTTCTTTCCAGTATCGGCATGAACCTGATTCCCGTTGCCACGAATTACCGGGAGATGCTCGTGGGATGGGGAGATTCCCACGCCGCGTCTCTCATCGCGGCCCTGGCCCTGTTTCAAAAAGAATTCGACACCGCCCTTCTCGGCGCCTCAAGGCCCTATTACAGCACGGACCCCAAAATCGTCTGGGGCAGCAATGCCGTGAGTGACCCCCTCCTTTCGAGCGCTTCCTTCCGGGTCCTTTACGACGGGGCTCAATTCTCCCGCCTGGATAAGGCGGCTCTCGTCGCCTCATGGCCGGAAGCCCTTCAATACATGCACGTCTGCTGGGCAAACACCAAAAGTCACGAAAATTGCTGTCGCTGTGAAAAGTGCGTTCGCACGATTCTCATGTTTCGACTTCTCGGTTACGACCAGCCCCCCTGTTTTGGGAAAATCCTGCACGAGGGGGATATCCGGACCCTGAAACTCCATGGCGAGGTCTCTCACCGCGCGTTGATGGACCTTGTCCGGGAGGCGGAGAAAAGAGGAATGTCCGATGAAAAATGGGTTCTCAGGCTGCGGGAACTGACAAGTCAGAAAACCTGGGACAGGCAACTGCAGAACGCCGCCCGTGATGTTTTCCTTGACAGGGGTTTTTCAGGAACTCTTTTGCGATCCGCCCTTTACCGGATCCGTTCCGCCATGAAGCGTGGCAGTTGAAAGAAGACGGAACCCATTCCCGTTTTCCTGATTCCCGTTACCTTCTGCATGAACGTCCGCCCCCGGTCACGACCCGGCCCGGGATGAAAGGTTGCTGGTCGGTTCTGTTGTGTAATTCTCTCCTTCCTGTTATGTTACCGGCACCAAAAGAACCATTATCATAAAAAAATGGCCCCTCACGCAGAGCTGACACTGCTCCCTTCCCGTTTGACTGGGAACATGATTCATCTCGAAGGACAGCTTCGAGCTTGTGGAAAGTTCTCTTTACGTCTCTGGTACAGAATACCTGCTGAATGCAAGGACTGGGTCACTGACCGGGCCGACCCCTTCGTTCTCGGCTTTCTCTTCCCGGCCATGCAGAACGGGCGACCCGTCTGCGTCCGGGGCTGCGTTTCCCCCTCCCTTCTCAGGAACCTCGAGGAATTCATGGCCGTCTGGCAGGCCTGGAGACCGGACCGGTACCGGCAGGTGGAAATCATCCCGGAACAGGAGGAAGAAGCCCCCGACCCGCCGGAAGACGGACAGGCCGTCATGCCCTTTTCCGGGGGCGTCGATTCCTGCTTCACCGCCTGGAGACACAGAAAGGCCCTGGCGGGAAGGCGTTCGACGAACCTGACGGCGGGGGTATTCATCCACGGGTTCGACATCCCGCTCAGGAGAAGCCGCTCTTTCGATCTATCACAAAGAAGGAACGAGGAGCTTCTTGGAAGCATCGGGATGGCGCTCATCCCCCTTTCCACAAATTTCAGAGACCTCCCGGTCAGTTGGGCGGATTCTCATGCCGCCGCCCTTGTGTCCTCCCTGACCTTGTTCGGAAAAAGGTTTTCACGGATCGTGGTCGCCTCTTCGGAACCCTACGTCAGTTTCGTCACCGGTAAGATATGGGGAAGCAACCCCCTCACCGACCGGATGCTGTCCTCTGACAGGCTGAAGGTGATCTATGACGGGGCGGAATATTCGAGAATCGAAAAAATACAGTCCATCAGTGCGTGGCCGGAGACGCTCCGTTTACTTCGGGTATGCTGGGAGGGAAAGGAGAAAGACGAAAACTGCTGCCGGTGCGTGAAATGCGTCCGGAATATTCTCATCTTCCGGGCCCTGGGAGAGGGCCTTCCCCCCTGCTTTCCGAAGGACGCATCGGATGACGACATTCGGAAGCTTTCCGTGAAAGGGACCTTTTCACAAATTGATTTTACGGCTGTCATGGAAATGGCGATGAATCGAGGATGTGGCGAGGCATCGTGGGTATCCGCCATGAGAGAGGCCATGGGCAGGAAATCCCGGACCCGGGCTCTCCGGGAGGCGGCAAAGAACCTGTTATTCCGGCGAAACCCGATGAGCCGGCATTTACGTACCCTGATCTACGTGGCCCGTGGCCGCCGGGATAATTCCCGAATAAACGACCGCCCCCACGCAACGGGGAAAGGTGCCCCGTGAGCGCATGAATCCCGGGACGCAGGAAAAATCGAATCGTCTGACCGGCCCGGGAATCCGCTCCATCGCCCGGAACGCTTTTTTCCTCATGGGAAGCCACTGGGTGAACATCGCCATCCGGCTGTGCTATGTCGTCTTTCTCGCCCGGCGGCTCGGCCCGGAACTCTACGGCCTTTTCAATTATGCCATGTCCTGGTACATGGTTATGCTGCCTCTCGCCGGACTGGGGCTGGGAATCATCATGGGCCGCGAAATCCCCCGGAATCCCGACCGCCGGTCCGATGTACTGTCGGGAACTTTTTCGCTCCGCGTCATCAGTTCGGCTTTCTGCGCCCTGCTGTGCGCCCTTTCGGGGATCCTCCTGGAAGAAAACCCGGAAGCCCGGAATGTTCTTCTCGTTTTCTCTACGGCCCTCATGGGAAGAAGCATCGCCTTCTGGGCCTCCAGCGCCTTCACCGCTTTCGAGTCGAGCCAGTACATCCTTCTTTTTCATTCCGTCTTTCGATTCGCCGAACTTCTCTTC
>Ga0209096_1002933_pt1 | contig 15541 bp, 9 predicted proteins | sample AD_UKC034_MetaG_FD_184407 | JGI IMG/M metagenome (GOLD analysis project Ga0209096, IMG submission 184407) | Active sludge microbial communities of municipal wastewater-treating anaerobic digesters from USA - AD_UKC034_MetaG (SPAdes) (version 2) | ecosystem: Engineered > Bioreactor > Anaerobic >... | reverse complement strand
GCCAATCCCATCGCGACCAGCGAGACACCCATCCCCGCCGAGCCGATCATCATCAGCGGTCTTCGTCCGATCCGGTCGACGGTCCGGATCGCGACGACCGTGAACGTGAGGTTCACGACCCCGACCACAATGGTCTGCAAAAGAGCTGCGTTCGTCCCGGACCCCATCTTCTTGAAGATCTCCGTGCCGAAGTAAAGGAAGACGTTGATCCCGGTGACCTGCTGCAGGACGGCCAGAACGATCCCGATGGCCAGGACGATCCTCATGCCCGGCTGGAAGAGCAGTCTCAGCGAGCCGCCCTCGTGAGCGAGGGCCTCTTTGATCTCGGCCAGTTCCGCCTGGGCATAGGCGGCGCCATCCACGCGGGTCAGAATGTGCAGGGCCTCTTCGGCGCGTCTCTGCTTGGTCAGCCATCGAGGACTCTCGGGCACCAGGAACGACAGGATCATCAGTCCCAGCGCCGGGAGGGCCTCCGACCCGAACATCCATCGCCAGCCGAGACGTTCATTCCAGGCTGCGTCGCCCTGCAATGCGATGAAGTAGTTGACGAAGTACACGACCAGAAAGCCGCTGACGATGGCGAACTGATTGATCGAGACCATCCGCCCGCGGATTCGGGCCGGACTGATCTCCGCGATGTACATGGGGGAGATGATCGAGGCCGCCCCCACGCCAAGCCCGCCCAGAATCCGGTAGAGAATGAACGTGGTCAGCGTGCGAGGGATCGCGGTGCCGACCGCGGACATGAAGAACAGGATCGCGGAGACGATCAGGGACTTCTTGCGCCCGAAGCGATCGCTCAAAGACCCGACGCCCGCGGCTCCGAGGGCACAGCCCAGCAGGGCGCAGCCGGTCGCCCATCCCTCCTGGACGTCATCCAGTTGGAAATGGGCCTTGAGCGGCCCGATCGCGCCGTTGATGACCCCGGTGTCGTAGCCGAACAGCAGCCCGCCCAAGGCGGCCACCAGAGTCACCATGAGGACATAGGTCGTACTGCCGGCGCGCCGATCTGCGAGTTCCCGACTCTCATCCATGGTCGATCTGCCCTCTTATGCGGATTGCGATTAGCTGGTGGGCTGCTCCTATTCACAGAGCTGCCGTCACAGAACACAGTACTACTGTCGCTATGGCTTGCAGTTCTCGATTGCGTGCTGCAGCGCCCAGTCGATGAACATAGCGTAGTTGTCATTTCGGTAGCTGCCGTCGAGGTTCTTGCACCTGCCGCGAGTACGTTCCATCTCGCGGACGAGGGGAGCGGCCTTGCTGCCGATCCTTTGCAGGGTCCTCGCGGCGTGCAACACGACCGCTTCACGGGAATCCAACAGGCCCACCATCAGGACGGGCAAGACCTCTTCGCACGAGCCGAGCCCACACAGCACGTCCGCCGCAGCGAATCGCACATCCGGACTCGGATCGTTCAACGCGGCCTTCAGAGCCTCGGTCGCAGGGGCTGCCTCGGCGCCGAGCGACGCGAGGTAGATGACCGTCCAATAGCGCACGGCGCTGTCGGCATCCGACAGGGACTCCACCATCGCGGTCAGGAGGTTCGCGCCGGAGCCCACCAGCTCCGCCGCACTCAGGATGTCCGACAGCGGGCATTTCGCGGGATCGCGGGCCATCTCGGAGGGCGTAGACCCCGCGGCGCGGATGTGCATCTCGGCCTCCGGCAGCAGGCCGGTGTCCCTCGTATCGAGCATCCAGTCCCGCAGACGTGTCCGCATCCGATTCAGCGTCTCCTGATGCGCAGGCGAACCCGCCAGATTCCGGACCTCGTTCGGATCGGCCAGCGTGTCGTACAGTTCCTCGACCGGCCTGGTGGGCTGCCAGAGCAATCCTTCCATCCCGGCCATCCCTCCCGAGGCAGCCACTCGTCGCAGCTCCTGCATGATCTCCGCCCGGTCGCAATAGTCGCTCGGCTGCACATAGGGCAAGTGCGGCAGGAAGTTGCGGATGTACTTGAACCGCTGGTCACGGACGCAGCGGGCCATCTCGTACGCTTCATCGACCCGGCTTGCGGCGCCGACGACGTACTCGCGGGCCGACGACGCTCTGCCCAGGAACGGCATGCCCTGCATGTGCGAAGGGATCGACACGCCCGCCAGCGACAGCACGGTCGGTGCGAAGTCGACGAAGCTCACGAGTCGATCCTCGCGTCCGCCGGGCGCGAAGGCCGTCGCGCTCTGATATCGCGAGGGGACCCGGACCAGCAGCGGGACGTGAAGACCGGAGTCGTAGAGCGTCCTCTTGAAGCGAGGCAGGCCCATGCCGTGGTCGGAGAAGAAGAACACGATCGTGCTCTCCGTTATCGCGTCGGCTTCGAGCTGATCGAGGATCTCGCCGACCTGCTTGTCCATGTACGTGATGAGGTCGTAGTACCGGGCCCACATCTTGCGGACGACAGGTGTGTCGGGGTAGTACGGCGGCAGAATCATCTTCCCAGCGTCGTGACGCTCTTCGGGCGCCAGCTTCGAGCGGTACTGGGCCTCGAACTGCTCGTCGGAGCCGTTGATCTGGCTCTGATGCGTCGAGGTGAAGTTGAAGACGCTGAAGAACGGCTGGCCCGCCGGACGGTTGCGCCAGTGGGCAGTCCGACTCGAATCGTCCCAGATCGCGGGATCGCGGAAGTTGTAGTCTTCCTTGAAGTTGTTGGTGCAGTAGTAGCCCGCCGCCCGCAGCAGTTTGGGGAAGGGCTCGATCTGCTTGGGAATCGCGATCTGCGAACGCAGGTGCTGGGTCCCGAGCGAGGTGGCGTAGACACCCGTAATCAGGCAGGACCGCGAAGGCGAGCAGACCGGCGCCGTCGCATAGGCGTTCGTATAGCGGATCGAGCGGCCCGCGAGCCGGTCCAGGTTGGGCGTGATCGCCAGCGGATCGCCCCAGCAGCCCAGGTACGGACTGATGTCCTCGCACGTAATCCACAGGATGTTCGGCTTTGCAGGTCGATAGACCGGCGTCGTGGGCAACGCATACCGGGGACCGTCCTCCACGCAGCCGCCCAGCGCCACGCCGGCGGCGCAAACCCCGGCGGCCTTCAAAAAGTCACGACGCGTACGCTTTCGACAACTCATGGTTCCACTCCATCACTTGGCTGCAATCACCCTGGCATCGCGAATGCTGTGAACAGGCTCCTGTCCGTCGGCTGTCAGTTCAGCCGCCAGCGTATAGTCGCCCGGCTCCGTAGGGAGGGACAACGCCAAAGACACGTCCTCCCTGCCCAGCGCGCCAATCGTACACGGAATCTCACGCGAGGCAACTATCCTGTCTCCCTGTTTCAGACATAGGCGCAGCGTGCCCTTCCGGTTCTCATAGAGGTCGTTGATCGTCACCGCCTTGAATTCGACTTCCCGACCGGCGGGCAAGTCCTGACCCCAGTAGTCGATCATGAGCCCGACAGGTGCGAAGGCGTCGCGGACGTATCGCTCGAAAGCCGGCTCGAACTCCAACTTCTCCAGATCGATGAAGTGGTCGCTTGTGGCGCCCCCCTCAGGACGGGGCTTGTCGCCCGCGCGCGAGTAGCCCAGGCCGCAGAAATGCAGGACGCCGGCGCATTCGCGATGGGCGCGCCAGAACTCGGTCTTGGCCGCCAGGTACTTCGCAAACAGCCCGCGGCGCTGCGAGGCGGTCGAGTTCGGGCCGAGCAGTTTCTCATAGACCGGACCCGTCAGGCAGGTGGGCGTGCCGTCGCGGTTGAGCCAGAGCCAGGCGTACTCATTGATGAGGATGGGCACTTTGAGTTTGCGCTGGGCCTCGTTGAGATGGGGGACACCCGCAACGCTCGGCATGTCCCTGAGACTCTTGAACTTCGGATTGCCCCAGGCGGAATTGAACAGGCCGATCATGAGATAGGGATGCGCCTCGACGCAGTCGCCTTCGCTTTGCGGCTCGGCCCAGCCATTGTCCCACGGGCGATTCGAGAGGTCCATATGCCGGACCTGGCTGAGGGCCTTGCCGGTCTCGGGCGTATTGCTTTCGTTCTGTGCATCCCAGATCACGACGCACGGGTGATTCCACCGTTCCCGCATCCACTCGACGTACTCGGGCGCGATCTTCTCTGCCTTGACCTTCTCCGGGTCCTCGCTCAGCGTCCAGATCGGGAATTCGTCCTGGATCAGAAACCCTTCCTCGTCGGCGATGTCGTACCAGATCTCCGGCGGGAACCCGATGCAGTAGCGAATGGCGTTCCAGTGCATGCTCTTGAACTTCCGGTGCAGCCGGCGGACCCACTCGGCTCGCCACGGCCTGTCCCCCCGCTCAGAGTCCTCGAAGAACCGGTACACGCAGACGTTCGTGCCTCGCATGAAGTAGGGTCTGCCGTTGAGGACCGCCCGGCCTGTCCGGCGGTCGAATCCGAACGATCGCATGCCGAAGCGGGTAGCCGCCGTGTCGGCGCCCGTGCTGAGTTTGAGCGAGTAGAGGAACGGGTCGTTGGGACTCCACCGCCGGCAGGATTTCATCGGGACCACGATGTCCACCTTGGTGACGCCATTGCCCCCGATCGGAACATTCGTCTGCTGGATCTTGCCGACCGGGACGCCGCTCCCGGCTTCCTGCACCTCGCACGTCACGGTGCAAGAGGCGACAGCAGATGACTGCAGCTCGGCTACCACCCGCACGCTCTGCGAGTCGATATCCGGCACCGCCTGGATGTTCACGATGTGCGGCTCCCCCGAAAGGATGATCTCGACGGAATCGTAAACGCCGGGGATGTAAACGTACTTCTCGAAATCCCAGCCGCTCGGCTGGCCGGCGGGCAGACACATGCGGTCCGCGCCGACACGGATGACCAGCTCATTCGACTGCCCCGAACCCTTCAAATAGGGCTTCACATCCATCAACGCCGGTGTGAAACACGGCAGATGCTCGCCGACGAGCCGGCTGTTGAGCCAGACCCGCGCGCCGTATCGGGCCTTGCGGATCTTCAGAATCGCAGCGGCCGGAACCTCGCCATCGAGCGTGAACGTCCGCCGATACCAGAAGGCCTGTCGCCTGTCGCTCTTGGCGCCCACGTCGGCAAACGCCGGTTCGGCCATGTCGATCAGACCTGGAACAGGAACCTCGTGCTCGAACCACTCGGGGATCTTCTCCATCATCCCCTCGGCCACCTGCCATGTGCCGTCCAGGTCGATCACCCGCCTGTCCGCAGTGACTCCATTCGGAGTTGTCTCGGGCACCGCTGCGAGCCCACCATGCACCATTGCCCCGCCCATCCCCGCGATGAAAAACACGACCGCAGTTCTCATGACTTGCTCCTGCATCCATTCAACCTGACACGTGGCGCCGGCTGCATGATAGCATGTTCTCGCGTCACATTCCATGGATTCGCCCTGTTCCCCCGCGGCAACAGCTTGGCAAAATGGCTCGATCTGCCGGGGAATCACAGCCGCCGAGCGGAGTTGCTGGATCCCAAGCGAGTCGGTCCAGGTCGGGTGTGTTCGCGGGGAACGGACTTCTGAGAAAGCCTGTACTCGGACCGCCCTCGGCGGTAAGCTGGATCACGGCGTTCGTCGGGTCGGACCGTCAAATCCGCCGTGCGGCACGAACGTCGATGGAAGTCCGGATTGCCGAGTGGAGACGATGAAATGGACAGCAAAGGAAAGAACCCCAGGAGCAAGGACAACGACATGATCCTCACGCGGCGCGGATTCCTGGCACGAGGGGCCATCACGGCCGGCGCCGCGGCAATGCCCTGCTACATCCCCGCCTCCGCGCTGGGCCATGGCGGAGCCGTGGCGCCCAGCGAACGCATCGTGATGGGCGGCATCGGCCTTGGCGGCCGGGGCTCCTACGATCTGAGCTACATGCTGACCCAGCCGGACGTGCAGTGGGTCGCTGTCTGCGACGTCCTGAAAGGCAAACGCGACGCGGCCAAGAACGCGGTGGATAACAAGTACGGGAACAAGGACTGCGCGACGTATGGCGATCTCCGCCAGTTCCTCGCCGAACGCACGGATGTCGATGCCGTGTTGATCGCCACGGGCGACCGCTGGCACGCGCTGGCCTCGATTCTCGCGATGCGGGCGGGCAAGGATGTCTATTGCGAGAAACCGGCCTGCCTGACGATGGAACAAGGACAGGCGGTCGTGGAGACAGCCCGACGGTATGGTCGGATCTACCAGACCGGCGCCCAGCGTCTCAGCGAGCCGAATCACGTCTTCGCCATCGAGATGGCCCGCTCGGGCCGGCTCGGCCTGATCCACACCGTATACGCGGACTGTCGTTGGCGCGACGGGCTGCGCCACGACTGGCTGCCCGCGGAGCCGGAACCGCCCAAGGAGGAACTGGACTGGGACGTCTGGCTCGGCCCCTGTCCCTGGCGGCCCTACAATGCCGGCTACGTCAACGGCGGCGGCTGGTATCACTTCTACGATTTCGCCACGGACGTCGCGATGTGGGGCGCCCACACGGTGGCCCAGGCCCTCGCCGGAGTCGATATGACGAACGTGTCCTCCATCGAGTTCGAGTACGCGGGACCCGACGCGACGATGGTGACGCGCCTGTCCAGCGGAGTCAAGCTGGTCCTGTTCCGAGTCCCCGGCTCGGTCTGGGAACCGTGCCAGTACTGGCACGGCGCCTGCGGCGAGCGGTTCGACGGTCCGGAAGGCTGGGCGGGGGCCGCCGACGGGTATTCCGCGCCCGATGTCTCCTCGCCCGCGATGATGCGCGAGTACAAGAAGGTGCTCGCGGACTACACCGCCCGCACCCAGCGGTCCCTGGATCACGTGCGGGACTTCTTCGATTGCATTCGGTCGCGCCGGCCCACGGTGGCGAACCCCGAGGTCATGTGTCGGTCCATGCACATCTGCCTGGCCGCGGACATCTGCGAGCAATTGCAGCGGAACCTGAAGTTCGACCTGCGCAAGGCCGAGTTCGTCGGCGATGCGGAAGCCAATCGGATGCGGTCCCGCGCAATGCGCGCCCCGTACACGATCTGAGATTCAAGGCGCATCCTATTCTGTTTTGAGACTCATCCGGCTTTCGCGTACTTCCCGATTCAGGCACGCCCGAGGCGGGCGTGCGGGGGAGGTTTTCCGCTTTGCGCCAATAGCATGGTTTGATCTGCAAACCATCACAAAATGGCTCCCCCATGGGCACGGCGGTACGCCGATCCCTCAAGCCCGGGACCACCGAACGGTGACGTCGTGCCGCTCTCCTGCCATGCTATTGGCGCAAAGCGGAAGATCTCAGGGGTTTGGGGACGGAGTCCCCAACAGTTCCCATAGTACGCTGAAACAGGATGAGCCTATTCTGAAATAGGCAGGTGCGACGCTCGGCGCTTTCGCGAGGTTTGTTGTCCGCTGGACAACCGCGAGGCCCTACTGGTTGTACGGCTCGATCGACGTCCAGTCCGATGACGGCGGGACGGATTCATCCTGCGAGAGGATGTCGCCGTTGTTGTTCATGAAGTGGTACTTGTCCGTGGGGAGATTGTACCGGTTGCCGTCGGTGCCTTTGTAGTCGTAGTAGTCGCCGGAAGTGTACCCGCCGTCGCGGGCCAGCTCGTGGCTCGTCTGCGCGTGGGCTGCGGCAATCTCGTTGCGCACCTTGTTCGCGTAGGCGTCCGCCTGGGCGATCGAGATGCTCATCTTGTCGCGCAGTTGGATCAGGGCCAGCGACCAATAGGGATTGGTCTGCACGCTCAGGGCCATCGTCGTGAAGACCGGAAGCAGGGCGTCGAACTGATCGCGCGGCGCGCGGATGCTGAAGTTCATCCGCTGCCACCACATCACCATGCCGGCGGTCTCGATGTACTGCAGGATGCAGATGAACTGTTCGCGATAGGCGACGCCGTTCTCGGTATACTCGATGGTGACCAGGCCCGCGCGGAAGCTCAGGCCGCTCGACGTCCCGCCGAGCAGCGCGCTGAGCTGGCGGCTTTCCACGTCGTACTTCGCGGCCAATTGGTCCAGAGGCTCCTGCTTGACGATTCGCAGGTCGGGCGCCTGCACGCCGCGCTGGCGGGGAATAACGAATTGCGTGATGTACTGCTCCGGCGTCATCGCCGAGCAGACGATCATACCGTTGTAGTTCTGTCCGGGCTGGAACAGACTGCTGGTCTGCACCCAGTACTCTACCGGGTATTGGCGGAACACGGACCGACCGTCGGGCGAGGTGATCGCATAGTCCGACTTGACGGGGTTGAGCAGGTCCGTCTTGCTGAGCATGTTGGCGGGCTTTTCGTTCGCGACCCACCGGAAGCCGCCGGTGAATTGCCAGCCCTTGGGGACGAGAACGCGGAAGCCTTCAAGCCACTGGCCCGTTCGCTGGTCCCGCAGACCGCCCTGGTCGATGTAGCGGTACACGCTGTACGTGACGGCCGGGCCGGCTGGCGTGGTTGGGACGGCTGGTCTCGACGGGCCGTCGATGTCGCCCGACTTACTGGTGGAGATCGACGTCTGGCCCAGGCCGGGAACAGCCGACGCCAGCAGACAAATCACGAGTGTCAGAGAAACAACCGTCGGCTGTCGCAATGGACTCACAATACCCTCTCTTTCCTTCTGCAAGATCATCCGACCCCCAAGGGATCCGACTCCTTCATCGCAGGTTCATCCGCGATTTCTTTCCGAGACAATTATGGCGGCGGCAGAAACCGGGATCAAGCGGAAAGTGACACCCGGGAGCGGACAACCCGCCCGATCGGCGGGCCGGAGAATCATGGCTTGCCAAGTCCTCGTCAGCGGGATATTATCTCCGCCCGACAAGGTTCGCTTTGCCTGGGGTTGCGTGCGCAGCGACTCGGTGGAAGTATCCGGTGGACCGATGCAGCAACAAAGGAGATGGTCATGCTATACTACGACTGGCAGTTTGCCGAGCGTATTCAGTGCAGCGTTGAGGAGAAGAGGGAGTGCTTCGACCTGATTCTCCAGCTCAGGAAGTACGCGTCCATCATAAGGAAAGAGGGCTTCCTGGCCCTGGAGGAGGAGCTCAAGCACGTGAACGACGAGTTCCTCGCGATCAGCATTCAGATGGGGATCGACGGAGTGAACCCCGAGCTGTTCCGCGAGATCCAGGAACGCCGCATCCTCGTGGACAACTGCAAGGGCAAGGAACTGCTCAGGCGGGTCATCATCACCGAAGCGATGGCCTCCATCCTCAGCCAGGACGCCTTCATGACCTTCCAGTACAAACTCCTTTCCTACCTCGGGCAACAAGGGTACAGGTGGGCCAAGGAACAGAAGCTGGACCTGATCGGCAAGGGTCCGTGAGAACCCGTTTCATGGATTGGAGCGGACTCCTGGGCTCGAAGTCTCGACGCGGTCCAGGTCGATTCCCATCTCTTCGAACTGCGCCGCGGCGTTGAGGAAGTGGGCCGTGATCCAGAAGACGGTCCAGTGTTCCGCGTAGCCGCCGCGAGCCCGCGACGTGTCGGACAGGTCGCCCGACTGGATGAAGTTGGTGTGCTGCATCTGCTCGCCCTGGCTGCCGTAGGGATCGATGATCTGCCCGCAACTGCGATACATCGCCGCAGCGAGTCGTTTGAGGTCGTCACGATGCAGGTACTCGCCCATGCGCCAGATCTCCGGCGTGAACATCACGCCGAAGACGTCGAGGTGCTGGTTCTGCGCCGAGACGATGGTCCAGCCGCGAGTCTTGAAGCCGTGATCGCGGAGCCGGCCCGGCGGCATGTCGATATCCCACAGCACGGTGTACGTGAGCGTCACGTCCATCGCGTGCTCGGCCCACTCCAGATAGCGAGGCTCCTTCGTCAGCTCGTAGACCGCCAGGAACGCCTGAAACGCGGCCCATGCGCCTTCCTTGTCCTCGCACTGGGCGTCGAGCGTGCCACCCCAGTAGGGTTCGGTCATGTCGAGGTGCCGCCTGGCGTAGTGCTCGGCGGCCTTGATCGCAGCCCGCCTGAAGTCCTCATTGCCGAACAGGCCGTAGCCCTTGCACAAGGGCGAGACGAAGAACCCTTCGTTGGTCGAGCCGGGACGCCAGTCGTCCCGCAGGATGCGCCGGGCGTGGACCTCGCAGGCCTTTTGCAGAAACGCTTCCCAGGGTTTCGTATCGATACCGCCCTGCTTGTGCGCGATCAGGATGGCCCGAGCGAAGTTCTCCATCGCCTGTCCCTGCGAAACCGCGTTCTGTTCCGACCAGTTGCCCGAGCCGGCCGAATAACGCAGCAGGAAACCGTGCTCGTTGAAGGGCGTGGTCGCCAGCCAGTTCAGCGAGCGAACGGCCATGTCACGTGCCTTCGGGTCGCCCAGGCGTTTCTCCAGGGCCAGCAGTGCGTATCCCGGCGCCGCGGCCTGCCCGCACCAGCCCATCACGTACTCCGATCCGCCGCCGGGGAACATGTGAAAGCCCGGGTCCTTCGGCCGATCGCGAAAGCGGGAGCACGCGAACCGATATTTGTCGCGGACGATCTGATCGAGCGTCGGCAGAGCATCCAAGTCCCCCGCCGGGTTCGAATCCATCGCGGTGCGCAGCGGCATGCGGAAGCCTGACCCCTGCTTCGCGACCGGATAGGCTTCAAGGAAGAACGTCTTCTCGACAATCGTCCCCGGCCGCAGGTTGATCCACGTATCAGGGTAGTCGATGAACCTGCCCTGAAAGGCCTTCACCACACTGTGCCTGCCGTTCGACGCGCACGGACCGGACAGCGAAACGAACTCGCACGCTTCCTCGTGCGCGACCACGCCCAGCGACCACCATTGATCGCGACGATTCGCGTCGATCACCATCGAAGGGACGGTGTGCATCGCAGCGCCGCGCCACGCATCGTCCTCATTCCACTCGATGCTGGCGAAGGGCGCCGCGTAGCGGTGTTCCTCGTAGATGGACTCCTCGCCGGGCCTTCCGGTATGCACGGCCACCGCACCGGCGCCGGTGCGGGCGCCCATCGGGTTGCCGTAATAGCAAATGCCGGGAAGCAAGGGCCTGGCGTTCTTCGCCCCCGGTGTCAGCCAGCGAACCGACAAGGTGCATTGCGGCAGCGGCTCTTTCCCGGTCCACGTGAAGCGTCGCACGCCGCGAACCAGGTTGCCCTCGACGCGATAGGAGTCGCGCAGCTCCAGCTTGCCCTGCGGCAACTCGATCGCGCCGGTCACGACGGTCCAGGCGCCGACTCTCTCGATGCCGTTGACGTTCGCGTGACGCCAGGCGTCGGGCCAGCCGTCTTTCCAGGCAGTGGCGACCGACCAGAGCCCTTCGACCGGCGACTGGAACAGCACGCGGTCGCCCGACCGCACCTCGACGCGCCGCTCGGGGGCATCGCCCACGCACAGAGCCAGCGTCCGCACCATGGCGACCGCGACAGGACCGGAGAAACGGAGAATCGCCAACACAACGAGAGCAACCCACGTGACCGAAATGTGCTTTTTCATCGATACATCCTCTTGGTCTGCATCACAGGGAGACGGATTCGCAATTCATTCTCCGGCCCGCAGAATATACCAATGACCCTGGGTGAGTTCAAACCAAATGCAGAGATGATGATCGGCTTTGGCGTATCCTGGCCCGTCGCCATCGCCAAGACCCTGCGAACCCCGATTGCACGCTTGCAGACACGGTCATCGCGCGGAGCGTCGGGTCTCAGGAACTGCGGCGTCCTCGACCTGCTATTTCACGTCCCGCAGGGCGATCTGGCCGTTTGCTGCGATCGTCACCGGCACAATCGCGGGCTTCTCGTTCACCGGGCCGTTGAAGATCGTGGACCACCACTGGCCCGCCTTGTCCTGAAAGAACATGTTGTGCCCGCCGTGCGGGATGGCGGGATAGCGGGCGTTGTACGGGCCGTAGATGCTCTTCGACGTCGCGGCCCAGCACGTGTACTTGCCGTCCCAATGGTCGGAGGCGGTCAGCACATACGTGTCGGCGATCTTCAGGAGGAACACCCCTTCGTAGCCGATGTGGTCGAACGAGTTCGGGCCGTGGATCTTCGCGCACAGGTCCGAATGGTGCGTCGGATCGGGGTCCGGCACGGTGATCTTGAGTTTGCGTCCCGGCTCGGCGGGTCCGCTCATATCGGGCTTCATCTTGCGGATCTTGCCGCAATGCCAGACGAAGTGGACCGTGCCGTCGTCGTCCTCGAACAGCGACGCGTCGATCTCGTCGCCGATGCGTTCGTCGGGCGAGACATCGACGTACGGCCCCTCGGCCTTGCCGGTCGTGCTCCGCAGCAGGCCCGAGCCGGAGTCTTTGAACTCGCCCGTGTAGGTCGGCATGCTGTACGTCAGCCAGAACGTGCCCTTCTTGAAGTGTACTTCCGGCGCCCAGAGCGGGCAGCCCTTGGCCTTGTAGTTCTGGTGCCAGGGACTGTCGCCGTAGCGCCACTCGAAGTCCAGCTTCTCCCACTGGACCAGGTCCTTCGACCGCCAGAGGCGGATGCAGTTCTGCCCCGTCGTCGTGCCGGTGAGGTAGTAGTTGCCGTCGGCGGCCAGGCAGATCGACGGATCACGGACGTACTCGTCGAACAGCAGCCGGACGGCCTTGTCCAGGTTCTTCATGGACGGTGACATCGTCGGCGCAGGCGCTGCGCCGACGGCCGACTCGGCCGCAAAGGAACTCGGACCCCACCCAGCCGTCGCCAGGGCGACCCCACAACCTGCTTTCAACACGTCGCGTCGATTCATCCTGCTGGCTCTCTTCATGCGGACTTGTGGAACGAACGGAGCGAACAACAACCACAGCGCCGGACGCGACGGAAGACCCAGACCGCCGCGCCAGGTTCGCTCCGACCGGAAGGAGGGTACGCCGGGATCAGGACCGCCATCAGGACCGTGATCACCGCAATCACCACGAGCAGCTCGATCAACGTGAAGCCACGCGGATTGATGATGGATAATGGACGATGGATGATTGGGCGGACACGCAGGCCGCTGCGCCTCGCGCAGAACACCCTCCCGGGCAGTGTACTGCCCCTTTCTCTCGCGGCACCTGTCCGTCTTTCACCCATGGCGTCCTTCCTCGAACCGACCGTATTATACCATATCGACGGCAAGACAACGGCCCCTCCCGTGGGCGAACGCCCTCCGTCCGCATGGCCGCACCCGTCCTATACAAAGGTGAACGAAGACACCAGATGTGACGCAGGAAAGTACCGGCAAGGCGAAGAAAACGAGGAGACTTGTCGCAAGACAAACGACGTACCGGCAGGCGTAGTACGCCGTCCATGTTGATTCGGTGGGTAGCGTGCCGGCGCATGGCCTGTTTGGAGTTCCGCGTTTACACGGTCTTAGGCCGCCTAAAGACGGAACTCCAAACGGTGTCCGCGACTCTTGCCCACCACTTTGGGATGGACGGCGCAGCAAGGTGGGCTGTGCCCACCATTCTCAGCCTGCGATTCCCGGTTCCAGAGGCGCCCCTTCCCGCCGCTCGGGTCCACGTCCCTGCAACTGAGACAGTCCGGCGGCGTCTTGGGCCCGGATGGCAAGATCCTGCCTCGCTCGGCAAATGATCGGCAGTCGTTGCGGCAGTACCGTGTACTCGAGCTGGCGGAAAGGAGTAGGATGCACTTCGCCATCGTTGCACAGCCGGGAGGCGGAACTGAGCGAGACGATAAGGGATCGGGTCTGAAACCGAATGACCCTCTTGTGGCGTTCCAAGGCCTTCCCGTAGACCAGCGGGATCAGATGCAGCGCCTCCCATTTGCTGGCCATCTCGATGAGCAGGCAGTCGAAGACGCCATCGTTGAACCGCGCGCCGGGCAACATGGTCAGCCCGCCGAAACGGGGCGCATTGCCGACGAGGAGCACGGCGTACGTGCCGCGAAAGACCGCGCTGTCCGTGCGGATGTCCATTTGCCAGCCCGACGCCATCTCCCGAATCACGCTCAGGGCCGGCAGCGTGTACCGCAGCGACCCGCCAAGCCGTCTCATCTGCATGCTCCGCACCGCAATCTCAGCGAAGTAGCCGAGACACGAGGCCGAGCAGAAGTACTGCGAGCCAACTCGACCAATATCGACGCCTCGGACCGTCCCGCACGTGACGGTCTGACACGCCTGGGCAAGACCCTGGGGAATCCCGAGGCTCTTGGAGAAATCATTCGACGATCCCAGAGGGATAATGCCGATCCGAGGCACATGGCTGCACCCGGAAGCGAAGAGCCCGTTGACGACCTCATTGATCGTGCCGTCGCCTCCCACGATAACGACGGTGTCCGCGTGATCCGCCGCGGCTGCCGCCGCCAGCTCGCCCGCGTGTTGAGGGCCTTGGCTGGTCGTCAGGCAAAAGGGAAAACCCAGCCTGCGGAGCAGGTCGGCGATCTTCCGCAGCCTCGATCCGCACCGCCCCCAGTTGGCTTTCTCATTGACGATCACGATGTTCGTGGACATGGATCCCAGAGACGATCTCCTGCTGTAAGGTTTTGGGTGCCCAGTCTACGGCAGTTCTGCCTTCGGTGCAATGGACAGGAAGAAACGGACAACCGACCCATGTCGCAAGCGGCAATGTTGTGGATGGCTCTCCGCTCAAAGACATCGGCCAATTCCCGTAGCGTGATCGCCTCGCAGGGAACAGGGCAAAGGTGACAAGGACAAGAGGGAACGAGCGTGAAGCGAGTGCGGCGGGACGCCGGGATGCGTGGTTTCACGAATGGGGGGAGCCAGGGCGGGCCCGCCCTGCCGTTCTGGTCACGCGAAGCCAAAGCCAGCGAGGGACCCCGGCGGGAAGAAGGGGACGCAAGAATTGGCGTCAGCGGTAGTCGTCGTCGCCAGAAATCGAAACCGCCGAGGGATCGCGGACAACCCAGATGCGGCGGCCTGATTCTCTCATCGAAGCCATCGGACCCAGGCCGCAACGCGAAACGCTCCCTTCGCGTAACCGCCTCGGACGTGCGTGTCACAAAGCTGTCGCTGTGCTCTACATGGTGGCTGTCCCCTATATCGAGTGTCGTGCTTCGAATTTCGGATTTGCCGCTTGCTGGTTTTTTGCGTCGCTCTGCGCAAAAATAGAGGGAGACAGCGACCCCCCATTGCCTTGAACGGTCTGCCGCCCCCCCTGGAAAGAAGGAAGGAGTATTATGAGAAAGCCTGTTTGTGCCGTAGTGCCGTCTTCTGGTCACCCCTTACCAAGCAAAGTATACGGCACGATTCCCGCACGGCAAAACAGGCCGGGGAAAAATCTCGCATGGTTCAACTCAGAGTCAAGACCACAAAGGACGCGAAGAAACCGGGGGACATAGTTTGGGCGGCAGCGTTAGGGTGGGCTCCGCACACCGTCTTTCCTGGCCCCGAGAATCCCTTCGTCTTACCCCTTTTGCGTCCAAGCCTATGTCAATTTGCCTGCATCGGGGACAACTTGGAAATCGACGCCTATGAGCGCTCCGGGCTTCTTCAACTGTCTGGAGCCGAAGTGCGCCGCACCGCATTGAATGCGCCGCCATTCGTCCGGGCGGACGTGAGCGTCCGGCGAACCCATCTTTGCGGCGCGGATGTGCGGCGATACTGTACCTGCCGTAAAGGAGGTGCATATGGTACAGAAGACATCCGAGTCGTTGAGTCCGCGAGGCCGGTTTTGGGACGAGCACGTTCAGCAGTGGCAGCGATCCGGCGCGACGCAGGTTCAGTACTGCCGGGAACACAAGCTCTCGGTCGCGGCGTTC
>Ga0209096_1002929_pt1 | contig 15557 bp, 20 predicted proteins | sample AD_UKC034_MetaG_FD_184407 | JGI IMG/M metagenome (GOLD analysis project Ga0209096, IMG submission 184407) | Active sludge microbial communities of municipal wastewater-treating anaerobic digesters from USA - AD_UKC034_MetaG (SPAdes) (version 2) | ecosystem: Engineered > Bioreactor > Anaerobic >... | reverse complement strand
TTGTACTGAGCACCAGACGTGCCGCCAGATCCAACCTCTACCCATCCCGTACCGTTGTACTGCCAAACCGTAAGCGTATCGGTATCGTAAACGAGAAGCCCAGTCGCAGGGCTCGCGATCGCCGTCCTCTGCGCTGTCGTCATGCGCGGAGGCAGCATCCCTTTTGTCGTCGAGCGAACGTCGAGGACAGCAGAGGAGTTCGCCGTCGATTTCTCACCGATCGTGCTCGACCCCTTTGTCTGAATCCCCTCGGGGAACCAGGCGGGAGCCGCAACGACGTTCAAAACATAAAAAAACGAAACTAAAAAGCTAAGAAAATGTCTCATGCCAATGCCCTCACTGTGTATTTCAAGACTGATTCATCCGGCGTTCCGCTCTGGTTGTCGGAAACATACTGCACTTGCCCAGCGTTCGTGATCGAGAACTCTACCCCTGCATCGTCGCCAGATTGCGGCCCAGGAGTTACGCTCCAGGTTGCGGCTGTTTGCTTATACAAAGCTACCATTGATCCGCCCTGCACGCGCTCATCCCCGCCGCCTCCCGTAGTCCTGCGCCTTATCCTGTAGTCGATTATCGCCATTTTGACAGAGGATCCATCGAGCAGTAGACCAGTAACGTCAGCCGCTACGGATTGGTTGTTTGCGATAGTGAAAGTCGTTAATCCTGTGAACGTCCCGAGAAAAGACTCCAGAGCGATCCCAGCCGTGCGGATAGAATTGAACCAAGTTGCCGTAATCGCCGGACCGTTTGATCTAGTTGGAATTGAAGAAAAGCTCATACGTTCACCTGCTCATATTGAACGAGTACATAACCCTGCGCTCCTGCGCTGCCTGCGTATCCGTTTGTAATGTATCCGCCAGCGCCGCCGCCGCCACCTCCGCCCTGAGATCCTGCTCCGCCAGTTGTAGCGAAACCGCCTGTCCCTCCGGCGCCGTAACTAGCGCCTCCACCGCCGCCAGTTCCTCCGGCAGCAAGAGTCGTGTTTACCGTACCGCCGTTGGCGAAAATTGAGTTCGTTCCAGCTACAGGGTTTGTCGAGTAGGAGTCTCCAGCTTTCCCGCCTGCCCAATTGTATCCGTACTGCCCGATACCTCCAGATCCGCCAGCGCCTCCAGCAGATCCAGAGCTGCCGAACCCAACAGATCCAGCGCCAGCGGCTCCGCCGTTTCCTCCAGCAGATCGAATCTTCCATCCCGATGTCCCGGCAGATAGTTCAGTTGTACCACCTGCTCCGCCCGCACTTCCTGCTCCTGTTCCAGTCCCGCCTGCGCCAGATGATCCGGCAGCGCCAAGAGAAACCGTAATAGTTTCACCGGGAACAACTGGCATCGTGCAAATATTGACAGCTCCGCCAGCGCCTCCGCCGCCGCCGCCAGCGTTTTGGCCACCTGAGTTTGCACCGCCGCCGCCGCCACCTCCGCCTCCGCCGCCAGCGACGGTAAACGTAGCGATGTAGACACCAGCAGGTACAGTCCAGTTGCTAGTCAACGATTGAGATGTCGGTTTTCGCATCACTCTAGTTGGCATGATTAAGCTCCTGTGGGTTCATAGTAGAGCGACAAAATAAAATCTTTTCCGCCTGTCAAAACGGATAGAATATCCAGCTTCAAAACATCACCAGCGAGCAACGACTCGCGTGTTGAGTTAATAACCGCAGGAAATCCGCCAGCTCCAGTATCAGAGTTTGAGTTGTCGCCAGCCGTGTAGGGAAGACCTGGGCGGGTTGTGAAGATCGACTCCCAGCTACCTGCGCCGCGCTTTCGTTTCACATCGACATCAATCGATCCAGATATTCCAGATTCAAAAACGTATAGGCGAGCGCCAGTGATCGTGATGTCTCGCGTGACTTGATAGAACATCACATCGTCAAAGAATGTTTCGCGATCATAGTATCCAAGCACCTCGAACTCGATCGACTGATTTTCTTTTATCAGATCGCGCGAGGCCTGAAGCGCCTCGATCTCGGTTTTCAGAATGTTAAACCACGTCTCGTCTATCGTTTGGCCGTTGCTTCTCGTGCTGATCGGCATCCTAAATCTCCCGCAGCTTGAAAGTTGCTACCATAGTTTTGAAATCGAAGTTTTTTTTCAGGATCTTGTACCTGCGCGCCGAAGGAATTTGCAGGCTCCAGAGCGCGCGCGGGAGCGTTGCAGACAAAGGATCTCCGCAAACCGCAATCCCGCAGATCGGAAGATCGAACTCCCCTGGCACATAGACCGTAGGATAGTCGATCGCGACCTTGTCGAGCAGATTTAGTTCTACAACCGACGCATCGATCGGAGTCAGAATCTCAAGCTCCTGTTTTGGGAACGCAAACTCCGTCACAAGCTCCGTCACAATGTCCGTTTGCTTTGTGTTGTCGTTGAAAATAGTAGAATCGATCTCTCTTTTCCTAACGCCATAGAGGTTAATCGATGAGCTGCTCTGAAAAACTACAGTGTCATCTCGCCACGTCATGTAGTTAAACATCCGGTTCTTGCCGTTTGAGATATTTCGGACGTTTATTATGTTCTCGGCACCATTAAGCGATGCCTGACCGAAGAAGGTATGGATCAAGTCAACTGTTGCATCTCGGCTCGTGACGTAAACAGTCTCGTCTTCGATTTTGAGAACCGAGTTTGAGAGCAGCAGCAGGCGATCGATTGCCTCTTTTGCCGTCAGATTCTCAAGATCCGTCTTGTCGTCGATCTGTTCATCGAGTTTCGGCGCGATGTTAATGAGAGAAACCGTCAGGAGATCCGTGATTTCGGCCTGGTTTAGGATCGCGTAGATCACATCAGACACAGCATCGCCGTTTGAGATGGATGCGAAAGGAACGGTGACGCGAGAGAAAATGGATTCGTAGCCAAGAACCAAGAATTCAGCTTTTTCCTGCGCCGCTTCCTCTAGGAAAGACTCATCGTTTAGCAGGCCTTGGAAAACCGTCTGCTCCTCGCATAGAATCGCATCGCCACAGATCGCAGTTCCGCAAAACGGGAGGTTGTTGTCCTCCGTATAGGTAATCCGAACCTTTGCATCAGCCCGCTTGTAGGCAAAGATCGACTGATCGATGCCAACGTCAGAGTAAAAACCCTCGCGGTTGTTGAGCGTAAGCCTCACGCTGCTGTTCCTGAACACTCCAATCTGGTAATCCGACGAGTCGGTATCAACCCCGAGCGTTCCGATGGAGATGACATCTTTCGTGATCTCCTGCTCCGTGCCGTAGGTGCCATCCGATAAGAATGGCGTGACGTAAACTCGAACCTGGCTCAATCGACCACCTCGACTAGATCGAATTTAACCACGATCCCGTTTGAATAGATCCCCTGATACCAGTCGTTGACGAGTTCCGTTGCACACTTGCAGAGATAAATGTCCTCAAGCCTGTAGCCTCGTCGCACGCTAGAGAACTGATCCTCGTCCCCGCCAGAAAGCCATACCAAAAAGCCTTCGTTTTGATAATGCAGGCGCTCGATAAGCGTGAGATCCGAGGAATCTCGCAATGTCGTGACCGTTAATTGGCAGGAGAAGGCTCCGATCTGCTCCCTGATCGACTCTTTTCCAGAGAGCATCTTCGTTCGCAGGCGGTTCCGCGAGAGCGTCGTGCGCTTAATCTGAGGCCATCCGTTGAACTGTCCGATCTCCTCCGTCGCAATGAAGTGATAAAGGTACTTGTCCTCATTTGCCGTCTGCGTCCCGCGAATAGTGAGGCGAACCTTTGTCGTCTCAACGGCCGCGAACTGATGGAAACTCGATGCCTCGGCATAGTTCGTTTCGTCGATGTCGGTCGCGAAGTTTGTCCAGTTCGCCCCATCCCAATACTGCACCTCATAGGACTTAAAGTTGTGCTTTAACAACATGATGGTATCGATGCGTTTCGTTTCGCCGAAATCAATCTCGAAAGTCGTGTTGTCTGAATCGACCGAGCCTGTCGTCATCCAGGCCGTAGCGTCGTTCCGATCCGTTGCTCGCTCGGTGTAGTCGTTTCCCTGCGATGCCGTGAGAACGACCGCCTGATCTGAGAAGTCCCCTTTGTTTTTCTCGAAAAACCGAATCTGCTGTGCCATCTCACACGCCCTGAATAGATAGGTTAAGGTTCCTGCGCTCGACCATCTGGGCCTCAATGAAGTCCATTAGTTCGCCCTTCAGCTGCAGAACGACGGTCGCTACTCCGCCCTCCCCTTGGGCCTGCGCCCCGCCTGCGCGAGATGCCGCAACCGCATTGACAACCTCGTCGAAGTTTCGCGTAGGCACGACCAACTCGCCCGGCATCGCCATCACTGGAATCGAATCTTTGCCCGGAATACCGCCCGTAAGAAGACCGCCCTTCGCCGCAGCTGTTACTTTGCCAGCCTGCTCTGCTCCGAAGGCTACCGCTGCCGCAGCTCCCGCAACGCCAAGGGCAGGACCAACGATCGGGATTGTGGAAAAACCTGCGTAGATGTTCATTGCAGACTCAGCCGTGCGGATCGCGATGTTTGCCAGCGCCGCAGCCTTCCCGATTCCCTTTAGCGTAGCGTTTGAACTCTGTTGCAGAGCTGCGAGTTCTCCAAACGCTCTGCCAGCTCCCTGGACAACCTCGGAGTACATCACGCGGTTGATCAAAGCGTAGGCAGTACCGAATTTCTGCTGGTTCATGAGGAACTGGTTATGCAGGTTCACTTGAGCCTGGATCGTCTGCGCTGCTGCCTGTTCTCTCGCGAGCTGTTCCGTCAGGATGCTCTGGCGAATCTGGTTGTTGTTCTCCTCCAGGAAGGCGCGCTGTTGCTCTGCTGAGAGCGCATTGAACTCCTCGTTCTGCGCCAGGATCTGATCATCTAGGATGCGATTCTGCTCCAGCTCCTCGGTCGACTGCTGATTCTGCAGCTCGCGCACGCGCGTGAGGCGCTCCTGGATTTTGCCAAAAATAGCAGCGTTTTTCTCGTCCTCCAGAGCCTCCAGGAGTTTGATCTCCTCCTGCTTCAGGGCGATCTGCTCCTGGCTCTCAAGATTGAACTGGGCGACCATCAGCTGTTGTTTCTGGCGTTCGATTGCGAGGAGGCGGTTGTTCTTTTCCTGTTCCTCTCGCTCTCTGCGAGCAGCATCGGCGTCGTTTCGATCCTTTTTCGCCTGCTCTGCTGCTGCCTCAGCAGCCTCTCGCTCTCCGATGCCTTGAAAAACAGCCTCGTTGTAGCGCGCGATCCCCGCCCGAACTGCTCCCAGGAGGTTCGCCTCTCCCTCCTCGAACTTCGCAACGTCTAGCGTGACAAGCCCGAGCAGGATCTGAGCAGTTCCTTTCGCAAGAAGCCCGATCGTCGTGACGGATGCCTGAAAAATTCCAACGATACGCGGCCAGGTCTGCTCCCAGTTGAGCGCGATGAGCCCGGCTACCGTGATCAAGGCTCCGAGTCCAGTTGCAGCCATGAGGCCCCTGGTTGCGATCGTCATCACTCCCGCGGCTACGCCAGCAGCAGCGAGGGCTGCTTGCAGTTTCAGCAGAGCAATGCTCCCTAAAGAGGCAGCGAGCACGATGCCTGATATTGCAGCAGCTGCAACTCCAGCGGCGACTGCGAAATCGATCAGCAGTTTATTGTTCTGGATGAACTGGAGGAACTTCGTCGATACGTTTATCAGCGTTTCAAACGCTGGCGCAAGCCGTTTCCCGATCTCCTCCTGGAGATCACCAAACGTGTTTTTCAAAAGTTTGATTCCGCCCAGGCCCTTCGCCGCAGCCTCTGCCTGGCCTCCGAATTTCTGCGCGAGCGCGGCCGTGATCCTGTCGAGGTTTTCCGACTTGTTCCCAGCGTCCTCGATCTCGATGCCGTATCGCCTCAAAACGCCAGTGTTCGTTGTCGCCGCTTTTGCCACCAGGTTGTAGGCGTTGCTGAGATCCATCCCAGTTGCCTCGGCGAGATCGGATACCGCGAACGCCAGCTCCTGAGTGACCTTCGTTTGCCCGAGCATCCCCTGGATCGATGCGATCGCAGATACAACAGCGTCGTCGTCTGCTCCAGTTTTCTCCTGGATCGCCGATGCGATCGAGCGATAGTCCTCGACCAGTTCCTTCGAGTAGATCCCCTGCTGTTGCAGGGCCTGCGTGAGTTTGTTCGTAGCCGCCTGGCTCGCAGCGAAGGCTGAAACGGCTGCGACGGCCTCAGCCGTGAGGAGAGCGAACGCAACTGCTGCGCCCTTCGCTGTCGATTCTAGTTTTGCGTTCAGCGCCTCTGTTTCCTCCGCTGCCGCATCGAGGGCCTTTTCATAATCGGCGATGTCGCCCTGGATTTTAATAACTAGCGTTGACACTGTTTGCCTCCCTAGCTTTCTCGGCGCGTCTCATCTCAAGATGTTTCGCGATCGCGTCCTCTGTTGCTTCATCCAAACGCTTCGGCTGCTCCATGTCTAGCGGGCGAGCCAGATCAGCGCCGTGGATCTTTGCCTGAAACGAGGCATCCTGGAACTCCCGCTCCTGGATGGCCATCAATCTCCAGGTGATCTCTCTCATCGTCCGCGTCCAGATGTACTCAGTCGTCCAGCCATACGCTGACGAGAGGCGATCAAAAACCACGGCCCAGTTTACGGGCTCGGCTGGCTTTTTTTTTCATCTGACGGAGCATCAGGCGCCATGGCCTGATCGATCACGGCTCGCGAGATCCCGATCGTGTGCATGAGGGCCTGGAATATCTGCAGCTTCTCCTCCATGCCAGAGACCATCCAGAAGAACAGCTCAGCGCCTCCGCGTTTAACGACCTTTTCCTCTCCATTTTCGTTGATAAACGTAACTTCTCGCTGAATGAAATCCCTGCGATCGTCATCTTCCATCTGGTGGAACGCGATGCGAGCGATCTGAACCATGTTGATCTCTCGGAAGATTTTCTCCAGGTCGTTTCCGAACGTCTCCTGCAGCCATTTCTCATCGGCGAGCGTGAACGGGCGAAGGCGATACTCCTTCCCTGTGGATTTCAGAGTGATCGTGGCTCCCATCGGCGTCAAATCTTTGAGATCAATCGGCTTCATATACTCCAACTCTCGGTAGGTTTGAAAAGTTTCACAAGACAAATCGACAAACTGTCAGTACAAAAAAAGAATGAAAAAGGTCAAGCCAGTCCGAAGTCTGATGATTCAGATCCGCGTTACCGAGTGGGAGAAAAACCGCATCGAGGGGTTAGCGAAGCTGTATGCGAACGGGAACACCTCTCTCTGGGTCGTGCACTCAGCCCTGAACGGGCCGCGCGAGAGGCTGACGAACGAGAAACGCCTAGGCAGGCAGAGGAAAAAGAAGAAATGAGCATGATCAAATGGACAGAGGTTGGCCGAAAGCAGCTGGAGGCGCGGGTCTATTGCAACCACTGCAAGAAATCGAACGTGATCACGGGCTACGACAACCCGTTTTTTTTCTCATCGTTCAAAGATCGGCCCGTAAAAATCCAGTCCTGCGATCACTGTCGCGCGATCATGCGGATCAAAATCTCGAAGGATGGGATTGAGCATCTGGCGTGATAGGAGCCGGGGAGCGAGCTGTTTTTCCGAGTGCGTCTGGTCCTGTGCTCGGTGGGCGCTGCCCGCTCCCCGACGAAAGAGAGACTCCAGGATAACATCGAGGCAGAAAAAGGAAAGGGCCAGGATTTCCAGCCCTGGCCCGTCCCGACGATTCTCATCGTTATCGCTTACGATGTCGCCTTCACATAGCGTAGATCGAACACGCCATCTTTTGCAGAATCGTAGAACGCTTTCACTTTGATCTCGGCGTTCGCCCAGGCGTTCTTTTCGAACCCGATCGGCATACCAGAGCCGAGGCAGCGGAAGCAATCCAGCTCAGTCATCTCGCCATTCGATCGCTTCTGCGCGATAACGATCGCACCGAACTCAGGCATGGTCTGGTTTGCCAAGCCTCCGATGCGAACAGTGCTCACGCCAGAGTTGATCGGGCGAGTTTCAAACGTCGCCACACCGCCAGCAACAAGCGCGATGACGCCAGATCCGCCTGTGAACTCAACGCCAGTTCCAGGGATCTCCGTCGCCGTCGATGCTGTCACCGTGAGCGGGGATGCCGTGATCTTTAGCAGATCGGTCTGATAAGCCCAATCAGTTCCGCGCGCAGCATCCACGTCCGATGCCGCATAGACATCGACCGTCGTCGCCGAAACGTACTTGATAACGTATTTCGCGAACTTCAACGAGGCGCTCTGTCCCGATTTCGCCGAGACGGATGCGATCCCTGTCGAAGCATTGAGAACTCCCGTCACGACTGACGTGAGCGTCGAGACGTTCCCAGCTGCCTCAGCCGATGTTTGCGTCGGAGCCTTGCCGAGGAACAGCTCGAACAGGAAGTCCTCGAACTGGCTGATCTTGAGAGACATCTCCACTTTCAACTCGCCAGTTTCAACGGCCCATGGGAACTTCGACGATCCGCCCATGAGTTCAACGAGGCTGCCCTCGACGTTCAGGCTGGAGCCATTGAGCACTTTCAGGATGCCGTAGAACTCGCCAGTTTTTCTGTTGTATGGAGTCACGCTGTGGACGCCGTATATTCCTCGTGGATCGGATAAAGCCATTGAGCACTTCCTTTCAGATTACGTTTTCTGTTTTTAGGTTTTGCCAGTATCGCTCGGGCACGTGCGAAACGTCGTCCCCTTCTTTGATCTCAATATGAACGTCGTTCTGATGAATCACGAAGTCCCGCTTTGCGATCAGCTGACTGCGCGGCTCATCCTTTTTTTTCTCAACGCCACGGATGGTTTCGAGAACGGATTCCGTGTACTTTTTCAGGTGCTTTTTTTCTGCATCGGAGCTCATCCTAGATTGCCCTCCAAAACTAAACCGATCGCTCGGTAGCTGTTCGATGTGTTTAGATCCTGAAACGGGATCGGAACGAGGCTCTTGATCTCAAACTTAACAGGATGAGATCCTCCATTCCATTTTTCCTGGAAGATTTCCTCAAGCGCGCGCTGATACCGGAACATCCTGGCGCCGATCTCGACCTCCTCGCCAGAGTCTGCCGCGATGATGATCACGGAAATCTCGATCTTTTTCGAGGAGAGCGGGCCGCGAGATGACGACTCGATGTTCTCGACGCCATAGAGACAGATCGGGTTGTAGTTCGCCATGCGCCCGTTTAGCTGCTGCAGGAAGTACGCTCCTGCGTCGAGCTGATCGAGCGCGATCGAGTCGTTCTTTTCCAAGTTGATCGCAGCGATCTTCGAGTTGAAGTTCGCCGAGATGATCGCTCTCACGTCAGCCAGGAGGCTCTCGACATCATACTTTGCCAAGGGTATCTCCTGACTTTTTTACGACGTAATCCTGGAGGATCTTCGTCCAGATTTGCACTCGTTTGTTGAGAGCGCTAGGTGCAACCTGCTCAACGCCCAGGAGAATGTACTGGCGGGCAGGGATGTTTTTTTTCATGCTGCCGTTGTTCAGCGTTTGGAAAACGACGTTCTCAGGATCGACCCCGATCTCCAGCGTCTTCTTGTTCGGGAAACGAGTCACAGAGTTCGGATCTCCCTCAACGGTGAGGGCTGACTTGAGTTTCCCAGTGCGAAACAGGATCGGATAAACGAAACCGAGATCCTTTTCCTTTCGCTTCTTGTAGTTCCCTGACAGATCGGCCCATCGGCCAGGCCCAGAGAGCGCGAAAATGGATGAGTTGCCTCTGAACCAGCTTTCTTTGATCAGCTGCAGCGGGATGCGGAGATCATCAACCTCATCGATGAGCTTTGCGTACTTCTTTGCGAGAAGTTTCTTCGGATCAACGATGTAGGAGATCGGCTGTCTGCTCACCACTGCCTCTCGCCACGTTTGAAAGTGCGCTCGACGGAGTTTGTGGCCACATAGGAGTTCACAGATCCCTCAGAAGCAACGAGCGTTGCTCCTGGGAACTGGATCTCTCCCTTGGAAATCTTGGTAGCCAGCTCGATCACGTCCTCTCGGGTCATGTGCGCAGCGTTCTGCTCAGGCTTTGGAGAGCCCTGCTTGATGGCAAGAACTCCCGCAATGCGCTCGCGCACGAGTGCCCGCGACATCATCCGGCAGAGGGTCAGGGCCTCGCCATTAGCCACGGGCACTTGGTATCGGTTTCCGATGATGGCATTGATCTCTGCATCCGCCTCAGCGATAAACTCAGCCACCTGCGCCGATTTGATCGACGTGGTTCCTGAAATATCCAGCTGTTTGAACTCCGCCTGAACCTGAGCTTCGGTGCAGTAGGCCATCTATTCCTTCTTCCTCTTTTTCGGTTTTGCCTCTTCAGCAGGCAGTTCTTCTGCCTCTGCAACAGGCTCTTCCTTTGATCCGCCAGCGCCAACGATGAACCCCGCCTTAACGAGGTCCTCGAAATGCTGCGGATACTTTTCGATTGCCCACTCAGGAACAACGTCGCCCTTTTTCAGTTCGAACGATGCCAGGTGGGTGTTGCACGCAGCTACGAAACTCATGGGAAGCATCCGTAGTTCTGAATGAAGTAGGCCTTGAAGTCGTTCGAGCCGTTCATCGTGCCGTTGAAATCGGCCGTGTTCTTCTCGACTTCGTCAGCATCGGAGACGACAGTTGCGCGAGTCGATTCATAGGCTCCATCGAGCGAGCTTTGAATCCATGCGCCAGCCTCAGCCATGCAACGCTTTAGACCGATCTTCTCGCCGATCCCGACCGACCAAGTGGCAGCGAATCCGCCGCTCTCGCAGTTTGCCGGAAACGCTACAGAGGTAACCGTCTTAAACGCTTTTGCGCCAGTGACTGCAGTGTTCTGGTTAGCAGTAAACGTGAACGTCTCAGTGATCGCCTTATCAAAGATGTTCGTTCCGCTAACCGTAATCACGCAGGCTTCGATGTCAGTCGTCGTCCCGCCGGGCGTGATAACGAGGTTTCGAGGGCTGTCTGGTTGAGCTGCAAAAGATGTGACCGTGGCAGCAGCTGCCGACGTTGCTCCAGCGTTTCCGCTGAGAACTCGAGTCGTAGATGCGGCCAAAAGGTTCGTGAAAGTCTGCTGTTCGACCACTCCCTGAGTTGGGAGTTTTACGTCCTGGAACAATCTGCGAACAGATTGCGCCTCGGCCGTCATCGAGAAGCAGATGGAAAGCATGAACAGAAAAAACATTCTCATTTCAAAACTCCATCGTGAGAGGGGTGTAGAGGAGGTCTGCTCCCAATGAGCAGAGCCTCCCATCATGTCTGGTTAGGCGATTGCGTCCTTGATCAGGTACGCGCACGCTGCGTTCGCGAGGAGCAGATCGTATTCATCCTCGCAGAGGATCGCAGTCGATCCGGGCGGGTTGAAATTCGGCTGCTTGTAGACCTTGCGAGGGCTGCTGCCTGAGGGCGTTACCCAGAACGCAGTCGTCTGGATGCCGACCTGGAGCGACTCAGGGAACACGCCGAGAACGATGTGTTTTCCCCAAACGCTCGACAGCGAGTCCGTTTGCCCTTCTTTTGCCGAGTTGTACTTTGCCTCAGCAACGAGGAGGCGGCGAACGCCGAGAGCCGACGCGATCTCCTGATAGTTCAGGCCGCCCGGACGGTTGTCCTTGAATCCGAGCTGATCGAGCATCGCTGGATGGTATCGCAGAGCATCGAAAACATCGTAGTCCATGACTGCGGTGTCAGCGATCTCGCCGCAACCATCGCGGATTGCCTTGCGTGCTGTTTTGAGGACGCTGATCGGGTCCGAGTTCAGGTAATCGCTGAACTGGTTCGATCCTGTGAGCGTCGTGTTTTGCGAGATCACGCTAGTGTTCGTCAGCGTGTCAGCAACGAGCTTCTCCTTTTCGAGGATCAGCAACGACTGGAGACCGATCGTCTCGTCGCGCTCTGCTTCGAACGGAGTTTCTACGTTCGCGTAGTCCTCTTTCGAAACAAAACCTTCGAGGCCGTGCCCTTCGATGAGGAACTGCTGCGTCGAGCGCGTGATGGGCTCAACGCGGCGGTATTTTCCACGTCCGCCTTTCACGGAGTTTTCGATGCGGAGGTGCGAGTTGCCATACTTTCCGAGCAAACCGCTGTACTGTGCAGACTTCACTTGCGGGAGGAGCTGCTCTGCTACTGCGCCCTTGACCTTCTGCATGATCGAGACGTTTGTGAGCAGCTTATCGACTTGTGCCTTTAACTGTGCCATTTGTGTCCGTTTCCTTTCCTAAATTAGAGGCCCGCATGGGCTGTTGCTACGACCACTTCAACGGCGAACAGATCGTTCTCCGTTGCATCTTGCATCGCGATCGCAATGATGTGATCGCCTTCCGCGTTGACTTTCACCAGGCGGCCGTCTGTGTGCGAGCACAGATAATCGCCAGCCGAAATTGCCTCGCCCGCGAGAGCCTTCGCTCCGCCGCCCGGGAGAGCAACCTCAGCGCCTTCGAGAGAATCGGAGGCAGCGTTTTGGATGATGCCGATGCAGCGATCAGTGTTCGCCGCACCAACGACGACTGTATCGCCAGCAGCGCCGGAGATCTTCACAGCCTTGCCTTTTGCAATCGCAGCTGTGTGCTTGAACAAATAGATCCGTGGTTCAGAGTGAGAAGCCATGTTTCAAAATCCTTTCTTAGGCTTGAGCCTGTTCATAACGAGTTCGAAGTTCTTTGTTCTCAGAGAGCACGAGGCCGATGCCTTCAACGACATCCTTCGCGCGCTTTTCTGTGACTGCTTTTTCAGCGAGTTCGAGCACTTCGTCCTCTGCTGACTTGTCTCCAGAGCGAGCCGGAGGATTTTGTCCATGGCCTGCCTCAGAGAGTTTCACCGGCTGTGCGAGTTCCATGAACTTCGCCATGTCGCCAGCCATGAACGCCTCGCGCTGCGCCTCAACGACAACTCCCTCAGAGAGTTTCTTGTCGAACTGCGCTTTTTTCTCTGCAGTTTCTTTTTCTTTCTGCAGGCCAGCGAGTGCTGTTTTTGTTTCCGACAACTGCTTCTCCATGTCGCCGAGCTGCGCCTCTGCCGCTGCGAGTTTTTCTTTCTCGCCCGCTGCTACTCCGAGTTTCCCTTCGAGTTCAGCGATTTTTGCCTTCAGCTCCTCGATCAGTTTATCCTTTGGGTCCACTTCGCTCCCCTTTCCTTCTGTCAACTCAATGACTGGTGCCTGTCCCTTCACGACAGGGCGATTGGTTAAGCCTGCGCCAAGCAGCGTCGGGCCGTGTTTTTTCAAACTCTCGTTATCTTGGTAATCGAAATTGAAGTCAGCCGACACGTATCGGTACTTTTTCCCGACAACGGCCTGCGCTCCGTCAGGCGTCCAGTCCGGCACTGCCCAGAGCTCCGTCCCATCATCCGAAAGCTCCAGGTCTTTGAACCAGGCCGCAGCCTCGCCCTCGGAGTTGTGTCCGTAATCGAGCGCGATGTCGATCCCACGAACGCGCGCGTCAAAGTTCTTTTTGAACGAGAGGAGATGATCCTTCGTGATTTCGAACTTGCCGTACTTTTCGTGATGGAACGTGCCCGTTCGGATGACTTGAATCTTCTCAGGCGCTTTGTCCTGGCCCTCAGAGAGCGAAATCTCAATCGGATGCAGTCTGTATCTTTGTGGCATGGCTTGATCCTGATTGCTGTTTTCCGATTTCGTCAACACGAAGTTGCATGAGCATCGGCTTTTGTCCTCACAACCGTGAGTCGTGAGGCCTGAAACTAGACTCAGTTATGAACGTGGAACGATCCGCAGCAGGTTTGCTCGGCAAACTGGATCGAGTCCTCAAGCTCTGGCTTCGATGGCTTGAGTTTTACGATCTCGCGCCCGCGCAGCTCGCCCGACAGAATCGGCTCGATGTAGCTTTTGCAGTTGAAATGGAGAGGCGGGGTGTATCGGAAACGATCTGGATCATCCTTCGCGAACACAGTGCCAGCGAGATCCTGGCAGATCGGCGAAACTGGATCGCCGTTGACGAATCGGAAGGCCTCGATCTCCTCTGCAACCTCGGGATCGGAGAAGAAATCATTCCTCGTTTCGTTAACGATCTGCGAAGCCATCGATGCAGCTCCCGATGCGATTCGTGGTCCTGCTGTGTAGTCATAGGCTGCATCTTCGAGATCGGCTCGGATGAGGGCGAGCGAGTCCGTTGAGTCGACTGAATGGTTGAACTGCCATGCGATCCCGCGCTCCAGGTCCTGCAGCTGGGTCTGCGCGAGCAGCTGATACTGGCGGAACACTTTCGTTCGGATGCCTGGCGGGAGATCCTCGAACTGCCCGAGAAGTAGGCGGCCCTCCAGCTCCTCCGTGAGTTTCACGTTCTTGGCTTTAGGCACCGATTTCCGCGCATCCTTCAGCGCATCGGCAGCGATGACAGCGAGGGCTGCGAGCATCGCCTCTTTGTAGGCCTGCTGCCCTTTCCATTCCAGATCCTTAACCGCATCGAGTCGCTTGCTCTCAGGCAGGCGCGAGAGACGGGCCATGATCTGATCGACCATGCTTTGCCCGATCTCCTCCAGGTGCCGCTGCATCAGCTGCTTCAGCGCGAGCGCGCTCTGCTGGATCTGCCTGCGAACGTTCGGTTTAGCCACGAGAACCTCTCAGGCGAGCGGCCTCGGCGAGCTTCATACGCTCCGAGAGGCTCGGGCCGAATGTCGGCTGCTGCGATGTCTCCCTCTCTCCCTGTCCCGTCCGAGCAGGAAGCCCGATTCTTTTTCTTAGGTGATCCTCGTCCCCGTCCTCTGGTGTTAGCCACTTCCCATCTCCGAGTGTTTTCAGCATAGTCGCGAGTTCTGATCCCGCTTTATCGGAGATGCCTGAGTGTTTCAAAACTGGATAGAAGTCCCGAGGGCCACGGTTTAGTTTTACAAGGCTCGGGATGAGGTCCATGTTGATCGGCGAGGCGATCTCATCGGCCACGTGCTCCAGGCCAGCCAGCATGAAGTCTGAAAGATCGTTCGAGAGCGCGTACGCCCCGCCCGACGATCCCATCCCGAGCTCTAGGAAGTTAGCCAGAAACGCCTTAGCGATGCGGCGATCCTCGCGATCGATCGACTCCTCGACTTTCGAGGGATCATAGGAGTTGTTGTTGAGATCGAGCTCCCAGCCGGATGGGTAGATCAGATAACCGCTCTCATGCGTGACGTACTTTTCAAGAACGGTTTTCATGTTTGTCATCTCATCGCTGTTTTCTTTGCCAGCAGGCACCTTCGCGATGGGCGTTCCAACGGCAAACTTCTCGATGCCGATCGCATTGAGCTTCAGATACAGATCCTTTCGCATCCATGGGCCGTAGCATGGGCGGAGCATCGAGATGCCCTCATAGTTCGAGCCCTCCTGCTGGAGGCTGAACGTGAGCAGGAACTGATCAGGAATCTGCACCGTTCCTTTATCGAGATCACCCTCGGCCATCTGCTCGATAGCCGACAGTTTTCCCGTCTGCTTGTTAATGATCCATCTCTCGATGGTTCTCGGCGAGCGCCAGCCGATCATTCCGATGCCGTTGTATGAGCCAAAACGGGGATGATCGAGAACGACCTTGTGCGTGATCTCAAAAACGGAGTGGCCGAAATCGATGAACGTGAGGATCTCGCTCACGACTTTTTTCCATGGGCGATCGAGATCATGGAACAGGATGTGCTCGATCAGTTTCGCATCTTCGATGGCCTCCGGCGATGGCTGCTCACCAGGTGCGCACCCTGGATGGACCTCCCAGCTC
>Ga0209096_1002928_pt1 | contig 15557 bp, 14 predicted proteins | sample AD_UKC034_MetaG_FD_184407 | JGI IMG/M metagenome (GOLD analysis project Ga0209096, IMG submission 184407) | Active sludge microbial communities of municipal wastewater-treating anaerobic digesters from USA - AD_UKC034_MetaG (SPAdes) (version 2) | ecosystem: Engineered > Bioreactor > Anaerobic >... | reverse complement strand
GGCATTCGTTAATAATAAACTCAGGAAGAACAACATGAAGTGGATGTGGAAAGGTTTGCTTTTAATCCTTGGCCTGGTCCTGACTACCGGCCTGCGGGCCCAGCAGGATACGGTACTGCCTTTCATTGATTATGACCTGCCGAAAGCTTATGAAGTCGGCCAGATCAGCGTCACCGGTACCTTCAACAGCGATGCCAACGCCCTGATCGGGGTCACCGGCCTTAAAAGCGGTTCGAAAATAAATATTCCCGGGCCGGAAATCCAGAAAGCCATACGCGCGCTCTGGAAGCTCAAACTGTTTACCCAGGTGGAAATCATCCAGGCCAGGGTTACGGACAATATCGTCGACCTGGAAATCCGCCTCCTGGAAAGGCCCCGCCTGGCCCGCTACAGCTATACCGGCATCAAAAAATTATACCACGAGGACCTTAATGAAAAACTGAAGCGGTTCATCAACCGCAACGACGTGGTCACGGAAAACAAAAAACAAACCGCCGTCAATGAGATCAAGCAGTTTTTTAAAGACAAGGGATTTTATGATGTGGATGTGAAAGTGCTTGAAAAAAGAGATACCAAAATGCGCAACGGCCTGGTCCTGGAATTTGACGTTTCGCCCAACGACCGGGTAAAAATCGACCAGATTATTTTTGAAGGCAATCAGCTCGTATCCGACAAAAAACTGCGCGGCAAACTTTCCGAAACCAAACAAAAGGGGAAAATTTTCGGCAAATCAAAGCTGGTTAAGGAAGACCTCGAAAAGGACAAGGTCAAAGTCATCCAGTATTACAATACCGTGGGTTTCCGCGACGCCCGGTTTGTCCGGGACAGCATCTGGAGGAACGAAGACGGCACCCTCAACCTGAAACTGGTGGTGGAGGAGGGGCCCCGCTTTTATATCGGGGACATCACCTGGAAAGGCAATTCCATCCACGACGAAAAACAGCTCAATGCCTATCTCGGCATTAAGAAGGGCGATGTGTACAACCAGGAACTGATGGACCAGCGGTTGAAATACAGCCAGGATGGCCGTGACGTGAGCAGCCTCTACATGGATGACGGATATCTTTTTTTCCGCGTGGAACCGATCGAGGTATCCATCGAAAACGACAGCATCGATTTTGAAATGCGCATTTACGAGGGCCCCCAGGCCACCATTGACAAAGTCAATATATTGGGCAATGACCGGACCCATGAACACGTCATCCGGCGCGAACTCCGCACCCGGCCCGGTGAAAAATTCAGCCGCTCCGACATCATCCGGAGCCAGCGGCAAATCATCAACCTCGGTTATTTTGACCAGGAGAAAGTTGGCATTGATACCGACGTAAACCCTCAAAGGGGCACGGTGGACATTACCTATTCCGTGGTGGAAAAACCTTCCGATCAATTGGAGCTCTCCGCCGGCTGGGGCGGTTTCCAGGGAGTGATCGGAACCCTCGGGGTGACCTTCAACAATTTTGCCATGCGCAATTTGTTTAATAAAAAACAATGGGACCCCCTGCCTACGGGCGACGGCCAAAAACTCTCCCTCCGGGGCCAGTCCAACGGCAAATTCTATCAATCCTACAATTTTTCTTTCACCGAACCCTGGCTGGGAGGGAAGAAAGCAAACTCCTTTACCTTAGGCGCCTTCCTTACCAAATTTAACCAGGAATTGTTTGGTCTCGGGAAACTCCAGATCGCCAGGGGTTATATCGGGCTCGGTTCCCAGTTGAAATGGCCGGATGACAATTTTGTCACCAACACCACGCTCAACATAGAAAACATCAGGCTGGACGGAAGCCTTGGCAGCGACCGGTCCTTTATCGATCCGCGCACCGGCCAGCCCATCATCGGGGGGAGTTACAACAACTTCAGCATCAAACAAACCTTTGCCCGCAGCACCATCTACGATCCTCTTTTCCCAAGGTCTGGATCCAATATCTCGCTGACCGTGTCCCTTACTCCGCCCTATTCCCTTTTCCGTAAAAACCTGAACACGGACGGGACGCCCCAGGAGGTTTTTAAATACGTGGAATACCACAAATGGAGGCTGGACGCCCAGTGGTATTCGACCCTGGCGGGTAAACTGGTCCTGAAAATGCAGGCCAAGATGGGCTTGCTGGGCTTTTACAATAAAAAAATCGGCCTGGTGCCCTTTGAGCGGTTTGAACTTGGGGGGGATGGCCTTTCAAACCAAAACTATGGGATCACCGGTCGGGACATTCTTGCCTTGAGAGGTTATGAAGTGGCCGACCTGGCTGCCAATGCCGCTACCAGCGGGGGCGCCACCATATTCAACAAGTTTACCATGGAACTCCGGTATCCGCTGACCCTCAATCCCAATTCATCCATCTTTTTGCTCACCTTCCTGGAGGGCGGAAATGCCTGGATCGGGAGTAAAAATTACAATCCCTTTGACCTCAAGCGTTCGGCGGGTCTCGGCATGCGCGTATTCCTGCCCATGTTTGGTTTGCTTGGTTTTGATTATGGCTTTGGTTTTGACAAAGATCTTCCGGAAAACGATAAAAAACGGTTCGGCAGTTATGGCAAATTCAGCATCATTCTTGGTTTTGAACCGGATTAGCGTCCTTTGACAATTGATGATCTAACAATCCCAGGCCACCTTGTCGAAATCCGATCAGCCCAAACGCCCATCATCCATTCCTGATACCCCGGAAGAGGTCCGCCTCAACAAATATGTGGCCTCCTGCGGCATTGCTAGCCGCCGGGCTGCGGACGAACTCATCAGGGCGGGCAAGGTCTGGGTCAATGGAAAAGCCGTATCGGAACCCGGGCTGCGCATTGGTCCCAAAGACCGGGTAACGTATCAGGGCAAATTGCTCAAACCGGAATCCAATTTGGTATACCTGCTTATGAACAAGCCCAAGGATACCATCACGACCGCCTCCGATGAAAAAGGCCGCCTGACCGTCCTGGACCTCGTGCGAAAAAAAGTGAAAGAAAGGGTTTATCCGGTCGGCCGTCTGGACCGGATGACCACCGGCTTGCTTCTGCTGACCAATGACGGCGACCTGGCCCGGATGCTCAGCCATCCCAGCAGCGAAGTGCGTAAAATTTACCATGTGGTTTTGGATAAGCCCCTCGATCCCGAGGAACTTCTTAGAATCAAAAAAGGCATCCTCCTGGAAGATGGCAGGGCGGAGGTGGATGGAATCAGTTATATTGACGGGGCAGGCCCCAATGAAGCGGGTATCACCCTGCATTCCGGTAAAAACCGGATTGTCCGTCGCATTTTTGAACACCTGGGTTATAAAATCATCAAACTGGACCGGGTGGCTTATGCCGGTTTGAATAAAAAAGACCTGCCCCGGGGTCATTTCCGTCATCTCAGTCCCAGGGAAGTGACCTTGTTAAAAAATTTCGGCAACCGGAAAAAAAACAAACAAGTGAAGGGATGACTTCAAGTCACCCCTTCACTTTGGTATCGGTTTTTGTATTTTGCCCCTAAATCTCCCGGATAGCATGAAAAAATACGCGTATACCATTTTCATTGTATTTGCAGTCATTGTCGCTTACTTTTTCCCCCAGTTGTTCATTGAAGTGAACGGCGTCAAGCTGACCACCCTGGTACTGCCCATGCTCCAGGTGATCATGTTTGGCATGGGGACCACCATGACTACCGAGGATTTTATGGGGATTATTAAAAATCCCAAAGGGGTTTTTATCGGGCTGGTCTGCCAGTTTTCGATCATGCCTTTTGTCGGACTGGCCCTGACCCTGATTTTTAAATTTCCCCCCGAGATCGCGGCCGGCATCATCCTTATCGGAAGCAGTCCGAGCGGGCTGGCTTCCAACGTGATGGCTTATATCGCCAAGGCCAATGTACCGCTTTCCATCACCATCACCTCCTGCGCCACCCTGCTGGCTCCCTTCCTGACCCCCTTTTTTATGAAAACACTCGGGGGCGGATATATTGAAATCGATTTCTGGAAAATGATGTGGGACATCACAAAAATCGTGATCCTTCCCGTAGCCCTTGGTTTTCTCATTAATACCTATCTCAAGGTGGTAGCCCAGAGGCTGCAGAAAGTATTGCCCCTCTTGTCCATGGCGGGCATCGCTTATGTAATCGTGGTGGTCACGGCCGCAGGGCACGATTCCCTCGTTACGGTCGGCGGCATGTTGTTGATCGCTGTGCTGCTGCATAATTTGTCCGGTTTTTTCCTGGGCTACAATCTGGCCAGGTTGTTCAAACTGCCGGTGCAGGATTGCAGGACGGTGGCCATAGAAGTCGGACTGCAAAATGGCGGACTTGCTTCCGCTCTGGCCATCCAGATGGGAAAAGGCGCTACGGTCGGGCTTGCAGCTGCCCTCTTTGGCCCGCTAATGAATATCACCGGTTCCCTGCTTGCGAGTTACTGGAGCAAGAAATAACGGATTATAGCCGGAGGATGGCCCGTTGAAGGGCCTGGTTAAATTCCCGGGGTTTTTCTAACATGGGATAATGGCCGGTGCCTTTCACCGTATACAGTTTTACCCCTTTTGCACAATATTTATTCAGGCTTTCGAGGTCTGTAGGGAAGACATCTGAATTCACCAGGCAGAGGGGCACCTGCAGTTGTTGCATCATGGCCTGTTCGGCCTGGGCCATTTTTGTCATGCCCATCAGCACTTTCACCGCAATGACCGAATCGGCGGCAAATACATCATTCATAACCCTCTGTACAATGGAATCCGGTGTGGAAGGCTGGAACAAATTGGTTTTCATGGTTTTGACCACGGTGGAGTCGAAATCCTTCAGCATCATTGCAAAAAAGCCCTCCGCCTCCGCGACCTGGGCTGAGTCCATGGGGCCGCCGGGCTGATGAAGATTGTCAATGCCTATAAGGCCAATGATGGGTTCGGGATAGATAGTAGCCACCCGGAGAATCAGGTCCCCCGACATGGAGTGCCCTACCAGGATCACTTTTTTGAGGTCCAGTTGATCCATCAGTGTTTTTACATCCCCGGCGTATTGGTCAAAGGTCCAGTCGGTACGGTCCTTTCCGGACTGCCCAAAGCCGGGCAGATCGATCGCCACCACCTGGTATTGAGGACAAAAAGCATCCAGCTGGGCTTTCCAGTAAGATTTGTTGATCCCCCATCCGTGTATAAACAGGAGGGTGGTATCTCCCTGTCCGCAACGGTAGTAGGACATCTTCATCCCGGGTTCGAGAGAGACCTGCCCTTCCGTGAAATCCGGAGCTGACTTTTTGCAGGACGCCAAAGAAAGAACGGCCAGGAGATAAATGGGAATATTCCATTGCATAAACGAAAACTTTTAAGAATACCGGATATCAATAAGCCCTCCGGATATCTTTGTATAAAAATACGATATGAACCTTCATTTTTTATTCGCCTTATCCCTGATTGCGGCATGCCATACTACGGGGCCCAAAGTGCCTTCCGATGATCATGACCTTTCTTCTTCGCAGGACAGCGCGAGGGCCGCGTCCTGGGGAGCAGACCCTTATGGCATGAAGCAGTATGTGCTGGTCTTGCTCAAGGCAGGACCGAACCGGTCGCAGGATTCCCTTACCCGGGCGAACCTTCAAAAAGCCCATATGGAAAACATCACCCGTCTTGCAAATGAAGGAAAACTGATCCTGGCCGGTCCGATGATGGATGACGGGGAGATCCGCGGAATTTATGTCTTTGATGTGCGCAGCCTCGAGGAAGCCAGGGCTCTCACCGAAACCGATCCGGCCATTCAGGCAGGTTCCCTGGTGCTCGAAATGCACCCCTGGTATTGTACGGCCGCACTCATGGATCTGCCCCGTTTACATAAACTGATCGCTAAAAAGGATATATGATGCTCATTGGGCTTTATCCAGGAATTCGTCCTGATAATGGCCAATATGTCTTTTGCTTTCTTCAATCCTTTTGCGATGATGGAAATAACTGATCAGACCAAGCCCCAATATGATTCCGGAGGCGACAAAAAATCCCAGTTCCAGATACCAGCCGTTTTCAATTCGAAGCAGGTTCTGAATACTGAGGGCTGCGACTACAAAATAGAGGGAGGTGCGGATATAGGCTAAAAATGTAGTTTGGTTGGAAAGGGCGGTCCTTTGAAGGGCCAATTTCTCCCGGAGGATCAGGTCTTTGTTGAGGTTTTTTTCAATATTCATGGGTTTCCGGTTTCTGTGTTTTATTGTTCAATTGAGTTTAGCTCCCCCGGGACTTCGTGACAAGTTGCTTCAAAATTAATCCTGTATTGACCAGGGTGAGGGTCAGAAATACCGGGATAATAAAAACAACGGGAAAAATGGAATAGCCCAGGAGACCCATGGCAATGATTTTGGCCATCAGGGCGGTCAGCAGGATCGATAAAAACACATAATATACCGGGGTCAGCAGGTCGCCGGTCTTTTGTTTTTTCCAAAAAAGCCAACCCAATACAAAGGCCGAGGGCAATAAAATGGCCAGGTCAAGCCCCTGCACGACAAGGGTGGTATAGTGCCGGGTTTCCATGGGAATAAGGGTGCCGTCCATCAGCGGAGGAACGACGATTCCCATCCAAAGCAGGGCTATGGCCAGGGCATTAAACATCAGAAACCCACCGGTAAACTTCCTGTAAGGATAGGACTCAAACCGGTTTGTCAAGGGGCGGTCCATGGCGTTTAATGAAATGATAAAAGCAAAAAAGGAAGAACCCAGGAGGGCCGCATACACAAGAAACAAACCGTTGTACATGGCCATCATCAGGTAAAAAAGATAGGTGACCAGGAAATAAGCCAGGCAACCGGTGTGCAAGACCCTGTATGCCAAAGAACCTCTCCAACTTTTAAATAGAGAAACCAGGAGAAGGGGCAGGGCGATAAAAAGGGTTACATAATCCTGGGCTATTCCCTGGGGAGCGACTTCGGCGGACATGTGGCGGTATATCCCCTTGCCATAGATCATCACCGTCTGGCCTCGGATGGAAAGGAATTCATAGGGTCCCGGCCCCTCTGAAAAAAATATGGAGGATACGGTAGCCGATGCCGCCATGACGGCAATGCTAAAAGTGAGAAGGGTGACCGCATTTATCTTTTTCACCGGGATTTTAAAATTATCAGCCAGGACTTTGTCCGCTTCTGACCAAGGGCATCCTTCGGCCTGACCTTACTCACCGGGCCCTTATTCCTTTTTTAACAAATTTGAGAGATGTCTGAACGGGTTCGGATCGCGATCTGGATTTCATTATTGGGATTTATCCTTTCCGGACCGGTTGGATTGGTTTTAGTAACTTGGTTCGGGCCACAGCCCGAATGGACCTCGGCGGTTATTTTTGCAGAGCATTACCGGGAAATACAGGCCCTGCCCTATTATTTCGGTTTCTTCCTGATCGGGGGAATGGTAATGTTGGTGCTGGCCCATTTTTTGGATTACCGGCAGAAGAAGGACCCGATCGCCTGGAAACCGGGCCTATCCCTGGGGCTTGTCCTGGTTTTTGCCACCCTGATCACTTTTAATTATATCTGCCAGACCACCTTCGTCCGCCAGATGGCAACTCATTATCAACCCCTTTACGAACCGCTCCTGGCGGCCTTTTCCATGTCCAATCCCTTTTCCCTGGCCTGGGCCATTGAAATGTGGGGCTATGGCATTCTCGGTATTTCCCTTTGGCTGCTCTCAGACCAGTACCGGGAAAAAAACAGGTGGATCCCGCCTTTGCTCCTGCTCAATATGATCCTGAGCCTGGCCAGCCTGGCCTGGACTATCGTGGATGCCCGTTGGGTGCTGACGGGAGTGGGCCTCGGCCTGTATTTAGCCTGGAATGTGCTTATGATCTTGATTCTGGCAATGATATTAAAGCAGTCCGGTAAATTTTCCTCCACATGAGAATCCTGCTATTTATTCTTATTCTGGTTCATGGATTGATCCACCTGATGGGCTTTACAAAAGCCTTTCAACTGGCAAGGCTGGACCAGCTTTCGATGCCTGTTTCCCGGTTCTCCGGATTGATCTGGGGCTTAAGCGCCTTCCTGCTGGTCGCGGCAGCGGTTTTATACCTGTTCTGGTTGAATGCCTGGTGGATCCCCGGTACCGTAGGGGTTTTGTTATCCACAGGCCTTATCCTGAATTACTGGAAGGACAGCAAGTGGGGCATGATCCCAAACCTGGTCCTGATGACCGTGTTGTTTGTAGCTGTTGCGGGATATTTTTTCAGACACCGTTTTGTGAAAGACGCGCGGCATGTCCTTTCAACCCTGGACTCCCGCCCGGGAAACCCTCTGACACTGGAAGACCTGGCCGGGCTCCCTGATGCAGTGAAAAACTATATTGTGTATTCCGGCACGGTGGGAAAACCAAGGATTCAAAGTTTCCGGGCTGTGCTGGACGCACAAATCAGGGCGGACCGGAATGCAGCCTGGATTCCGCTTGAAGTCGAACAATACAACCGTATCGGGCCGCTCAGCCGCCTGTTCTTTATGAACGGTAAAATGAAAGGTTTGCCGGTTTCCGGCTACCACCGGTTTAAAGACGGGCATGCCACCATGGACATCCGCTTGTTTTCCCTGTTGAAGGTCCAGCGCCAGGAAGGGAAGGAAATGGATATTGCCGAGACCGTAACCTTTTTCAATGATCTTTGTATCCTGGCCCCCGGAGCCCTTATTTCAAAAAAAATAGAATGGGAGGAAATCGCCCCCCTGCAGGTTAAGGCCAAATTCACCGAAGGCGGAACCAGGATTGAAGCCCTTTTATTTTTTAATGAACAAAATCAGCTGATTTCATTTGAATCCGAAGACCGGTATTATATTTCAAAGGAAACAGGGCCGGGAAAGGTCCGGTGGGTGACCCCGGTATCGGATTATAAGGATTACCATGGTTACCGGCTGGCCTCCAGGGGAGAAGCGATATGGTATTTGCCGGACGGACCTTTGGCATACCTCCGCGTTGAATTAAGGGACCTGAGGTATAATTCCCCGTATCATCCGGTCTCCCGGGAAGACCTATAAGGTGACTTCCCGGTCGCCTCTTAATTCGCTTTTCCGTTGAAAGAGGTAATAATAAGCCAGGATCAGCATACCGATGGCAAAGGGAATCACGGATAAATGCCTCCCGTCCACTCCTTTCCAGATCTCCTGCTCATCGATACCCATGAATTCAACGATCATCCAGGTGCTGTTGGCCGTGATCCAGAAGATAACCGCCAGGTTGTGGGCCAGTTCGGATTTAATGCTCCGGTTTTTATGGGTGATGTAGATGGCGACGAGCAGGGTGGGAAATATCATCAATACGCCCAAGGGCCTGAAATCCAGGCACCAGCTGATATCCTTAAATAACCAGAATACTATATGCATGTTTTCCAACCGCCTCAACCTGGAGGGGATGGAATAAAGAGAGGCGGCTTCAGCCATGTTTATTGAAAATTTGGGCGTGAATATAATACAGAGAGGTGGATGGTGGGTGGTCTTGGAGATTTGGCAGATCCGGCCTAACTTATCGTCTTAAGTCAAAACCAAATATGAAACCCGGTCCTTTTACAGCCTCTCGGCGGAATTTTCTTAAAACATCCGGATGGGCTGCGATCAGTCTCGGTTCCCTGCCAATGAAAACTTTATCTGCCAGAAAAAAACAATACGGCGCCCAGTTATTCACCATGCCCGGAATGGTCAGCAGGGATTTTCGGGGAACCCTGGAGCTGCTCAGTAAAATCGGATACCGGGAAATTGAGTTTTTCGGGCCCTACCCGTTCAGCGCTCCGGAAACCATTGAGTCCTGGAAGCCCCTGCGTGCCCAATTGGGTATCCAGGACAATGCCTTCTATGGATTTTCTGTGAAACAAACCCGCGACTTGCTGAAAGAATTTGGCCTCAGCACCCCCTCCATTCACCTGGACCTGGCTACTTTGCGGAAGAACCTAAAACCCATGTTGGATGCAGCGGCCGAATTGGGTGTAAAATACGTGACCAACCCCGCTCTCTGGGAAGAGGAGCGGCGGACCCTCGATGATTATAAAAAAAGGATTGATGAATTCAATGAATTCGGAAGACAAATGAAACCCTATGGAATATGGTTTGTCTACCACAACCATGGGTATGAAGAAGCGAAAAAAGAAGGAAAGGTCCCCTTTCACCTGTTGTTGGAGAATACAGATCCCGGCTTGGTAAAGTTTGAGCTCGATGTATTCTGGATGAATGCCAGCGGGGCCAGTCCTATGGACTATCTCAAAGCCTGGCCGGGCCGGTTTAAATTATTACATCTCAAAGACGCCTCTGAACCCATCCGTTTTTCAGGCGATGGAGGAAGCCCCGACCAGTGGATGAGCCTCTTCCCTAAAATGACCGATCCGGGGGATGGGGTATTCAATATTCCGGCCATTGTCCGTCAAGCCCTTAAATCCGGGGCGGAACATTTTTTCCTGGAACGCGATCTTGCACCCGACCCGGATAAAACACTCCGCCATTCATTTGAAAATTTACAAGCTATTGAATGGCCTGAGGATTAATTAGATTTTCACCAGCCCCGATCCATGACTGCAATAACCTACTTGAAACCCTCTTTGATCATTTTTTTGCTGGGTTTCCTGTCCTTTTCAATCCATTCTCAGAAAGCCATCCGTTTCGGTCAGCCCGGGTCCTACCTGGAGGTGGAGGATCATGCCAGCCTGCGGCTGCCGGTGATGACGCTTGAATGCTGGCTGAAGATCAACCAAACCGGCAACCCCGCTTTTGCCGACGGCGAACAAACTTTGTTTGATAAAAGAGGAAACGGAGGTGGTTTTAATCTCCGGCTTGCAGGGACCCGGTTTCCCCTGCCTGTATTTGGGTTTTTTGATCCGGAAGTACAGGGGCACCTCCCGGCTTTGATCAATCAAAAGAGATGGATCCACCTGGCTTATGTGCTTTCTTCAGATTCGGTCTTTATTTATCTGAACGGAAACCGGCAAACGGCTGTAAAAAAACAAGGCAATTACCAGGAAAATTCCGGGTCCGCCTTACGTATCGGGGAGTTTCTCGGCTATCCGGGAGCCTCTCTGGGCTTACAGGGAGATATGGATGAACTCCGGATTTGGAATCATGTCCGCAGTGCTGCCCAGATCCAGGCCGATATGCATAAAACCGTGCAAACCTCTTCCGGCGGGCTCAGGTTGTATTTGAATTTCGAGACGATCAGCAATCAAAGGATCCTGGACCAGAGCGGCAATGGGAATCATGCAAAAGTCCAGGGCAACGCCATGCTGATTGATTCCAAAGCGCCCATCGGTTATGTCCCGCTGCCTGCGCCGGCAGGATTGAGAATGATTGGAGCAACGGCAAATATCCTGCTGGAATGGGAACCCGTCCAGGGCGCTTCCGCTTACCGGATCTACCGGAGTGAATCCCCTGAATTTTCCACTGAAGACAGTCCGGTGTTTGCTGCCGTGGGGAACACCGGGACTTATACTGACGTATCCGCCCAAACCGGTAAAACTTATTTTTATACGGTCACGGCCGTCGATGCTAACGGCAGGGAGGGCCTGGCCGGGGCCGTTGCTGCGGCAAGGAGGATTTTGCCTGAAGACTATACCACGGGGGTCTATTATTATCCCTGGTATATTCCTGAGGAAAATCATCACCCCTGGCCGGAACAATACATCCGTTATTTTCTTAAACCCGCCCAAGCCCCGCTTCTGGGACATTATTCGGTTAAAAACCCGGAAACGGTGAAAAAACATTTCCACTGGATGACCGCTTCCGGGATCGATTTTATCGTAAGCAGCTGGTGGGGGCCTTCTTCCTTCGAAGACCTGGTATTGAAAAACACCCTGCTTCAGCAACTGGAATCGTCGTCATTAAAATTCTGTGTTTATTATGAATCCGCCATCCTGGGATTTGGCCCCAATGGCATTGATATCAGCGGAAACAAGGAAAACGACCTGCTCGACCATTTTAACTACCTCGAACAAACTTATTTCAAATCCCCGGCCTACCTGCGCATTGATAATAAGCCCGTGGTCTTCCTTTACCTTGCCGGCATATACTCCGGCAATTATCTCCAGGCCTTTCAAAAGGTACGTACGGCCATGGCTTCCAAAGGGGTCTCGCTTTTCCTGATCGGCGATGTGGACGGCTGGACCCAAACGGATTCGGTCCGGCTCAGTTTCATGGATGGCATCTCCCCCTATGTCACCCTGGGCAAAACGGGATACCCGGTGGAAACCAATTTTCCCGCCGATGTATCCATGGCCCACTACCACAGACAGCAGGAGTTGATCAATTACAATAAACTCTACATTCCCAATATCACTCCCGGATTCAATAATATCTGCGTACCCTGTGATAAAGGATTTAACTGGCCAAGGCAAATTTCTTCAACGGCGCCCGCCGAATCCACCCTGGAATACGCGATCAAAGCGGCCCGGCCTTTTATTGACCCGGCCCGAAAAATGATCCTCATCACCAGTTGGAATGAATGGCATGAAGACAGCCAGATCGAACCCACCGTTACTGCTCCCCCCACCTCCCTGGACAACAGCCCGGGCGGCATGGGTTATACCCGTGGTTATTCCTATGCCGGCTATGGATTCAGGCCCCTGAGCCTGGTAGCCGAATTGTTGGGTAATCAGAAAATGGTGGTGCCCGTAAATACCATCCCCGCAATAGCTCCGGGATTTAATATTTATCCCTCTCCGGCCCGGGATAAAATCGTGGTTGAATTCTATCAGGCTTTAAAAAAGAAAACAAAGATCCGGATTACCGACTTGCAGGGAAGAACCCTTTCTGCGGCAGCGGATCCCTTGAATCCTGTTGCAGAATTCAAATATGTTTATTCGATACAAAATTTACCCCCCGGTTTGTATACCTTTTATGCGGAGGGTTATGGCAGCCGGAAGTTTATAAAAGTGAACCAGGAATAAACTTCGATCAGGATCGCTGACCACTGTTCGCGGATTCCTCTAACTTCTTTCCTCTTTCCTCAACCCTCTTTCCTCAACCCTTAAAATAAACCCTACCCTGAACACATTGTCAATGTGAATGCCCGGATCGTCCTTCAGGATTTTTCTCAATCTCGAAATAAATACATCAAAGCTCCTGCCGAGAAAATAATCGTATTTGCCATAAACCCGGGTTACGGCATCTTCCCTTCGCACAATTTTATTTTGGTTGCAGGACAACATCAAAAGGATCTGGTTTTCTTTTTCCGTTAGTTTGATGGCTTTTGCCCCAAAAGTCAGTTCCTGCATGGAAGTATGAAAGGTAAATTGGCCGACCTGCATGGTTTCAGGTATATGTTCCTGTTGTTTTCTCCGGAGAATGACTTTCAGCTTACAGGCCAGTTCATCAGGGTCAAAAGGTTTGGTGATAAAATCTTCCGCTCCCAGTTCATAGGCTTTCAGTTTATCTTCCTTCAGGCTGCGGGCCGTAAGAAAAAGAAAGGGCAGTTGTTTAAACTGATTTTTGATCTGGCGCGCCAGGTTAAACCCGTCCAGGCCGGGCATGGCAATATCGAGCAGGCAGAGATCATAAGCCTGTTTACGGAGTTGGTCCAGGGCGGTCATTCCATCTCTTTTCCAGCTGACCTGATAATCCTCCGATTCCAGGTAATCCAGGAGCAAAGGGCCGAGCGAGGTATCGTCTTCCACCAATAAAATCTTATTCCTGTTCATGGTCATGCTTTCGGAAAATACATTTCAAAACAGGTTCCCTGGCTTGGTGCGGCTTCTACCCGGATCTGGCCCTGGTGGAGGTCCAGTATTTTTTTTACGTAAGCCAGGCCCATCCCAAATCCGCGGATAGGGCTTTCCGTGGCCCCTCCCCGGTAAAAGGGCTGAAATATCTTTTCGTTTTCTTCGGGCCGGATCCCCGGGCCGTGATCCCTCACCCGGGCGCACCATCCCTGGGCAAAAGGGAAAAAACCAATTTCGATGCGGGGCAGGGCAGGACTGTATTTCAAAGCGTTTTCAATCAGGTTGTGGAAGACGTTTCGCAGATGAAACCGGTCGCCCCGGATGTGGCAAGGTTGTTCGGATGTGGTAATTTCCACGGAGGCTTTTTTGTCCTGGATCTGCATACTCATGCCATCCACCACTTCCCGTGCAAGTTCGCGGAGGTCGACTTCATCCATTTCCAACCGGAAGTTTTCTTTCTCCAGGGTTGCCATATGGAGGACATTGTCCACCTGGTGGCGGAGATGGTCACATTGACTGTCTATGATGTTGAGATAGGTGGGGTCGGAACCGGATGTTGATTTTTTTTTCATCATCCGGGAAGCAAGCTGGATATTGGTAAGAGGGGTCCGGAATTCATGGGTCATATGGTTGAAAAACTGCAGATTGGCCTCGCTAAGCTTTTGCTGGCGGACCAGCCAGTAAGCCGCATAGATAAAAAGAGCACCAATGCCAAACAGGATCAGCATGGAAGCCGTGACCATCATGCCGTTCCTTTGATTGAAATAGTCCTTTTTGCCCTGGAAAATCAGTTGCAGCCAATGATCGTCCTTGGCCAGCAAGGGCATGAGGGAGCAGGAATAGGGTGGAGCCGTACCCGCTGCGGTATCCTGAACGGCAATATTGACCTCGAAAGGAAGGTCCACCTGGTAAAATTCAAGTTTTGATTTCAACACGGATGAAAACAGGGAATCGGCAGCCAGGGCCTGAATTTTAGCAGAACAACCTTCCATGGAAAGACAAGTTTGACGGCAGTCTTCGCTTTCCGAAAGTTGTTCAATCGCCGAACACAGGGCCAGGTTCACCTTATTGGTAAATTGTTCTTCGATCAGGGCCTTGGAAGTGCCGATCCACCTCATTTGAAAAAAGATGAGCAAGATCAGGGCCAGGGCGGAGGCGGCAATGAGCGTGTAGACTTTCCGCATAATAGGATCTGTGATGTGGTGTAAAGGTCATAAGAATTACCTGATCTAAGACCGTGTTTAACAGCCGTTTAACAAGTGGCTAACAGGTCCTCACAAGTTTATCCGGCCTGCGGGCTGACTTTTGAACCCGTGATCAGTATGTATGAATCGGGGTGATTTATGGTCCTGATTGCCCGTATACCGGCGGACCCGGTAATTTTTTAAATCCTTTTTATTTATGAAAAAATTGATTTTGTTTTTACCCGTTTGGCTGGCTTTTGTTGCGCTTCCTTATCAATTGGACGCCCAATCCTGTTGCCAGGGCGCCGAAACTTCGGTCAAAAAAACTTGTTCGGTCAGCGCTTCCCAAACGTTGAAGCCGGAAACCCTTCAGGCTCCGGCAAGTCCAAGCGAGGCGTCCCAGGAAAAATCGTTTTCCCTGGTCAGCGCAAAACCTGTCCTTCACCTCTATTCTTCGCTTTTCGCTTCAGGCATAGCCGCCCTGCTCAGTTTAGTTGAGTCCTGCGATCCGGCCTGCTGCGACCCGGCGGATTGCGACCCGTCTCAATGCGATCCGGTGGACTGTTTGCCTCTGTGTGAGAAAAAGTAAAGAGAAGTCGGTTAGTTAGCAAGTTGGCTAGTTAGCAAGTAAATTAAGTGGACAAGGGGTCTTGTGGAACGCTCCCTATTCTATCGAACTTGCTAACTTGCTAACGGTTGATGGCAATATAAAAATGAGTCACTGAAAAGTGACTCTAAGATGCAAAAATGCCATTGGAAAAAGGGAGATACTTGTAACAGAAATTCTTGCA
>Ga0209096_1002917_pt1 | contig 15623 bp, 9 predicted proteins | sample AD_UKC034_MetaG_FD_184407 | JGI IMG/M metagenome (GOLD analysis project Ga0209096, IMG submission 184407) | Active sludge microbial communities of municipal wastewater-treating anaerobic digesters from USA - AD_UKC034_MetaG (SPAdes) (version 2) | ecosystem: Engineered > Bioreactor > Anaerobic >... | reverse complement strand
CCCCGGGCGACATTGCTGTAATATCCGTAATATCTGACCATCTGCTCGCCCCGATTCGGGATATGGGAACACATTGATGCCAGCCATTCCAATGCCGGGAAACTCTTGCTCGTCTTTTTGTCTTTGGCCGTATAGACGACCGTGCCTTCATTTTCCAAGTACATCATCCGTTCCTGGGAGAAAGAAGCCCGGATGATGTAACGCGCCAGATTCTCCATCGCCGAATCATCTTTTGGCGAAATCCGGTTGCCGCAGAAGACATTGAAGCCGGAATGCCGCCATGTCGAGAGCATGGCAACCAGCTCTTTCGTTATCTTTCCCCTGTTCAGGAGCATCCTGAATACTTTGTGCCGGAAAATGGCCTCCAGCTTCTTGAGTTCCAGAGGAGGGGCGACGCGGAACATTCCTCTCTCGCCATAAAAACAGCCATCCGTCAGGAGGATGTGGCAATGGGGATTAAATCCGAGGGCGTCGCCGAAGGTCTGGACTGCAATGACTGCGCCAGGGATGGGTCCCTTTTCCGGTACGGCCTCTTGCATGAAAACCTTCAGGGATTCCCAGGCGCAACGGCTAAGGGCGGCAAGAAGTTTTCGATCATACAGAAAGTACCGGCGGAGAATCTTCGGGATGCTGAAGATAAAATGCCGGTGGGGCGCCTTCTTGAGCACATCCATGCAGAGCCACTCCCCGAATTCCACGACGCGCTTTTGATGGCAGGAAGGGCAGAAGTGGCGGCGCTTGCAGGAAAAAGCCAACAGGTATTCGTGGCCGCAGTCTTTACATTTGACGCGGGCAAAACCATTGTGCAAATCGCCGCAATCGAGATAAGCAATGCACGTATAAAACATTCGTAAAAAATCGTCTCCGCATCCTGAATATTTCTCCTCATACCATGCATAACCCGCAACGGCATCATCTTCTACACAAGGGAGAAATCGCAAAGTATATTTCATTATTTCCTGTTATTTATCTTTGCTTTAAGTTCATCGAAAGAGATAAGATCACCCGGGTGATTGTCAAATACCGCAAGTCTTCGCAATAGTTCATTTTTGTGGCTATCAGGCATCTGCACAACAGATGCGTCTGCGGCAATGCTCTCCCATAAATCTTCAACAAAAAGAATCTTTTCGGGAATACTCAATTCTTTTATCTCGGGCATATTTAACAAATGCATTTTTTCCTCCATTTGTAATTTTCAGCACATCTTAAAATTGTGATCAACCAAAGTTAATCTATATTTACCACAACTGCTTATGATTGCAAGCGATTAACTCATTTTGAATTGCCGCTCAGTATCGCCAGTATTATACCGGTAAACTGTATACCCTCTGAAGCCGCAACCTTCTCTGCGTCTCATACCGGTGAAGACCTGAAGGTAACGCGAACCGTACACAGAATAATTTGAAAGCTACCTGGATTCCGGCCCAGTGACACTGCCGGAATGACGGAGTGGGTAATGACCCAGAGTAATCAATGCTTTGTCGAAACCATGATGAACAATAGTTTGTCAATATAAACTTATCCACTTGCAGGAAGCTCTTTTGACCAGTCCTCGATTTTTAAGCCATCGACGCGGGAAAACTCATCGGCATTGTTTGTTACAAAAATGAGGTCTTTGCTCAAAGCCTGTGCCGCAAGCAGCATATCAATAGGTCCAATGATCTCCCCTTTCTTTTTTAGTTTTGTCTTCAGCTTCCCGTAACAGACAGCATCTTCGTCATCGAAAGGAAGAATACGAAACAGGGAGATAAATTTTAGCAAGGCAACACGGTTCTTTTCAACATACTGACTGTTTTCCACGCCAAACTCCAGTTCGGCAATGGTCAAAGAAGAAATATAGATGTCATGTTTTGATTTTTTATTAATTGTATTAATAAGTTGTGGCGTCTTTTTATTGATGGCAAAAATACAGATGTTGGTGTCAAGAAGATACACTATAGACTTTCCCTTTTTTGATTTTTCCCCTGATCTCTTCCCTCTTTCATGAAATCGTCGGAAAAACCTTCAAGACCTTCCAGGAAAACTTCCCACGCCTTTTCATGCGGCACCAAAAGCACAGCCTTGCCGTGTTTTTGGATATAAACATCTTCCCCGGTGAATTGAAACTCCTTGGGCAAACGAACCGCCTGCGACCTCCCGTTTTGAAAAAGTTTTGCTGTTTGCATAACATTACCTCCAATTAAAATGTATATCATGGTATATATTTTGTCAAATTCATTATGCGCTCCGCAGAAGAGGAAATTTCAAAACGGGATCAATGAAAATATTTGTGCTTTATCCGGCAATCAAATATACCCTGCCGGCTATTTCAAGACGATCTGTCCAGTGCCTTGGGTTGCGACGTCAGTGAGCAACCGCTATGATTACAACGCTGTAATTGCTCAATCCATAAAGCATTTCACAGTTTTTCGCAACACACCGGAAATCGCACCGATATAGAGAGATATTCTTAATAATTCTGAAGTCATAGAAACATCCATAACATGAATAATCATCATTCGAAATGGATACTTAATAACTTAAGGGTGTCCCCTTTTCCCTGATAATTCCTGAACCCAAAACATTCAGGCAGAATGTTCTCCGGCGCAGCGCGCCAAAACAAACATTCCCACGCGGCGCGTGGGAACGAGAATCTTCCCCCCTCTTAAAAATCCGCAACTCGTTTGATCAATATGTCAATTGATATTTTGAAGTACGTCCCCTACTTCCCTACTTCCTCCGTTATCAGTTCACTCTACTGTTGAATGGGAGGCAGGAAGCCCGTTTCACTTCCAGTACCACCGCTGCTGACGCCGCCCTTGAGATAGTAGGCCAGATCATCGAAGTAGGTCTTCACCGAATTTTTGCCAAGCGATACTACACCGATTTCCGGAGGAAACGATCCCATCGTGTATGCCCCGGTGGTCCATTTTTGGGTGCGCAGGATCGCCCCGGCCTCCTTGCCCGACCCCATGATGTGGAGCGTGGAATCCTGGGCAGTGTTGAGGCTCGCGTTCCAGGCAACCAGCGTGAATTTGTCACCCGCGGCATCCCAGTTCTGTATCTGGTTCATCGGCCAGTTGACCGTTCCGCGCGTCTGGCCGAGCCGGACGTTGTTCAGGGCCGTGGTATCCGATGAGTGATCTATCCTGTCAGTATAAAAAACCCAGATATAGTTATCTCTAGACCGGTATCCCCAAGTCGAATCTGTTGTAAAAGAACCAATCGTATTTGGCCGGGTGAAAGTCCCAACCACCTTATTGAGCAGCAGCACGACCTTTCCGTCGCTGTCGTTGATCTTGCGGAAGACCTCGGCTGTTCCGGCGCCGCCGGTGATCGTATCGCCAAGATTGATTGTCGCCGCGTCGTTTACAGTTAGTTTCAGCGAGGCCGCCTCAACAATGCGGACCAGGAGGGTGGACCAGTCATCGACGTGACCGTCATCATCTACGATTACGTCGCTGCCGTCGTCTTCGTCCAGCAGCTTGTAGGCCAGCCAGTTATCATCTCCGTTTCCCTGATTGCTGTTACGTGTCCATAGAACCAGCATAGCCTTGTTATTATTCGTCGCTGGATCGGGGATCATGGTGTCCTTGATCCCATCATTGTTGTTCCCGCGGTTATTGTTGCTGCGCATGATGGAAAATCCATAGAACGGGGCCTGGTTGGAGAGGGCTGTCGATGCCCGGAACATGATTCCGGCGCAGTAGGTGTCTGGCTTAGCTATGAATGAATTTGTTGCAGAATTCCAAGTGCCGGTGGCGACCTTCACCTGGATGTCATAGCTCAAATAACTACCGGCGCCGTCCCAGCTCTGATAGATGGGGTTATTGGCACCGCCGGGCATTGATACATAAGCCTCCATTGAAGGCTGGTTGCCAGCACCGGAGCCGCTGGTGGTCTGGGTTATGCTGAGCGCTGTGTCCCCCCCGAGCGTGGTCGTGGCAAAATTCCCAGTGGATGTGCTGCCGGAAGCATCGGCCAGCATTGTCAGCAGGGCATCGCCTTTTTGTTCAGCCTGGGCCTCGGGCAGCCCGTTGCTGGCCAGCCCCTGATCAGAGTTGATCGCAGCGATAGGCCCGCGATAGGTCAACTTTCTGGAAGTTGACATGATGCCGCTTCCGAGAGACCCTGTTGATCGGATATCAAGATACTTCAAAAGTGCAACATCCTGGCCGTTGGTCACGGCAACACTGATGGTATTCGTTGGGTTGATAAAATTCGTGATATTCTGGAGGTTGTTTCCAACCTTCTTTTCATAAATGTAAACAGTTGAACCCGCTCCCACCAACTGAAAGGTTCCCCGAATGTCCGGAAAAGCTGCGGCCCCGGCGGACAGAGTGAGATTGCCGTTTGTGGTCAGGGTCTGCGCCGTCGCGGTGGCCACGGGCAACACCGTGTATCCTTCAGTAACCGTTACCGGCGAGCTTAATGTAAAGGTCGCAGTTCGGTAGGTAGCATTTGAACCGGCCAGTACTACATTTGTGTAATTAACCGCCGTTCCGACCAACGTACCCTCATTCAGGATGACAATCCGTCCCGTAGTCGGGATCGTCCTGTCTGAGGGGATGCCGCCGTTGATCTTGGTCTGCAGCGCGGTTGTATTTGTTCCAGCGGCATTGACCTTGTAGTAGTAGGGGTAGCTCTCGATGTAAAAACTTCCGGCGCCGCCGGAGAGATTGTAGGTCTTGTTGTGAACGCTGCCAATTATGTTATCGCGGTTTGTTTCGCCGCTGACGCTGATGAACTGGCTGGCTGCATAACGATATCCGGACTCCGCCAGATAGTAGGCCTTATTCATGTTGTTGGCGGCTACCTCGCTGAAGAAGGAGGTGGATGTCAGAGGAAGAAGCGCCGCTGCCAGGATGGCGAAGATCACCATGATCATGATCAGTCCGACCAGGATTGCTCCTCTCCCTTTTGACGCGGGAAAGAGAGGAAAGTTCCTTTGCCTGACATGAGTTTGTTCTTCAACGGCCAGTTGAAAATGAATACTGTGTTTTTTCACGGCTTGATCTCCTTATAGTCTCCAGATGGCCTATCCCTTCGGGCCGTTATAATTCCCGGTGTTCCTAGGGTTGATTTGCGTCGTGAACGACGCTGTTGAAACACCGCTGCTGTCGGTTCGGTTCAGAACCAGGTCCACACGGATGGTGGCCAGAGTTTTGATATCGCTGAAGGTGGAGGGGTCATAGGTCAAGGTGAGGCTGTTCACTCCGTCCACAAGTACATCTCCGGTCGAGGCGGTCGGTGCGGTCTGCCCCTCGATGATCCTGATCTCGCTGCCCACTTTGGCCAAGGCGTAATCACCGTAGGTGTTCTTGAAGACAATCGATGTCGATGAGTAACTGTAGATTATCGAAACTTCCTGCAGTTCGCGACTGAGCCGCGCCATAACTATCTGGGCTTTCTGGCTGATCTCGGCGTTCTCTCTGGCGAAGATGTATCCCTGAACCCCCTGAACCAGCCCTATCCCGGCAATTGCGGAAAGAATGCCAACCAGGACGAGAACAACGATCATTTCGATCAGTGTAAATCCTTTACTTCCCTTTTTCATCCGTTCCCCTCCCTTCTACTCCGTGAATAGGGTGGTGATTTTCTGATAACCCTTGGACAGTGTAATCTTCAGATTCTTGCACCCCGTGCCGTAACTGCATGTAGCTTCATCATAGACGCCGTTCCCATCTCCATCGCTGTACGAAACGTAGGCCGTGCTGATTGAAACGTCATTCGCCCAGTAGGAGGCGGACAGGATGGCCGCCGGAAATGACCCCAGATTTAAGTTGCCGTCTTTGATCTTCTGCTTGTAATCGGCCACGATGTTTTCCATCACCTGATTGATCCTGTACTGATCCCTGACCATATTGACAGGTGTGCCACTCTGAACAATGCTTGTTCCCATGAAAACGACCAGGATCGTTCCCAGGATGCCTGCCACCACGATGGATATGATAACCTCGATCAGCGTGAAACCCTTGTTTGAAAATATGCCGCATATGCGCGTTTTCTTCATGGAATGTACCCCGTATTTCTAACAATCCTGATTGTTTTGCCTCCTACGTTCAACGTGATGTCATTTGTCGCCGGCGTTGTGCCTGCGGCATCTGTGCATGGACGCCCCCTGTTCTTGTCGAAACTGACGGTCTGGGTAATGCTTGTTCCGGACGGGAGTGAAATATTAACACTGTCTTCCCCCGGCAAATGGACTGTATTTGACACGTTTCCACCATTAAACAAGTGATAGGATGTCCCGCTGAACTCAATCCCCCAAATTTCGTCTGTGTTCATGGCGCGGCTCTGTGCGTAGCGGAGTTGGGTCTTGAGTTTTTCCACACGGGCCGTATTATCCACATCCTGATGTGAGAAGACCATCCGGGAGATTGCAACGGCTGATAAAATGCCGATCACAAGAAGCACGGAAATGATTTCGATCAATGTAAATCCGCGGTTTGCAGTGATTAGTTTACTCATCATACCCCCATAGCCGTCGATTCAAGAGATTCGGTTTGTTGACGGACAGCGCGAACCAGCAATAATCCCATCGCCAGCCCGGCTGCACCGGACGGCCAAACCAAAAATAGAGACAACTGGAATGGCAATAGCATGTGCGCGACCACGCTGCCGATCAGCAACGTCCCGATAAAAAATTTGACCCCGCGTCGAGCCAGAAGAATCCCGAACTCGTTGTCCCGATGGAACGCGGCGCCGATGCCTATCAGCATCAGACCGAGAATGAGGGGCAACAACGGCGCATAGATAATGTTGCGGGAACTAAGTAAAAGCATCTTGAGACTCACGATTCCGGCCATCAAAAATAACGAGAATGCGAGCAGGAAAAACCCTGTCAGAATAAAGTAAAATGCGCATTCTGTCCTGGCCACGGGGCGACGGAAATCAACGGCCCAATTCCCGGCTAAAGCGGGCAGACGCCACATCCGCCAAAATGAAAAGCGCCCCGCGGGAATTTTCTCTTCCGACAGCCGCGTCATGACCTTGCGGGTAAAATCAGCCGGTGGAGCCACCCTGGGCGTCTTTTCCATCAACTGAATCAAGTCATCGAATTTGCTGAGATTATTATCCATACAACCCTTTCCTGCTTTCTCCCCGATCATCAATACACTATTGATAGATATACAACGACACCCCGGAAATAGTCAATTGATAATTGATAAGAACTTGCTTTTAGTTGACGGCAGTATAAGAAACGCACTCTTGTGTGTCAAGAATATTTTAGCACAAGATGTGGGGTGCGGCACAAGTGACTGCGCTGAAGGCACATTCCGGCATTCATCCTTTAAAGAAAAATTTTCACCTTTTAGCCGTGTTACCTGCCGAACAGGCATTTCCCCCGGAATTCAAACAGACCTCACCGTCACGTCATGTTTTCAAATGCGTCATGACGTCAGGATTGAATGTAATCGTCGCATGAATATTCAGGATCGGCGTAATAGTCGGCTTGTGGATGTGGAGTATGTGCGAAGGAATCGGAGGTTTTGGATTCGGATAATGTGACGGCCGTGCGCATTTTCGGCGGCGGCCTTGATCGGAAAAGCCAGAGTTCCAGATGCGTGAGGATATCACGGATGACCTGCTGATCTTCGATGAAGCTGATGATCCTCATGGTCCCCTTACAATGCGGACAGACCAGAGGATCAACCTCGTATATTTTCTGAATCAGCCGCGCCCAGCTTTTTCTTAAGGCTTTCACATTTCCCTCCGGTTCGAGAATACAGGGGATGGCATCGTCTTTCCCAGTTTCTTTTCGTTTTCCCCGTGAGACATTACTGTAATACCCGTAGTATCTGACCATCTGCTCGCCCCGGTTGGGGATATGCGAACACATGGCCGCCAGCCATTCCAAAGCGGGAAAGTTCTTACTTGTCCGGCCATCTCTTGATGAATAGATGACCGTACCTTCATGTTCCAGATAACGCATCCGTTCCTGCGAGAACGACGCCCGGATGATGTAACGCGCCAGATTCTCTATGGCGGTTTCATCTTTCGGCAAAATCCGGTTGCCGCAGAATATGTTGAAGCCGGAATGCCGCCATGTCGAGAGCATGGCAACCAGCTCTTTCGTTATCTTTCCCCTGTTCAGGAGCATCCTGAATACTTTGTGCCGGAAAATGGCCTCCAGCTTCTTGAGTTCCAGAGGAGGGGCGACGCGGAACATTCCTCTCTCGCCATAAAAACAGCCATCCGTCAGGAGGATGTGGCAATGGGGATTAAATCCGAGGGCGTCGCCGAAGGTCTGGACTGCAATGACTGCGCCAGGGATGGGTCCCTTTTCCGGTACGGCCTCTTGCATGAAAACCTTCAGGGATTCCCAGGCGCAACGGCTAAGGGCGGCAAGAAGTTTTCGATCATACAGAAAGTACCGGCGGAGAATCTTCGGGATGCTGAAGATAAAATGCCGGTGGGGCGCCTTCTTGAGCACATCCATGCAGAGCCACTCCCCGAATTCCACGACGCGCTTTTGATGGCAGGAAGGGCAGAAGTGGCGGCGCTTGCAGGAAAAAGCCAACAGGTATTCGTGGCCGCAGTCTTTACATTTGACGCGGGCAAAACCATTGTGCAAATCGCCGCAATCGAGATAAGCAATGCACGTATAAAACATTCGTAAAAAATCGTCTCCGCATCCTGAATATTTCTCCTCATACCATGCATAACCCGCAACGGCATCATCTTCTACACAAGGGAGAAATCGCAAAGTATATTTCATTATTTCCTGTTATTTATCTTTGCTTTAAGTTCATCGAAAGAGATAAGATCACCCGGGTGATTGTCAAATACCGCAAGTCTTCGCAATAGTTCATTTTTGTGGCTATCAGGCATCTGCACAACAGATGCGTCTGCGGCAATGCTCTCCCATAAATCTTCAACAAAAAGAATCTTTTCGGGAATACTCAATTCTTTTATCTCGGGCATATTTAACAAATGCATTTTTTCCTCCATTTGTAATTTTCAGCACATCTTAAAATTGTGATCAACCAAAGTTAATCTATATTTACCACAACTGCTTATGATTGCAAGCGATTAACTCATTTTGAATTGCCGCTCAGTATCGCCAGTATTATACCGGTAAACTGTATACCCTCTGAAGCCGCAACCTTCTCTGCGTCTCATACCGGTGAAGACCTGAAGGTAACGCGAACCGTACACAGAATAATTTGAAAGCTACCTGGATTCCGGCCCAGTGACACTGCCGGAATGACGGAGTGGGTAATGACCCAGAGTAATCAATGCTTTGTCGAAACCATGATGAACAATAGTTTGTCAATATAAACTTATCCACTTGCAGGAAGCTCTTTTGACCAGTCCTCGATTTTTAAGCCATCGACGCGGGAAAACTCATCGGCATTGTTTGTTACAAAAATGAGGTCTTTGCTCAAAGCCTGTGCCGCAAGCAGCATATCAATAGGTCCAATGATCTCCCCTTTCTTTTTTAGTTTTGTCTTCAGCTTCCCGTAACAGACAGCATCTTCGTCATCGAAAGGAAGAATACGAAACAGGGAGATAAATTTTAGCAAGGCAACACGGTTCTTTTCAACATACTGACTGTTTTCCACGCCAAACTCCAGTTCGGCAATGGTCAAAGAAGAAATATAGATGTCATGTTTTGATTTTTTATTAATTGTATTAATAAGTTGTGGCGTCTTTTTATTGATGGCAAAAATACAGATGTTGGTGTCAAGAAGATACACTATAGACTTTCCCTTTTTTGATTTTTCCCCTGATCTCTTCCCTCTTTCATGAAATCGTCGGAAAAACCTTCAAGACCTTCCAGGAAAACTTCCCACGCCTTTTCATGCGGCACCAAAAGCACAGCCTTGCCGTGTTTTTGGATATAAACATCTTCCCCGGTGAATTGAAACTCCTTGGGCAAACGAACCGCCTGCGACCTCCCGTTTTGAAAAAGTTTTGCTGTTTGCATAACATTACCTCCAATTAAAATGTATATCATGGTATATATTTTGTCAAATTCATTATGCGCTCCGCAGAAGAGGAAATTTCAAAACGGGATCAATGAAAATATTTGTGCTTTATCCGGCAATCAAATATACCCTGCCGGCTATTTCAAGACGATCTGTCCAGTGCCTTGGGTTGCGACGTCAGTGAGCAACCGCTATGATTACAACGCTGTAATTGCTCAATCCATAAAGCATTTCACAGTTTTTCGCAACACACCGGAAATCGCACCGATATAGAGAGATATTCTTAATAATTCTGAAGTCATAGAAACATCCATAACATGAATAATCATCATTCGAAATGGATACTTAATAACTTAAGGGTGTCCCCTTTTCCCTGATAATTCCTGAACCCAAAACATTCAGGCAGAATGTTCTCCGGCGCAGCGCGCCAAAACAAACATTCCCACGCGGCGCGTGGGAACGAGAATCTTCCCCCCTCTTAAAAATCCGCAACTCGTTTGATCAATATGTCAATTGATATTTTGAAGTACGTCCCCTACTTCCCTACTTCCTCCGTTATCAGTTCACTCTACTGTTGAATGGGAGGCAGGAAGCCCGTTTCACTTCCAGTACCACCGCTGCTGACGCCGCCCTTGAGATAGTAGGCCAGATCATCGAAGTAGGTCTTCACCGAATTTTTGCCAAGCGATACTACACCGATTTCCGGAGGAAACGATCCCATCGTGTATGCCCCGGTGGTCCATTTTTGGGTGCGCAGGATCGCCCCGGCCTCCTTGCCCGACCCCATGATGTGGAGCGTGGAATCCTGGGCAGTGTTGAGGCTCGCGTTCCAGGCAACCAGCGTGAATTTGTCACCCGCGGCATCCCAGTTCTGTATCTGGTTCATCGGCCAGTTGACCGTTCCGCGCGTCTGGCCGAGCCGGACGTTGTTCAGGGCCGTGGTATCCGATGAGTGATCTATCCTGTCAGTATAAAAAACCCAGATATAGTTATCTCTAGACCGGTATCCCCAAGTCGAATCTGTTGTAAAAGAACCAATCGTATTTGGCCGGGTGAAAGTCCCAACCACCTTATTGAGCAGCAGCACGACCTTTCCGTCGCTGTCGTTGATCTTGCGGAAGACCTCGGCTGTTCCGGCGCCGCCGGTGATCGTATCGCCAAGATTGATTGTCGCCGCGTCGTTTACAGTTAGTTTCAGCGAGGCCGCCTCAACAATGCGGACCAGGAGGGTGGACCAGTCATCGACGTGACCGTCATCATCTACGATTACGTCGCTGCCGTCGTCTTCGTCCAGCAGCTTGTAGGCCAGCCAGTTATCATCTCCGTTTCCCTGATTGCTGTTACGTGTCCATAGAACCAGCATAGCCTTGTTATTATTCGTCGCTGGATCGGGGATCATGGTGTCCTTGATCCCATCATTGTTGTTCCCGCGGTTATTGTTGCTGCGCATGATGGAAAATCCATAGAACGGGGCCTGGTTGGAGAGGGCTGTCGATGCCCGGAACATGATTCCGGCGCAGTAGGTGTCTGGCTTAGCTATGAATGAATTTGTTGCAGAATTCCAAGTGCCGGTGGCGACCTTCACCTGGATGTCATAGCTCAAATAACTACCGGCGCCGTCCCAGCTCTGATAGATGGGGTTATTGGCACCGCCGGGCATTGATACATAAGCCTCCATTGAAGGCTGGTTGCCAGCACCGGAGCCGCTGGTGGTCTGGGTTATGCTGAGCGCTGTGTCCCCCCCGAGCGTGGTCGTGGCAAAATTCCCAGTGGATGTGCTGCCGGAAGCATCGGCCAGCATTGTCAGCAGGGCATCGCCTTTTTGTTCAGCCTGGGCCTCGGGCAGCCCGTTGCTGGCCAGCCCCTGATCAGAGTTGATCGCAGCGATAGGCCCGCGATAGGTCAACTTTCTGGAAGTTGACATGATGCCGCTTCCGAGAGACCCTGTTGATCGGATATCAAGATACTTCAAAAGTGCAACATCCTGGCCGTTGGTCACGGCAACACTGATGGTATTCGTTGGGTTGATAAAATTCGTGATATTCTGGAGGTTGTTTCCAACCTTCTTTTCATAAATGTAAACAGTTGAACCCGCTCCCACCAACTGAAAGGTTCCCCGAATGTCCGGAAAAGCTGCGGCCCCGGCGGACAGAGTGAGATTGCCGTTTGTGGTCAGGGTCTGCGCCGTCGCGGTGGCCACGGGCAACACCGTGTATCCTTCAGTAACCGTTACCGGCGAGCTTAATGTAAAGGTCGCAGTTCGGTAGGTAGCATTTGAACCGGCCAGTACTACATTTGTGTAATTAACCGCCGTTCCGACCAACGTACCCTCATTCAGGATGACAATCCGTCCCGTAGTCGGGATCGTCCTGTCTGAGGGGATGCCGCCGTTGATCTTGGTCTGCAGCGCGGTTGTATTTGTTCCAGCGGCATTGACCTTGTAGTAGTAGGGGTAGCTCTCGATGTAAAAACTTCCGGCGCCGCCGGAGAGATTGTAGGTCTTGTTGTGAACGCTGCCAATTATGTTATCGCGGTTTGTTTCGCCGCTGACGCTGATGAACTGGCTGGCTGCATAACGATATCCGGACTCCGCCAGATAGTAGGCCTTATTCATGTTGTTGGCGGCTACCTCGCTGAAGAAGGAGGTGGATGTCAGAGGAAGAAGCGCCGCTGCCAGGATGGCGAAGATCACCATGATCATGATCAGTCCGACCAGGATTGCTCCTCTCCCTTTTGACGCGGGAAAGAGAGGAAAGTTCCTTTGCCTGACATGAGTTTGTTCTTCAACGGCCAGTTGAAAATGAATACTGTGTTTTTTCACGGCTTGATCTCCTTATAGTCTCCAGATGGCCTATCCCTTCGGGCCGTTATAATTCCCGGTGTTCCTAGGGTTGATTTGCGTCGTGAACGACGCTGTTGAAACACCGCTGCTGTCGGTTCGGTTCAGAACCAGGTCCACACGGATGGTGGCCAGAGTTTTGATATCGCTGAAGGTGGAGGGGTCATAGGTCAAGGTGAGGCTGTTCACTCCGTCCACAAGTACATCTCCGGTCGAGGCGGTCGGTGCGGTCTGCCCCTCGATGATCCTGATCTCGCTGCCCACTTTGGCCAAGGCGTAATCACCGTAGGTGTTCTTGAAGACAATCGATGTCGATGAGTAACTGTAGATTATCGAAACTTCCTGCAGTTCGCGACTGAGCCGCGCCATAACTATCTGGGCTTTCTGGCTGATCTCGGCGTTCTCTCTGGCGAAGATGTATCCCTGAACCCCCTGAACCAGCCCTATCCCGGCAATTGCGGAAAGAATGCCAACCAGGACGAGAACAACGATCATTTCGATCAGTGTAAATCCTTTACTTCCCTTTTTCATCCGTTCCCCTCCCTTCTACTCCGTGAATAGGGTGGTGATTTTCTGATAACCCTTGGACAGTGTAATCTTCAGATTCTTGCACCCCGTGCCGTAACTGCATGTAGCTTCATCATAGACGCCGTTCCCATCTCCATCGCTGTACGAAACGTAGGCCGTGCTGATTGAAACGTCATTCGCCCAGTAGGAGGCGGACAGGATGGCCGCCGGAAATGACCCCAGATTTAAGTTGCCGTCTTTGATCTTCTGCTTGTAATCGGCCACGATGTTTTCCATCACCTGATTGATCCTGTACTGATCCCTGACCATATTGACAGGTGTGCCACTCTGAACAATGCTTGTTCCCATGAAAACGACCAGGATCGTTCCCAGGATGCCTGCCACCACGATGGATATGATAACCTCGATCAGCGTGAAACCCTTGTTTGAAAATATGCCGCATATGCGCGTTTTCTTCATGGAATGTACCCCGTATTTCTAACAATCCTGATTGTTTTGCCTCCTACGTTCAACGTGATGTCATTTGTCGCCGGCGTTGTGCCTGCGGCATCTGTGCATGGACGCCCCCTGTTCTTGTCGAAACTGACGGTCTGGGTAATGCTTGTTCCGGACGGGAGTGAAATATTAACACTGTCTTCCCCCGGCAAATGGACTGTATTTGACACGTTTCCACCATTAAACAAGTGATAGGATGTCCCGCTGAACTCAATCCCCCAAATTTCGTCTGTGTTCATGGCGCGGCTCTGTGCGTAGCGGAGTTGGGTCTTGAGTTTTTCCACACGGGCCGTATTATCCACATCCTGATGTGAGAAGACCATCCGGGAGATTGCAACGGCTGATAAAATGCCGATCACAAGAAGCACGGAAATGATTTCGATCAATGTAAATCCGCGGTTTGCAGTGATTAGTTTACTCATCATACCCCCATAGCCGTCGATTCAAGAGATTCGGTTTGTTGACGGACAGCGCGAACCAGCAATAATCCCATCGCCAGCCCGGCTGCACCGGACGGCCAAACCAAAAATAGAGACAACTGGAATGGCAATAGCATGTGCGCGACCACGCTGCCGATCAGCAACGTCCCGATAAAAAATTTGACCCCGCGTCGAGCCAGAAGAATCCCGAACTCGTTGTCCCGATGGAACGCGGCGCCGATGCCTATCAGCATCAGACCGAGAATGAGGGGCAACAACGGCGCATAGATAATGTTGCGGGAACTAAGTAAAAGCATCTTGAGACTCACGATTCCGGCCATCAAAAATAACGAGAATGCGAGCAGGAAAAACCCTGTCAGAATAAAGTAAAATGCGCATTCTGTCCTGGCCACGGGGCGACGGAAATCAACGGCCCAATTCCCGGCTAAAGCGGGCAGACGCCACATCCGCCAAAATGAAAAGCGCCCCGCGGGAATTTTCTCTTCCGACAGCCGCGTCATGACCTTGCGGGTAAAATCAGCCGGTGGAGCCACCCTGGGCGTCTTTTCCATCAACTGAATCAAGTCATCGAATTTGCTGAGATTATTATCCATACAACCCTTTCCTGCTTTCTCCCCGATCATCAATACACTATTGATAGATATACAACGACACCCCGGAAATAGTCAATTGATAATTGATAAGAACTTGCTTTTAGTTGACGGCAGTATAAGAAACGCACTCTTGTGTGTCAAGAATATTTTAGCACAAGATGTGGGGTGCGGCACAAGTGACTGCGCTGAAGGCACATTCCGGCATTCATCCTTTAAAGAAAAATTTTCACCTTTTAGCCGTGTTACCTGCCGAACAGGCATTTCCCCCGGAATTCAAACAGACCTCACCGTCACGTCATGTTTTCAAATGCGTCATGACGTCAGGATTGAATGTAATCGTCGCATGAATATTCAGGATCGGCGTAATAGTCGGCTTGTGGATGTGGAGTATGTGCGAAGGAATCGGAGGTTTTGGATTCGGATAATGTGACGGCCGTGCGCATTTTCGGCGGCGGCCTTGATCGGAAAAGCCAGAGTTCCAGATGCGTGAGGATATCACGGATGACCTGCGCATCTTCAATGAAACTGATGATGCGCATGATGCCTTTACATTTAGGACAGATTAAAGGATCAACCTCATATATTTTCTGGATCAGTCGCGCCCAGTTCTTCCTGAATGCCTTCACATCGCCTTCCGGTTCAGTCATACAGGGGATGACATCGTCCGTACCTTTTTGTTTCCGTTTTCCCCGGGCGACATTGCTGTAATATCCGTAATATCTGACCATCTGCTCGCCCCGATTCGGGATATGGGAACACATTGATGCCAGCCATTCCAATGCCGGGAAACTCTTGCTCGTCTTTTTGTCTTTGG
>Ga0209096_1002915_pt1 | contig 15627 bp, 9 predicted proteins | sample AD_UKC034_MetaG_FD_184407 | JGI IMG/M metagenome (GOLD analysis project Ga0209096, IMG submission 184407) | Active sludge microbial communities of municipal wastewater-treating anaerobic digesters from USA - AD_UKC034_MetaG (SPAdes) (version 2) | ecosystem: Engineered > Bioreactor > Anaerobic >... | reverse complement strand
TCCCGGACGGCCTGACGATCGTGGCGAAATTATCGTCGAGCAAAATCATGTCCGCCGCTTCCTTGCTGACATCTGTTCCGTTGATGCCCATGGCCACCCCGATATTGGCCGCTTTAAGCGAGGGGGCGTCGTTTACTCCATCCCCCGTCATGGCGATATAATTATGGCCTGCCTGCAGGGCTTTTACGATTTTCAGTTTTTGTTCCGGGTTTACCCGCGCATAGACCTGAATGTGTTCCGCGCGACGCGCAAATTCCTGCTCGGGAAGTTGTTCCAGCTCGGTGCCGTGCATGACCTGCAGGGGGCCGTCCGCCAGGCCAATCTGGCGGGCAATCGCCGCAGCAGTTTCCGGATGGTCCCCGGTAATCATCACGGTATGGATGCCCGCCGTCTTGCATTGCCCGATCGCAATTTTGGCCTCTTCCCTGGGCGGGTCAATCATGCCGGCCATTCCTAAAAAATGCATTTGATGCTCCAGGCTATCCAGTTCGTCCCCCGCCGGCAAGGAGGGCAGGATGCGATAGGCAAAAGCCAGGACCCGCAAGCCTTCCCGGGACCATTCATCAGCCAGGGGCGGAATTTCCGGGCTTTCAGGATGCAATCGGGCCGTTATGGATTCGACCGCGCCTTTGGTAAAAACGAGATAGCCTTCATCCATCCGGTGAATGGTGGACATGCACTTCCGTTCCGAATCAAAAGGGAGTTCGGCTACCCGGGGAAAACGGTTGACGCAGTTTTCGTACACCCCGGGTCCTTTCATTTTATTAAAATATTCAAGGAGGGCGATTTCGGTGGGATCGCCGCTCATCTGCTGTTTGTTTCCGTCTTCCTGGACATCCTGGTTGAGGGCCATGGCCAGGTCCAGATAATTCAGATCCTTTTCAGTTTCGGGCACCCCATCCGGTTTGTGGATATGGATCACCGTCATTTTATTCAGGGTGAGGGTCCCTGTTTTGTCGGAGCAGATATAATTTACAGAACCCAGGGTTTCAACGGAAGGGAGGTTCCGGATCAGCGCGTTTTGCCTGGCCATCCGGTTGGCCCCTTTTGCCAGGGCAATGGTGATCAGGGCCGGCAGGGCTTCCGGTATGGCGGCCACGGCCAGACTGATGGAAAGCAGCATCATCTGGAGGGGGTCTTCTCCCCGCAGGAGGCCAATGCCAAAGAGCAGGAAACAGATGAGCAGTATGAGGTAAGAAAGCTTCCGGCTGAAATCAGTCATGCGTTTCTGAAGGGGGGTGGCCGCATCTTCCTCCTGGAGCAGGCCGGCGATCCGGCCTATTTCGGTCTTCATGGCGGTAGCGACCACCAGGCCTTTGCCCCGGCCATTGGTGACCAGGGTGCTTTTATAAGCCATGTTGAGGCGATCACCGAGCGGGATGTTGTCGCCGGGGATGGGGGCCAGCGATTTATCCACGGCGACCGACTCCCCGGTGAGTGCCGATTCGTTGATTTTAAGGCTGTGAGACTCGATCAACCTCAGATCTGCGGGTACGGCGTTGCCTGCCTGGAGGAGGACGATATCGCCCGGCACGAGGCCCTCCGAAGAAATTTTGACGGGCGCGCCGTCCCTCAGGACCTGGGCCTGGATGGTGGCCATTTTTTTGAGGGCATCTATGGCTTTTTCGGCGCGGTATTCCTGCACGAAACCCACTATGGCATTGAGCAGGACGATGACCAGGATGATGATGGTGTCGATGAGGTCGCCCAGAAAAGCCGAAATACCGGCGGCCAGGATCAGGACCAGGATCATAAAATCCATGAACTGTCTGAGGAAGAGCAGCCAGGCCGGCTTTTTTTTGGTTTCCACCAGGCGGTTAGGTCCAAATTCCTTCAGCCGGAGGGCGGCTTCTTCAGCGCTCAACCCTTGAGGTCCGGATTGGAAGTGGTCGAGGCAGTCTTCGATCGATTTGAGGTGAAAATTCATGGACGGCTGGCATGGTTAAAATAAACATCATTCCCGATATTCTTCAAGGTCTTCCAAAGTCCCATAGCTTGCCGTGACCTTCATCATCGTTTGCCCTGAGACGGGTCATCTGGTATTTTTGCCGGAATAAGGATGTTTATACCGTTTAAAAATGAAAAACATACTCGTTCCCACAGACTTTTCTGAACTGTCCCGGGTGGCCGCCCGGTATGCGGTCAGGTTGATCGCCAATCAGGATATACGAATCCATCTCCTGCATGTGAAAGGGGTGAATCCCGCCAGCCATGCCCTGATCAATATGCACAAACTGGAAACGGAGATGGACCGGGCCGCAGAAGAAGATGGCCGGGACCTGGTCCGGGAGCTTTCCGCCCTGGGCGGGAATAAATTAAAAATCCGCCTGGTCAACAAGGTGGGCAATTCGCTCCGGAAGGCCATCGATGAATACGCCGAAAAACAGCATATCGACCTGATCGTGATGGGCAGCGGAGGCGCGGACGGACTGAAAAAAGCGCTGGTGGGTTCCAATGCCGTGACCGTGATCAACGAGAGCAGGATACCCGTGATCGTGGTGCCCGCAAACGCCTCCTTCGAGGGACTTCAGGACATCGTCTATGCCACCGACATGAATCACCTGGCCACGGAAATGGATCAAATGAGCAAGTTGGCCCGGTGGTTTGGCGCGAAATTGCACATCCTGCATGTGATCCGCGACGGCAAGCACGAAAAAATACAGGTGGAAAGCATCCTGGCCACCCTGGAGAAACTCGTGCCCGGCACCCACCTTGAATTCCATACCGCCCGGGGATCCCATATCGCGGAAGCCATCGATCATTTTGTGACCCATAAAAAGGCCGACCTGGTGGCCTTGTTTACGCACAAGCTCGAGTTTTATGAAAAATTATTCGATACGGGCGTGACCCGACAAATGGCCTATCAGAACCACATCCCGATGCTGGCGTTTAATAAAACGACGCATGCGGAGTTGAACTGATCATCTGACCCCGTTTGATTTCGAACTGTGACACTTCCCATATCCGAATAACTCCCGGATATTCACCAAATACGATATCTTAGGACGGGTGATCCTCACGGGAAAACATACGACCATTTCCAATCCTTCTGTTTCGGATTCCTTGTATGAAACTGCGACTACCTCGGGCCATTTTTATACTTCAAAGGCTTTCCCCACCTCTTCCATCGAGGTCTATACTGTCAATTATTACGATGATTACGACTGGGAGGATAACGGCAGCAATGATGCCACCTACCGGGGTGGATATGCCGATTATTTAAGTTCAAATTATCCTTGGGTAAAAGGCAAACTCACCCGGTCCAAAAACGGAAGGCTCAACCAAAACGGAACGGCGCCCTCCAGCTGGATGGATGACATTATCTTCTATGATATCGAGGGCAGGGAAATCCAGAAACAAAGCCTTCAGCAGTTGGGCTATACCGATACGACCTGGCTGAAATATGATTTTCCCGGAAGGCTGAGGAAGACCCAAAGGTCCCATATGAACAATACGACCCGGACCCTGATCTCGGAGCGCTTTGAATACGACCATGCGGGTAGGCTGGTGGAGACCTTTCATAAAATAGGTACCCAGGCCGAACAAAAAATCTCCAACCAAAGCTATAATGAAAGGGATGAGCTGTCGCAAAAGCAGTTAGCCTATTCAGGAGGAAACTATGGTCAATCCGTTGACTACACCTATAATATCCGCAAATGGCTGACCCAGATCAATGATCCGGCAAGCTGCGGGGCAGACTTGTTTTCGGAGAAATTGGGCTATACGGACGCGAATGCGAGCCTCAGCGCGAGCGCAAAATACAACGGGAATATTGCCTGGATCGAATGGAGGACCGGGGCGAATTGTACCGTTGGGGGCCTGTCCCGGAACAAGGCCGGGTACGGCTTTATCTATGACGGACTGGACCGGATGACCGGCTCCAGGTACGGAGAAAATACCGGCTCCTGGACCAACCTGAACCGCTACAATGAAAACCTAACTTATGATCTTAATGGAAATATCCTGACCCTGGGCAGGAGAGGATATATCAGCGCCGGCAACTGGAATACCATTGACACCCTGACCTATACCTACGGCAATCCCACCAATCCAAATTGGGCCACTACCATAGCCGACGGGTCCGGGAGCGCCCTGGGATATCCCAATACTTCAGGGACCTTCAGTTTTGATGCCGCCGGCAATCAAACGACTTATTCTGCAAAGAGTATTACTGCCATAACCTACAATCACCTCAACCTGCCAACTAAATATACGTGGAGCGGTGGAAATACTTTGGAAATACAATACGATGCATCAGGTAGAAAACTGGCCAAAGTACCGAGCACCGGCAATTCGAAAACCTATGTTGGAAGTATAGAATATAGCGCATCTGCCATCGAGGCCATTTATCACCCGGAGGGCCGGGCCAGGCTGATCAGTTCGACCTGGGAGTATGAATATGCTGTCAAGGACCATTTGGGCAATTCCAGAGTATATTTTAAATACAACGGCAGCATGTCTTTCCTGCAGGAGAACCATTATTATCCATTTGGTATGGAGCAGGGAGGATGGACAGTACCGTCCAGCCCGGAGAATAAGTATAAATACAATGGGAAGGAATTGAATGATGATTTCAGCCTGGGGCTTTATGATTATGGAGCGAGATGGTATGACCCAGTGGTGGGAAGATGGACTCAGATTGACCCGTTGGCTGAGATGATGCCAGGGTGGAGCCCTTTTAACTATGGTTTCAATAATCCAATTCGGTTCGTAGATCCAACTGGCATGGCTCCAGATGATTGGGTTAAAGGCGCTGATGGAACTATTAGATGGGATGCAAGTGCAAACTCTCAAGCAACTACTAAGCAAGGTGAAACATATCTTGGTAAAGAATTAACATTAACATTTAATAGTTTTATTGATGCTAAAAGCTGGGATGGACCTAATAGTAAAGCCCCTGGTGATAAACTAACTTCTACAATTACCATTACCGGAAATGAAGATTCTAAGGGTGAGTTAACTAGCTTAAGTGGTTCAAAGTCAGTTCAAATTGGTTCAACCCCAATTGGCACTGCAAGAGATTACTATCCTGGTGAAGGTGGTAGCAATAATAATTTTGAGTTAAAATCCACAGCATCAGGAGCCACTTTAAACTTTGAACAACATGCCAGTGTATCAAAGATTGAGGAAATTGGATTGAATGCATTAGGCTTTAAAGTTGTTGATGTCGCTCAAAAATTAAATGTTGATTATAATAAAAAATCGGGTGAACTTTCGATTTCAGCATACACTGGATTGTTCCCTTCAGCCACTTTAAGTATCAACGGAACACAAGTTATGAAATATAATCAACCATCATTTGTAAATACACATTCTGCACCAATTGTTGGGAATTCTTCACCATCTTCTGGGAGTATTCCAATACGAAATTTTTCATACTATCCTTCTAAATTATACAAACAATAGTTCGGGTGAACAAATTTTCAATTTCCGGAATAAGTATTTATTTTATTCTGAAATACTTAATATTCTATATATTCTTAATGATAAAGAACCAGGATTTTTATGTAGTTCAACCTGGAATAAGAAATGGTTCTGATCTGATGTATTATTTATGGATATTTTTATCACTTCCGGCAATAAGTATTGTTTTATTTACGATTCCAATACATTATTTATTTAAACACAATAATTTAAAAGGCTTTCCAATACTTTTAAGTGTAGTTTTTATTTTAGAATACTTTGTATATTCATTCCTTGCCTCCGAATCAGACTGGAGAAATGGTATATACAATTTGGGTATAGGGCTTATTGTGTTTGTGGTTGTTTATTATAAATATCTAAGGTTAAGGCTATTTAAGAATGATTAAATTCGGATTTTTATAAAAATAATTTATACAACAATTCCTTCATCACTTTAAAAGCTTGAAATATGTTTAATCGTTTGTCTCTCATAAATAAATGTAATCCAAGAATATTTTAATTTGGAGTTTGTAATTTAGCAAAAATTAAATTTCAATGCAAATTGCAATATTTTCAGACAAACATACAAGCTCTAATAATTAATTTTGGATGAGAATATTTTTAAAGCAAAAATTGAAGTGATGCTCATTTGTATAACATTGTAAAATGTAAGTGTAAAATAAATCTTATCAACTTAGGGAATGGAAATGAAAGTTGCTGAGATAACAATAAAGAATATTCGTGGAATAAAGAATGCAAATATTCTATTACCCAGGCATGGTGTGCTGATTGGCGACAACAATATTGGAAAAACCACTGTTTTAGAGGCACTCGATCTTGTTCTTGGTCCTGACCGCCTCAATCAACAACCACCCATCGATGAGCATGATTTTTTCAAAGCAGAATATACTGCCGTGAATGCTACACTGATGATTAGCAGTACTATTGATGAAACCACAGATACTGTTCAAAATTGATGATATAGTTGCAAGGGCTTCAAGAATCGAGATTGAGGTAACGATTGCGTATTTAACAGAAGAACAGAAGGCAAAATTTGGCGATTAAATTAAATTTTGGGATTCAACATCGAATACGCTTTACACCGAAGCCAACTCAGCAGGTGTCACCAAAGCAATGTCAAGGAAGCAATACGAATAACATTTCACGGCTGGTACGATCCAGCAGAGGATGGCTTTGAGGGAAGAACATACTTCTGCCGGAGCCTCACTGAGGACGACAAGCCCGAACTATTTTCGAAAAAAGATAAACAAGTTTGTGGTTTTCTGTGTCTGCGATCTCTGCCTACCGGCTTGAGGACCCTAAGCCTGAAATGAGGTAGTTTATTAGATATTATATTGCGTTTGAAAGTGTGGTTCAGCCCCCTATCAGTCAGACTATAGTTTACTATGTTAAGAAATCAATTGTTCTCGTCAGAGAACTTTGTAGCGGTGAGGGTCGACTGAGGTTATGTTTTGTACCGATGTCGATTCAATTGTATTGTGTAGGCCTGCCAATGCCTATTTATTTTTCGACGCATTCGAGAGCCTCAAAACAAGGCGAGGTTTTCCTTTTGGTATGCATTACCCGATAGTAATACCTATCTATCCCTGGCAGGGTGAGGATGTCCTGAAATGGGACATTGTTAGAGCTGAAAAACCATTAACCCCTAACTTCGTACCTCGTCCCTCTAATCTCGCACCTCAAACCTTCCCCCATGTCCATCCGACCAGGCCCACCCCCCGAATTTGACAACCAGACCCGCAAAGGGTTCTGGGAAAGCCTGAAAGCGCTCAAACTGCTGCCTCCTTTCTTCCGGATGATCTGGAGGACTTCGCCCTCCCTCACCCTTGCCAATATCCTGCTCCGACTGGTCAAATCAGCCGTTCCGCTGGGCCAGCTCTGGGTGGGAAAACTGATCATTGACCAGGTGATTTATTGCATCAATCACAAGGGGGAAGGCTTGGACTCCCTGTGGACCTATGTCGGCATTGAATTTGGCCTGGCCGTTTTTTCTGAAATATTCAACCGGCTGATCAGCCTTACCGATTCCCTGCTGGGCGACCTTTATGGGAATACCAGTTCGGTCGAGTTGATGAATAAGGCGGCCACGATTGACCTGAGCATGTATGAAAACCCGGATTTTTACGACAAGCTGGACCGGGCGAGACGCCAGACCACGGGCCGCGTTGTTTTGATGAGCATGGTGCTGAGCCAGTTGCAGGACCTCATCACGATCGGTTTTTTAAGCGCGGGGCTCATCGCTTTTGAACCCTGGCTAATTGTTTTGCTGGTGGTCGCGGTACTGCCTTCCTTCCTGAGCGAAGCTTATTTTTCCCGTTCCAGTTACTCCCTGGTGAGAAGCTGGACCCCGCAGCGGAGAGAACTGGACTACCTGAGGTATATCGGAGCCAGCGTGGAAACGGCGAAAGAAGTGAAGGTTTTCGGACTGGACCGGTTCCTGGCCGACCGTTTTGGCAAACTGGCTGCCGAATACTATAAGTTGAACAAATCCCTGGCCATACGGAGGACGCTTTGGGGGACCCTCCTTCAGATCGGCGGGGTGCTGGCTTATTATGGGGCCTATGTGCTCATCGTCCTGCGCACCATCTCAGGCGCATTGACCATCGGGGACCTCACTTTTTTATCCGGTTCGTTCAACCGCCTTCAAAACCAGCTTCAAAGCCTGTTATCCAATTTTACCCGTATCACGGAATCCGCCTTATATCTGCAGGATTATTTTGATTTCCTGGCTCTGGAACCCCAGATCCGGAATTTGCCGGATGCCCGGCCTGCTCCGGGCAAGGTGACCCGGGGAATCCGGTTTGAAAACGTGGGGTTTAAATACCCTGGCACAGAAACCTGGGCGTTGCGGCACCTGAATTTTGAAATCCGGGCCGGGGAAAAAATGGCCCTGGTCGGTGAAAATGGCAGCGGCAAAACAACCCTGGTAAAACTCGTAGCCAGAATGTATGATCCTTCCGAAGGGGCCATTTACCTGGATGGAGTGGATATCCGGAATTTTGAACTGGAATCCTATCGCAAAATGATCAGTGTGATCTTCCAGGACTATGTGAGATTCAGTTTTAAAGCCGGTGAAAACATTGCGGTGGGTAAAATCGAAGACGTCCGGGACCTGGAACAGGTGATGTCCGCGGCGACCAAAAGTCTGGCCGATGCGGTGATTGCCAAACTTCCCGCCGGTTATGACCAAATGCTGGGAAAAAGATTTGCCGAAGGCCTGGACCTCAGCGGAGGCGAATGGCAGAAAATCGCCCTCGCCCGCGCCTATATGCGGGATGCCGATATCGTGATCCTGGATGAACCCACCTCCTCCCTGGACGCCCGGGCGGAATATGAAGTGTTCAAACGTTTCTCCGAACTGGCGGCAGGAAAGACCTCAATCATCATCTCCCACCGGTTCAGCACCGTGCGCATGGCCGACCGGATCCTCATCCTCAAAAACGGGGAAATGCTGGAACTGGGCACCCACCAGGAACTCCTTGATCGGAAAGGGCTGTACCACGAGCTGTTTACTCTCCAGGCCAAGGGTTACCAGTGAGCTTTTAAAAAAGGCCGGGAATGATGCAAAAATCTTACTTTTGCATTCGCTTTTTTACAAGCGGTCCGGCGACCACTCGTATTAAATATTTTATTATATTATAAATTATTGATTTAAAATGGCTTTAATCAGTAAAATCCGCAAACACAGTTGGATTATCGTGGCTTCCCTTGCTTTGGCATTATTGAGCTTTCTGATCATGGACGTCGTGTCAAACAATACCTTCGGGGGACAAACCCAGTTTACGGTGGGCAAGGTCAACGGGGTGGCCATCGACTACAATGACTTTTCAAGGACGGAACAGATCCTTTACAATAACTCGGCGGTGGATCCTTATTCCAGGAGAACCTACCTCTGGAATTATTTTGTGGAAAAAATCCTCATGGAAAAAACCGCTTCCAAACTGGGAATCGGAATCAGTCCCACTGAACTGGAGGAACTTCAGTTTGGGAACAACCTGAGCCCCGTCATCCAGCAACGTTTTCTGGATCCCAGCACGAACATGGTGGACCGGGACCAACTCAACCAGATCAAGCAGGGACTGGAAAGCAACACGCTGCGTGCGGACCTGGTGACCTTTTGGAACGAGCAGAAAACCGAGATCGTCAAGGAACGCCTGCAGGCCAAATACGCCGGGCTGGTCTCCAAAGCCATTTATTCACCTACCTGGATGGCAGAGCAAAGGCATTTTGACGCGACGGAGCTTGTGGATTTCCAATATGTCAAACTACCTTTTGATCTGATCATGGACAGCATCAGCGTCACGGACCAGGAAATCGAAAAATACATCAAGGACCATAAAGTCGGTTATACCTATCCCGAGGAAGCCCGTTTTCTTGAATATGTCAGCTTCCCGGTCATCCCAACCGCCGAAGACAGCGCCGCCATTCGGACTGAGCTGAATGTTTTGGTGGACAGTTTTAAAAATACCAGGGAGGATTCCCTGTTTGTGGCACTCAACGGAGGACAACTGGACCCTGCTTATTTCAGGAAGGACCAACTCAGCCTCGAATTTGCCGAGTCCTTGTTTGACTTGCCCAAAGGTGGAACGTATGGACCTTATATTGACAATGGGGTGTACCGGCTGGCCAAAATGGTCAACCGCAAAATAATTCCCGATTCCGTCGATGTGCGACATATTCTGAGATCGGTCCAGACCATTGATCAAATGGTTTCCGCCCAGAAAACCATCGACAGCCTGAAAAATTTACTGGAATCGGGAGCCGCCCGTTTCGATTCGCTGGCGATCCGGTATTCCCAGGACCCGGGTTCGGGATTTAACGGAGGCGAGCTGGGTATGACGGGCCATGATGTCATGGTCAAACCGTTCAACGACGTCATTTTCTTCCAGGCGGAACCGGGTAAATATTACTCGGTGACCACCCAGTTTGGCATCCACCTCATCGAAGTTAAAAAACAAGTATTCGGCAAAAATCCGGCGGAAAGCGTACAACTGGCCTATCTCGACCGTCCCATTGTGCCTTCGCAGGCCACCCAGGACCGGGTGGAAGATGAGGTGACGGCCATCAACAATGCCAATCGCACCCTGGACGAATTGAAGAAAGCGCTTGCTTCAAGGCCTGAATTGGTTTTTGAAAAAACCGGGGCCGTAAAGAAAAACGACAATACTGCCGGCCTCCTGCCCGCCGGGGAAAGCACCCGCTCTATGATCCGTTGGGCTTTCGACAAAAAAGCAAGCCCCGGGGATGTGTCGCCCGAGATTTTCCTTTATGAAGATGCGGTCAATTTTGTCACCAACCAGATTAACATCGCCGGCCTCCGGTCCATTCAGCCCAAGGGCCTTGCCCGGGTGGAGGCTGTGCGTGAAGATGTCACCCTTACCCTGACCAATAAGAAAAAAGCCGAACGCCTGATCAGTGAAATCCAGGGCACCCCGGACATTTATGCCCTGGCCACCAAGTACAATGTTAAGGTGGATACGGCGACCCGCGTGAATTTCACCACGAGTTTCCTTCAGCAAATGGGCAATGAACCCAAAGTCATAGCCGCCGCTTTCGGTACCGAACAAAACGCGACCTCCAAACCCATCATAGGAAACGGAGGAGTTTATGTGGTCAAAACGACCGGCAGATCGCCCTCCATCGGCGAACCCGATATTGCTTTTTTCCGTGAGCAGGTTTCTTCTGTTTCCAGGAACAATGTGACTTCCTTCCTGATGGAATCCCTTAAAAAGAGGGCAAAGATCAAGGATAACCGGTTTACGTTCTTTTAGAAGCGAGAAGCGAGAAGCGAGAAGCGAGAGGTTCTGCATTCACCAACCACTACTCACCACCCACCATCACTGCCGTATATGAAACAAATGGAACGGCAATCCCGGATCCAAAGCTACATAATTCCATTCCTGGTTCCAGATCCAGCTGTTGCCGCTGATCAGGTCATGGACGGTAAACTGCTGGCCGGGGTAAACGCCAATGCGGTGCAGCGGAGCCTGCAGGCTGGCTGATTGTCTTTCGTAAGGATTCAGGTTGACCACACAAAGGACCTTGTCGCTTCCATCCGCGTTTTGTTTGTAATAAGCGATCAGGTGATCGTTTTGTACGTTTACATTTTCCCAGTTGTTGGTTTCGTGAAAGGCGGGATGGGCGTTCCTGATTTTATTGAGCATGGTGATCAGCATAGTGAGGGCGTTCCGGGCCTCCCAGTCCCAGTGGTAGATCTCGTATTTTTCTGACCGGTAATATTCTTCGCGGCCGGGAAGGGCTTCGTGGACCAATAATTCATAGGCAGGACCGTACAAGCCATAACTGCTGCTCAGGGTGGCCGCCAGGAAGATGCGGATCATATACAGGGTCTGGTTGCCATTCTGCATCGGGAAAGTATTGATGTCGGGGGTATTCGGCCAGAAATTAGGCCTGAACACCTCCCCGGTGCTCCCTTTGGTCAGTTCATTCATATAATCGATCAGCTCGTACTTGGAATTTTTCCAGGAGAAGTAGGTGTAGCTTTGGGTAAACCCGATTTTGCCCAGATGGTACATCAGGGCGGAACGGGTAAAAGCTTCGGAGAGAAAGAGTACATCCGGATGCTGTTTTTTCACTTCGGCAATCAGCCATTCCCAGAAGGCGAAAGGTTTGGTATGGGGGTTGTCCACCCTGAAAATGGTCACCCCTTGTTCGATCCAGTACAGTACGACCTGGCGGATGGCCGTCCACAGGGCCCGCCAGTCTTCGGTTTCAAAATACAAGGGCAGGATGTCCTGGTATTTTTTTGGGGGGTTTTCGGCATATTGGACGGTACCGTCGCTGCGCCATTTGAACCAGGCCGGATGTTCCTTGACCCAGGGATGGTCCGGTGCGCATTGAAGGGCAAAATCCATCGCGATCTCTATATCCATTTCCCGGGCTTTTTGGATCAGGGCCTTGTAATCCGCAAGCGTTCCCAGTTCCGGATGGATGGCATCGTGGCCTCCATTCCGGCTGCCTATGCCCCAGGGAGATCCTACGTCGCCTTCTGCCGCGACCGTTGAATTGTTTTTTCCTTTCCGGTTGACTTCCCCGATGGGGTGAATAGGCGGAAAATAAAGCACGTCAAAACCGAATTCCTTGATCCTGGGCAGGAGTTGTTCACAGTCTTTGAATGTCCCGTGTTTTCCCGGTTCCCGGGAGGCGGAACGGGGAAAAAATTCATACCAGGCGCTGAATAGGGCCCGGGGCCGGTCGACGTAAACCTGGTAGGTCTCACTGTATGAAATAAATTTTTTCTCCGGGCAAGTGTAAAGGATATGCTGAAGATCATTGGAGAGGGCCATCTGGAGGGCTTCCTGGTATTGGTTCTCATCCCCGATCAGGTCGATCAGGCGGGTCAGAAAGTCCACCACCTCCTCGGATTGTTTTTTCATGTCCAGGATGGCTTTCAAAACATGCAGGCCGTCCTGAAGTTCTGTTTTTACAAACTGGCCGTCGTTTGCCTTTTTGGAAAGGCCTTCCCTCCAGGTCAGCCCATGGTCCACCCAGCCGCAAACCCGGTAATCCCAAAGGCCCTGGGCCTCCACCCGGAAACTACCCCCCCAGAGATCCTCCGCCTTGCCCCAGATGCGGTGTTCCTGCCAGGTTCTGCTCCCGGCAGGTTTAAACTGAAGAGCAGCCTGAATCACATCGTGTCCATCACAAATGATCCTTGCGTCCACGTGGACCCACTGGCCCACTACTCTGCGAATGCTGTATTTCCCGCCGTCCACGACCGGGGACAAAACCGCTGCAAATACCCTGCTCTGACCGTTGATCATAGATTTTCTGGTTTGATAGATTTGTGGGCGAATTTAGGGAGAAATACGGGAAGGAACTTTGAGCCATGAGCGGTGGGTCAGGTGTGAACGGCCTCCATGCTCGCACCCGCCTCCACATATCCTTTCCGGACTGTATTTTTGTTTCCCATTCATGTAAGCCCGGATCTTTTATGTTTATACCATTTGGCAGGCTGGTTATCGTATTTTCTGCACTGGCCTGGACCCTGGCCTCCCGGGCACAGGACCAGGTGGATACCTTGTCTTCTTTGTCAGCAAACCTGCCTGTGATCGAAATCAATGCGTACTCCGCCAAAAGCGACCTGGTGCGCATCCCCGCGGCAGTCCAGCTGATCCGGGATACCCTGCATCTTTTTCCCCAACTTTCTTTCGCCCAGGCTATTAATCAGGCCCCGGGGGTAAAATTGGAAGAACGATCCCCGGGCAGTTATCGATTAAGCATCCGCGGATCCACCCTTCGATCGCCCTTTGGGATCCGGAACGTCAAAGTCTATCTCGATGGATTTAATCTTTCGGACGGGGGTGGAAACACCTACCTCAACCTTTTTGAACCCGGCCTGGTCAGTAAATCCGAAATCCTCAAAGGTCCAGCCTCCAGCTTATACGGTGCCGGCACCGGAGGGGTCCTGTTGTTATCCACGGATCCGACGCAGAATCAATTGTCCCTGTCGTATGGAACTTACGATCAATTCACCGAGAGCATATCCCTGTATAAAAACTTCGCCAGGTGGAAGGTATCGGTCTTCCAGTCGCATCAGCAAAGTGAAGGCTACCGCGAACAATCGGCTATGCGAAGGGACCTGCTGTATGCCAGCCAGCGCTACAAAAGCGGGAGGCACAACCTGATTTTTGTGCAGGCTTATGGTGACCTGAAATACGAAACCCCCGGGGGCCTGACCTTTGACCAGCAAAAATCCAATCCCCGGCAGGCCAGGCCCAAAACAGCCACCCTGCCCGGAGCCGTGGAACAGGAAGCCAGCATTTTTAATAAGACCCTCTGGACGGGTGCCGCTTACGATTACCAGATCAACCGGTCCTGGAGCCTCAATCCCAATTTTACGGCCTGGTATACCGATTTCAGGAACCCTTTCATCACCAATTATGAAATCCGTTTTGAAAAAAATTTTTCGGCACGCCCGGTGCTGAAATATTTCACCACCACCCCCGGCGGCAGTTTTGAATGGACCAATGGGCTTGAGTATCTATTCCAGGGCGGACGGGTAAAAAATTATGTGAACAACAAAGGCGAAAAGGGAAATCTCACCGGTGCGGCGGACATTGACGGAATTCAGAATAATTGGTTTTCTCAAATAAACTGGAACCTGAAACGGTGGCAATGGCTCGCCGGAATGAGCCTCAACCAACAGGTGTACCGGTATAAGACGCCCGGGCTCGAAGATGATCAGCGGAAAGAAAGCGGCCCCGTGTTCATGCCCAGGGCTTCCGTTTCCTATAGCCTTGGCCGGGAAGATGCCGTATTTATCTCTGCAGCGCGCGGTTATTCGCCTCCCTCCCTGGCAGAAATCAGGCCTTCTTCCGGGGAATACAACCAGGAGTTGCTGCCTGAACAAGGCTGGAATTTCGAACTGGGCATAAAAGGGTACCGCAACCGCTTACAATACAGTTTCAACCTATACAGCCTCAACTTACGGGATGCCATCGTCCGCCGCAACGATGCCGCCGGGGTGGAGTATTTCATCAATGCCGGTGGCGCCAATATCCGGGGCCTGGAAGCCTGGCTTCAGTATAATTTCTCCTGGCTGGAACTCTATGGATCGACCGCCTACCAGCCTTATGAATTTGTGGATTATAAACAAAGGACCGATGATTTCAGCGGCAACCGGGTGACGGGCGTGCCCCGCGCCGTGCACACCTTCAGATTAAGCCTTAATCCCTTTGCCGCAATGCTCCTCGGCGGCGGATGGTATTACCAATCCGATATGCCCCTCCAGGATGCCAATACCAGTTTTCATCCTGCTTATTCCCTGGTCAACCTGTTTGCCAATTACAGGTTGCCCATTTCAGGACAAAACATCAGCCTGTCCGTAGCCGTCGATAATCTATTCAATACTGCGTATAGTCCCGGTCCCGACATCAATGCCGCCTTTAACCGGTTTTACAACCCGGGCTTGTTAAGGACGGTGGTGGTTGGCTTGAAGTGGAAGATGTAGTTAGTAAGTTAGCAAGTTGGCAAGTTAGCAAGTTGGCAAGTTGGTAAGTTAGCAAGTTGGCCAGTTAGCAAGTTGGCAAGTAGCTGACTGCTGATCGCTGACTGCTGTGCATGTTGCACAACTCATAAAAAACACATTAAATTATTCGGTTATGTGATCTCGGATTTTTATCTTGTTAGAGATCAAACTACGAGATATGCAAGGGAAGAAACAATTAAATGAGAAGCTAT
>Ga0209096_1002911_pt1 | contig 15638 bp, 10 predicted proteins | sample AD_UKC034_MetaG_FD_184407 | JGI IMG/M metagenome (GOLD analysis project Ga0209096, IMG submission 184407) | Active sludge microbial communities of municipal wastewater-treating anaerobic digesters from USA - AD_UKC034_MetaG (SPAdes) (version 2) | ecosystem: Engineered > Bioreactor > Anaerobic >... | reverse complement strand
CGCAGGGGTGGTCTAGATGCTATCATAAGGCAGCAACTCTATATTGAATTTTTACAGAAACCCAATGTGGACTTTTTCCCTAAAGACGGTTGCCCCGGACCAAAAGAAATACTTATTGGTAACGACATTGCTCTTATTCTGTTCGACAGCCAATGGTGGCTGCATCCTTATGATAAACCTGAAATAGAATCCGACTGCTCCTGCAAAACAAAAGAAGAATTAGTAACCCAGATAGCCGATATAGCAGCCCGCAACGCCAAAAAACTAATTATTCTCGCTTGTCATCATCCTTTTAAAAGCAACGGGATGCACGGCGGGTATTATACTATCAAACAGCATATCTTCCCCCTTACTGATATAAAAAAGAACCTGTACATTCCATTGCCAGTTATTGGTTCTATTTACCCGATTGCCCGAAGCGTTTTTGGCACACCGCAGGATACTAAACACCCCAATTACGCTAACATGATTGACCAGGTGTCGGACGCCATTAAACCCCTTTCCAAAAATATCGTATTCGTATCAGGACATGATCATAACCTACAGCTGATAAAAGAAAATAATTATAACTATATCGTCAGCGGTGGCGGTTGCAAACAAAACCGTACTTCTCAAAACAAGAATAGTTTTTTTAATTCCACCTCAGAAGGTTTTGCTGTAATGGAGATATCTACTACTAAGAATGTTTATATCTCATTCTATACTGTATCAGATTCTGTAACAAAGAAATACAATGAACCGTTATTAAACTTCTCTGCTATAACGGAAAACCCTGAAGGTGAAATTAAACTTACCAGCGATGAACTTAGTAAAGACAAAGTGATAAGACCGGCAAGTAAGAATTTTCCAGTTGCAACCGGACTTAAGAAATTTATAATCGGGAATAACTATCGTACTGAATGGTCAACCCCGGTAGAGATGAAGGTCTTCAAGATCAGTGAAGAAAAAGGAGGTCTTTCCATAATAAGCCTTGGCGGAGGAAAACAAACACAATCATTGCGGCTGAGAGATAAAAATGGAAAAGACTGGATGCTGCGGACAGTGGATAAACTGGCAACAAGGGCCATTCCCAAAAACCTGAGAGGAACTTTTGCAGAAGACATCGCACTGGAGTTAAATTCCGCATCTTATCCGTATGCGCCATTAATTATTCCCCCATTAGCAGATGCTTTAGATATTGCTGCCCCACATCCTAAACTCTTCTTTGTTCCGGACGATCCTGCTTTCGGTGTTTACAGAACAACTTTCGCTAATAAAGTTTGCATGCTGGAAGAAAGAAATGCCGTAAATGACAGCCTGGAGATGAAATTGATCAGGCAGCTCTTTCACCAGGCGCCTAAAGAAATAAATCTTTCCAAGGAAACGGATGAAACTAAAACAACGGCGAAGTTTTTTGACAAGATGCTTGAAGAAAACGATCACCGCCCTATACAGGAGGAAGTATTAAAAGCGAGACTGCTTGATATAGTAGTGGGTGATTTTGACCGTCATCTTGATCAATGGAGATGGGGAAGTGTGGACACTGGTAAAGGCAAGATTTATTATCCTATTCCCCGTGACCGGGACCAGGCCTATTTCTATTCTGATGGCTTTTTGCTAAAAGGATTAAGCCGCAGAGCCCTGCCTTTTCTGAAAGGATTCAGGCATGATATTCCTAAAATCGACTGGCTGGGGTATAGTGCAAAAGATTTTGATCGTCTTTTCCTTACTGACCTGGATGCCGATGAATGGAAAACTATTATAACAGAAACAGGTCAGAAACTTACCGATTCTGTTATCCGCAAATCAATAAATGAATTACCGCCTGAAATTGCCCGGATAAGCGGAAACACTATTGCTGAAAAAATGATCAGCCGCCGCAACCTTCTTTCCACAGAAGGAATGAGGTATTATCATTTCATTTCCAAAAAAGTAAATATCCTTGGCAGCAATAAGAAAGAATATTTTAAGGTCAGCAATTATGGCAATGGCCTGCAGGTAAAAGTATATGCAAGAACAAAGAAGAGTGATACCAGCTTTGTGATGTACAGCCGGGTGTTTGATCCTTCTGTAACAAAAGAAATAAGACTATACGGACTGCATGATGATGACCTGTTTGAAATTGAAGAAAATGCCGAATCAAGAATTAAGATCCGTATCATAGGTGGAAAAGGATATGACACCTTTGATATAAAAGGACATGTAGAAACCTTACTATATGACCTTAGGGATGGCGGAAACCATATCAAAAACAAAAGCCATGCAAAAAACCGTTTTTCCAATGACGCTCCTGTGAATGATAAAGACATATTTGGTTTCAACTATAATACAACCCGTTTTCCACAGCTGCATTTTGGTCAAAACACTGATGATGGATTTTGGATCGGATCTGCTTTTTCAAAAAGAACTTATGGTTTCAGGAACCTGCCTTATGCAACTGATCAAAGATTTTCAGTATCGTATGCAGTTACCCGAAAGGCATGGCAGTTTAATTATACCGGAGAGTTTAATCATATCTCCCGGAAAACTGACCTGATAGTTAATATCAATTATTCCTCGCCGGCAATAAGAAATTTTTTTGGCCTGGGTAATAACTCCGGGATTGATCTCTCAAAAACAAAGGACTTTTATCAAAGCAGGTTTAAACAGTTTGAAGCAACTGCTTTACTGAGAAAAAGATTTTTTGAAAAACTGCATCTTTTTGCCGGCCCTTATTTTTTTAGCTACCGGAACGATATTACAGACAACAGGAATAATTTCTTTGGTAAACCATCTCAAAATGGGCTTGATTCAATCACTATTTATAGTAAAAAAGATTACCTGGGCGCTAAGTTTATGATGCTGGTGGATAACCGTAATAATGATTTGTTCCCCACCCGAGGTATGCACTGGAAAACTGAATTAGTTTCTGCAACAGGGCTTAAAAAAGGCAATCACAACTACACTGCCTTTACGTCTGATATGTCCGTGTATGCCAGTTTTACTGATCCGGCAAAATTTGTGGCCGTAGTAAAATTTGGCGGCGGACATATTTTCAGTAAAAACTATGAATATTTTCAGGCTCTTACGCTTGGCTCGGGTAATAACCTCTATGGTTTTAGAAAAAACAGGTTTGCAGGCACTTCTTCTTTATACAGTGGTCTTGAGTTGAGGATAAAACTCTTTGGTATGAGTTCCAATGTACTGCCTGGCCAGGTTGGATTAACCGCTTTCTATGATGCCGGCAGGGTCTGGCTTCCGGGTGAACGTTCTTCCCGCTGGCATGGAGGATATGGTGGCGGCCTTTATTTCATGCCATTTAATCTCTTCGTTATATCGGCCAATGCCGGATTTTCTGAAAAAGAAAGGGTCTTTAACTTTACTCTGGCCAAGCGCATCAATTATTCTTACTAATATCGGGCTTTTGGCATGAAATCAGTCAAAACAATACACGGCGGCAATAAGATCATTGCCGGATCAGTTATCTCTTCCACTGTATTACTATCCTTCATTTTTTCTTCTGTATTCTTTAATAATGAACCGTCTATTGACAAGGAAGCTTTTGCAGCTATTTCACCTTATATCGCTTCGGGTACTACCCGGGTAATGACTTTTATTTCCTTTCTGGGTAAACACAGTTTTCTTATACCGGCAAACCTGCTGTTGATTCTGGTGTTTATGTTGCTAAAGAAAAAATGGATGGCGGTAAGGGTGGTACTTATTTCTTTAAGCAGCCTTGGATTAATGTCTTTATTAAAAAACCTGCTGAAGCGGCAACGTCCGCCCGATCCTCTTATTGAAGGTATTACCAATTTTAGCTTTCCCAGCGGGCATGCTTTTATGAGCATGGCTTTTTACGGATTACTGATCTGGTTTACGATAGTAAGTAGTAAAAACAAATGGCAAAAGAATTCTATCATTATTTTCCTTTCAGCATTGATCCTTGCTATTAGCTTCAGTCGTATTTACCTGCGGGTCCATTATGCTACTGATGTAGTGGCCGGTCTCTTAATTGGTTTTTTATGGCTTATAGCCTGCCTGTTTATTATTCAGAAAATAGAATCACGGTTTATAAACAAATCGTAGGATAGTAGCTTTCCCTGTTACTCCTTCATTGGAAATATACATATCACCATTAGATTTAAAAGTAAGTCCTTCCGGCTGAGGAAATAGTTTTTTGCCAAGTTCTGTAACAGTTTCTACTTTGCCATTAAGACCGGCTATTGCCAGTTGGTTACTGGCAGAAGAAACAATAAACAGTTTTTTTAATACAGGGTGTATAGCTGCTGCTGAAGGCTGAAATTTTGATGTTTTGTGAGGAGAAAGGTTTCTCACTTCATCCGCATCAATAGTATACAGCGGGCTGTTATCAAATCCTGTTGAATCCAGGTAAAAAGCAAAAGTACTTACTGATGATTTATTATCCATTTCACAGTTTTTGCAGATAAGCACCAATGCGTTACGGGCAGGGTCGTAGTACATGGCTTCAAAATCATTGGTGCCGGTAATACCAAGTTTACCTATCTCGTGTCCGTACACTTTCCCGGTGCTGTCCTTAATAACTTTTGTAATCATTCCGTCACTTCGCAAAACATATGGCACACTGTTTACCAAAACCACATCTTCATAGTCTCCTTTATTCCCAAAAGTATATTCAGCTTTTATGGCCTTACTCTCTTTATCCAAATAGTATATTTTTCCTGCTTCATCATAATGGGCCACAAATTCATCTTTCCTGTTATCCCAGGCAAGGCCGGATATTTCCCTGAGCTTTAAATCTAATTTGTGAGTGAATACTTCTGAAAAATTATAATGCGGCGGCGATTTTATTATACGGGGTTTTTTCCCTTTACAAGCAGATTGCGATATGCCAATCAATAAAGCCAGGAAAGAGAATAGGAACGATAAATTAAAAAATCTCATTCTTTTAATTTTTATTAAATTTATTAAAAGTTATCTGTATAACACGATGGAAAATCAGGCTGCTCTTCTGAAGGATGCCCAGGACTTTGCTTCCAACCTTATTACGACCAGGGTTGGCAAATCTGTTACATTTCATACGCTTCAGCACACCCGGGAAGTAGTGGCCGCCTGTGAAAAGATAGCGGAAAATGTACAGTTGCCTGAAGAAGATAAGCTGGCACTATATATATCCGCCTGGTTTCATGATACTGGCTATAGCGCCGGGCAGGCAAAAGATCATGAAATTGTAAGTGTGCAGCATGCCGTTGATTTCCTGAATGCACATGGTATAACCGGAGGGTTGATTAATAAAGTCACGGGATGTATCGTTGCTACCCGCATGCCCCAAAATCCTTTGACCCTGATTGAACAGATCATCTGTGATGCCGACCTGTTTCATTTAGGAGCAGATAATTTCAAAGAAAAAAGCAGGTTGCTAAGAGAAGAGTTAAAAGGATTTGGTGGTGAAGACCTTTCTAAAAAAGAATGGCGGCAGAACAATATCGCTTTTCTGGAAGCACATAAATATTTCACTCCCTATGGACAAAAAAACCTGCAACCCGTAAAAGAAAAGTACCTGGTTGAATTAAAAGAAAAAAAACCAGCAGATATGGCTAAACCTGAAAAAAAGGAAAAAGAAAAAAAATCCAAAGAGCCAGAACTAAATGAACAGGCTGCAGCGGATGCCAAAGCAAAAAAGGCAAAAGAAAATCAAACCGAAAGGGGTATCAATACGGTATTCCGTATTATGGCGCAAACACAAAATAACCTGAGCCAGATGGCCGATTCAAAAGCCAATATACTCATCTCTGTGAATGCGATCATACTCTCTATTGTTATTTCCTCACTTTTTACAGAGCTTCAAAAAAATCCGAATCTGAAGATACCCGTTATGTTATTGGTTACCCTTTGTGTGGTGGTAATTGTTTTTGCAATCCTGGCTACCCGGCCCAATGTCAACCACGGCACTTTTACGCAGGATGATATCCATAATAAAAAGACCAATCTGTTATTTTTCGGCAATTTCTATAAAATGAGCTTGCAGGATTATGACTGGGCCATGCTGGAAATGCTGAACGATAAGAATTATCTGTACGGCAGTATTGTGAAGGATAATTATTTCTTAGGTGTTGTACTGGCAAAAAAATACAAGCTGCTGCGTATTGCCTATAATATTTTTATGTATGGCCTTATTATTACTATGATCGCATTTGCCATAGCAGGTATGATTCCGGAAGCAGGTGAAGTATACACTCCCGGTTAATAGCAGTATGCACTGAATAAATAACTTTTTTACAATAATGGGAACTAGTGGTTCCCATTATTTTTTTGGCAGGTACGCTATCAATTCAATCTCAAGCCTTGCATCAGCCATAAATAATCTTGGTATCTGTACCCAGGTAGCTGCCGGAAAATCGTTCTTATAATATGCTTTCCGCACATCATTATATCTTTTCATTGCTTCTATATCTGTAGTGTACAGGTTTTCCTTTACCACATTCTGAAAAGTGGCTCCATAATTTTTCAGTGTTCTCTCCAGTGCGTCATATACCCTTTTTATTCCTTCCGGATTTACATCCCTTGCTACTGTACCGGATATATAAATGACATTATCCACTTTTATGGCTTGTGCATAACCAGCAGTGGTATCCTGCGTACCATTGCCCCAGTTGTATTTTTCTTTTTTGATATTGTTTTCCTGTGCCTGCATGGCGCATACCAATACCAGCTGGAAGCACAACAGAAGGAAGAATATTTTTCTCATAACTGATAAAATTTGATCTGAAAATACAAATCTCATATCTGCTAAAAACAAAAAATCCACCAGTGGTAACCGGTGGATTTAAATTATTCAGAATATCTTCTAATTGGCCCTGCCCAGCATTTCTTCCAGCTTCATCACCAGTTCTGTTTTAGTAATGGGTACTCCCATGATTTTATTATATCCTTTTGCGTCTGTCATATATACATCTCGGATGATCCTGATAAGCTGGCCGTTATTTATTTCTGGTATTAAAATGGTTTCAAAATTTTTAATGATCTGGCCAAGATTTTTCGGGAAAGGACGGATATACCGAAGATGTGCATGGCTTACCGCATGTCCCTGTGACTGTAATTCTGCCACTGCCGATTTGATAGCTCCATAGGTAGACCCCCAGCCCAATACCAGTATTTTGCCTTTTTCTGGACCGCTATCCAATTTTTGTTCCGGTATATAATCGGCGATCTTGTCTACTTTCTCCTGCCTGATCTTTACCATCAGCTGGTGGTTCTCCGGTTCATAGTTTACATTACCGGTAATGTTTTGCTTTTCCAATCCACCGATCCGGTGCTCAAGACCTGCTGTACCCGGCACAGCCCAGGGTCTTGCCAGCTTTTCATCCCTCTTATAAGGTGTAAATTTTTCTTCTCCTTCGGCCAATGCTTTTTTGAAACTTACTTTTATTTCAGGTAAATCAGCTGACTGAGGATACTTCCATGGTTCAGCGCCGTTGGCAATATATCCATCACTTAAAAAAATAACGGGTGTCATATGCTGAACAGAAATTCTTACTGCCTCATACACTGCATCAAAACAATCTGTAGGGGTGGATGCAGAAACAATTGGCATAGGACATTCACCATTTCTGCCATAATAAGCCTGCATCAGGTCACTCTGTTCTGTTTTTGTTGGCAAACCGGTAGAGGGGCCACCCCGCTGAATGTTTACAATCACCAGGGGAATTTCAAGCATTACTGCCAATCCCATAGCCTCTCCTTTTAATGCTATACCCGGTCCGCTGGAAGTTGTTACGCCTAATGCGCCACCATAGGCAGCGCCGATAACAGATGTGATGGCAGCTATTTCATCTTCAGCCTGGAAAGTACGGACACCAAAATGCTTATACTTGCTGAGATCATGCAGGATATCCGATGCCGGTGTGATAGGATAGGAACCAAGGAATAATGGCAACCCGCTTTTTTGAGAAGCGGCAATCAGGCCATAAGCCACTGCCTGGTTACCCATAATGGAACGGTAAGAACCGGGCTCCATTTTGGCCTTCTCCACTGAATAGGTGGTGGTAAAAGTTTCAGTAGTATCCCCATAATTATAACCGGCCTGCAATACTTTAATATTGCTCTCCAGGATATCAGGCTTCTTTCCAAACTTCTCTTTCAAAAAATCGATTGTGTTTTCCATGTCCCGGTTATACATCCAGTAAAGGAAACCCAGTACAAACATATTCTTGGCCCTGTCCTTTTCTTTCATTCCCATCGTAATGTCCTTCAATGCCTCACGGGTCATTTTGGTAACATCCATCTTTATCACTTCGTAGTTGTCAAGGCTATTATTTTCTAAGGGATTCTCTCCCTCAGGATAATTTGCCAGCCGGAGATTTTTGGCATCAAACCCATCTGTATTGGCGATAATCTTTCCTCCTTTTTTTAATGCGGTCAGGTTAACTTTTAAGGCTGCCGCATTCATAGCCACCAGCACATCACAGGCATCTCCCGGAGTAAATACCCTATCCGAGGAAAAGCGCAACTGGTATCCGCTAACGCCGGGCAGAGTGCCCTGCGGAGCCCTGATCTCCGCGGGGAAATCCGGGAAGGTTGCCAGGTCAAGCCCCAATAGAGCAGTATTATTGGTAAACTGGCTGCCCGTCAGCTGCATACCATCACCACTATCGCCTGCAAACTTGATTACTACGTCATGTAATACTTCCTGTTTTCTTGCCATTATTGATAAGTTATTCTGCGAATTTAAAACAAGTTGGCTTTGGTTGGTGCATTGATTTTTGTCATCCAAAAATGCTACAGGTATGAGAAATATCAGCTACAATTTTTATATTGTCGTTATAATTATTTGTATGCTTAAAACCCTGAAACTACTCCTGGTCATTTCATTGTTAATACCGGGCTTTATTCTTGCCCAAAATGAAGATGATATTTTTGAAGCCAACCGGATGAAAAAGATATTCCCTGATGACCGGGTAGCCGCCTCACTGGTGGAAGAAGAATTCACTTTCGACAGGGGAAGAAGTGGCGATAAGCTGCCGGTAGTAACAGCCACCCGTAATGTGGGTATCAATTTTCTGGCCCTCCGGGAAAGAGCTGGTATCCAGTATTTTGATTTTTACAATTCTTTTTCCAGTATCACATCTTTTAAGCAACTGGAAAAAAGAAAAGGGATGTTCGGCATAAAAAAGAACTACAATGTTGGTTTTGCCATTGACCGTTCTGCCAGTTCCAGTGAAATATTCTCCGATGACAGCCGGGTAAAATATTTCAATATCGGCTTTGCCGGCTATGGAGATATTGCCCGGGTAGAAACAGAAAAGAAATATTTCGACAGCAAGTACCTTACCTCCGCCTATTTTCATAGCTGGTTCCCGGCAAAAGAAAAGATCATACGGGTGAGAATACCTGATTGGCTGGAGATGGATATCCGTGAATTCAACTTTGAAGGCTATAAAGTAACCAAACAAAAAACACAGGAAAAAGGGGAGACCATCATCACATTCAAACTTCAGAATGTGACAGCCATGAAAAATGAAGCCAGGGCTATCGGCGCTGCTTATCAATATCCGCACCTTGTATTTGTTGTAAAATCATTTAACTATGACGGCAAAAAAGAGAAAGGCTTTGCTGATGTGGGCGACCTCTACAGCTGGTACAACTACCTGTATAAAAAATGTGTGAACAGGCCCGATGAATTAAAAGCCAGGGTTACTGAGCTTACAAAAGGAAAAGCAACCGACATTGATAAAGTAAAATCCATCTTTTATTGGGTACAGGATAATATCAGGTATATCGCTTTTGAAGATGGGCTGGCTGGTTTTATACCGGCCACGGCACAGGAGGTGTTCAAATCAAAATATGGCGATTGTAAAGGAATGGCCAACCTGATGACTGAGATGCTTAAACTGGCCGGTCTTGAAGCGTATATGACATGGATCGGCACCCGCCACATTCCTTATGATTATACACTGCCTTCACTTGCAGTAGATAATCACTGTATCAGCACAGTAATGCTGGGCGGAAAAGAATATTTTCTTGACGGAACAGAGAAATACATACCCTTTGGTGAATATGCCTGGCGTATACAGGGAAAAGAAGTGCTGATAGGCAAAGGTGAAAAGTATGAAGTAAAAAAAGTACCACTGCAGGATAAGGAAAAAAACAAGATACTTACCCAAACCAGTTTCCAGTTAAAGGATAATGTACTGAAGGGACATGTAAAAGCCACACTGACAGGTGAGCAGCGAACCGGCTTTCACCAGTATTATCATGATCTTCCAAATGATGATAAAAAGAAAATGATACAGCGTTTCCTTGAATTTGGCAACCGCAACCTCGTTGTATCCAATGTAAAAACATCAGACCTGAACAACCGGGAGATTCCGGTTGTAATTGAAGGTGATATTGATCTCAGTAACTATGTGATCACCGAAGACAAGGAAATATATCTTGGCATTGATTTTTACCCTGAAAATTTAAGAGGCATTCAGCCTGATAAAGACAGGCAACAGGATTATGCCCTTCCTTCCAGCTATGTGGCAGTGGATGAAACAGAACTGACCTTACCTGCCGGGTACAAAGTTGCTTCTTTGCCCGCCACTATTGATGAAAAAGCAACAGACTATGAGGTAACCGGGGTATACACAGCCAAAGACAATAAAGTAACCTTCAGGAAAACGCTGGCATTTAATACCGGCCGCATCCGCAAAGCAGATTTTGAAAACTGGAAAACATTTACCAAAAAGCTGAAAGACTTTAACAGTAATCTTATTTTAATTAAAAAGCCCTGAATGGTTCCCACAAAGACACCAGGTACGCAAAGTAACAATACAGTCATGACAGAGAATGAACTAGCCACGATTGCTGTTGACATAGCCTTTAAAATTCATACAGCTCTAGGCCCCGGGCTGCTTGAAAGTGTATATGAATCAGCTTTTGCATGTGAACTTGAAAAAAGAGGTATTACATACACACGGCAACAAGATATCCCAGCCTCTTATGAAGATGTTGTGCTGGATGTGGGATTCAGAGCTGATATAATTATGGAGAACAAACTGCTTATTGAGCTTAAATCAATAGAACATATAGATAAGGTGCACCATAAAGTTGTATTGACCTACCTGAAGTTATCAGGTCTCAAATTAGGATTGCTGATAAACTTTGGTGTAAACCTGATAAAAGATGGTATTCACAGAAAAATAAATGGTCAGTTGACATAAAAACCCGGAATGCAAAATGCTTTGTGCCCTTTGCAGGAAACAGAAAACATAATCCGTGTTCTTTGTGTCTTTGTGGGAAACAAAAACAAGTTCTTTTAAAATCACCCAGTGATTTTACTCAGTGGCCTTAAAAACATCCCATAACCAACCACTGAGAAACCAGAAAACATAATCCGTGTTCTCTGTGTCTTTGTGGGAAACAAAATTGTATGAGAAATTTATTATTCATAACCGGCAGTCTTTTCATTTCGACAATCGTATTGGCCCAGGACGATGATACATTCAGCCCATCCAAACTGGAAAGTATCGCCAATAACATGAAACCAGTATGGAATGACGGCGATGCCGATTTCGGCATAAGTGCTGTACCGGAAAAGTGGAAAGAAGAAAGCGGTGTCATCATTGCACAAAAAACAAGATTCTCCTTTGATAAGGATGCCAACAAACTCGCCGTCTATGAAATAACAAGGAGACGCATCAAGCTGAACGACCGGGATGCAGTAAACTCCTACTCCTCTGTTTATTTCCGCATTGGTTCATCTAATGACGGAGCTGGTATAAAAGTTATTAAAGCCAATGGAACTGTACAGGATGTATCGCTGCGCAATGCAGTATATGTGGAAGATAACAGTGATGTGCCTTCCACCTTCCAGCCATATATAGGTAAAGCCAGCACCTATTACGATAAAAGTAAAAGCCGGGTTGTATTCTATAAAGTAGCTGTTCCGGATCTTGATCCCGGTGATATCATCGACTACGGCACTATCTTCTATGATGATAATACCGTAAAGAAGATGAGTTATATAGAATTTGACCCCATCTATTTTGTATGTACCAGGGAATATCCAGTCATCAGCCAGAAGTTTGAGATCGATACAGATAACAACTCATTCGTCAATTCAAAATCCACCATGGGGGCGCCGGTGTTTAAAGAAACCGGCAACAGCAATGCAGAGTATGTGTGGGAAGACCGTAGCAGGGAAAAAATAAGTGATACCCGCTGGATCAACCGGCTGATCGAATTCCCGATGCTGAAGTTCCAGATCGTTTTTTCAAGAAGTGAGAACCGTTCTGATCTTTTCATCGGAGACAGGGGCGAACTGAAACAAAATATCAGCCCGGAAGAACTGGCTAAAAAAATGAATAACCTGTACAACAGGCTGGATGGCTCCATGTATTATTCCATGGCCAAAGCCTACCTGAAACAAATTGGTTATGCAGATATGCGGGAAGAGGATTTTATTCAAAAAACATATTACATACTTCGCCATATGTCTCACTACAGGGCGAATGGATTTTCCAGTGAGTTATTTGCTTCCTGCCTTACACAATGTCTTGACCTCCGGAAAATTCCCTACGACCTTGTGGTGACCGCCCCGGCTACGCTTACCAAACCGGAGGACATTATCTTCCGGACAGAACCAGAATGGATGGTACGGGTAAAAGATAAATTCATTTTTAATGCCACTATCTTTTCCAATCCGTATGATTGCAAAGAAGAGTTCCTGAATACACCGGCTTATATTATTTCATTGGGCAAAAACCCCACCGCCACACTTATTACCTTGCCGGCCACAAAAGCAGACGACAATGTAACCACCAATACCATTACCGCCTCTATTGATACAGCCTCCCGCCACATGATCATTGTGCAACAGAAAGCTGCCACCGGGCTGAGCAAACAATATTATAATATACAGGCACTGGTATATACTCCCGCCCTTGATGATGACCACCGCAGCTATGGCGGTGAAGATGATGTAAGGGCCAGTATGAAAGGAGCTGTACTGGACAGTTATGAAGAAAAGTTAAGAGAGCGGAAAAAAGAAGACAAGACCCGCAAGCTGGAATACATGAAAAAAGAAATGGAAGATGATTTTGAGAACATTACGGACTACACAGAGTTTACACTGAATGCAGATGGCCGTACCTGGCGCAAACAGGAACTGAATTTTACCAATAAATTCCAGGTGGCGGATATGGTGAAGATCGCCGGTGATAATTTACTGGTATCTGTTCCCGGTCTTATCGGCGACCAGCTTTTTATATCGCAGGATGAAAGGCAAAGAGAGGTAGATGCCTATATGGGATTTCCCCGTAGCCTTAGAAATATTATCAATTTCACCATACCAGCCGGGTATAAGGTAGTGGGTATACAAAACCTGAATATGAATGTAGACAATGAAGCCGGCACTTTTGCCGTACAGGCCACTGTAGAAGGTGATAAACTGACCCTGCTGGTAAAAAAGCACTACAAGCAAATGACAGTGAAAAAAGAAAACTGGGGCAAGCTGCTGGAAATGCTGGATGCTGCTTTTAATTTTTCGCAGAAGAAGATATTGCTGAAAAAGTTATGATCCCTTAAAAGGGAAGCAGCTGTATCGGAAGCCGGAGCCTGATCGTTTTTTTTATCAACCCTCTTTTTAAACTACGGTAGCTAACCCGTTTACCTGTAACAGGGATCCTGTAAATAAGGCTCCCCCTGTAAATACAGGTGCTAAGACGGACCGGTGTTGAACTAAGCAGCCAGGCATTCCTGATATCCTGCAACCCTATATTATACCCGGGGTGAAAATAGTTGATAATAACTTCCTCAACCATTGAGTTTTCTTTAAATTTATGAAAAATAGCTGGCACAGATTAGCATTGGTTATCAATATAAAAATGTGCCAGCTATTACGACAATACTACCGTTGTATGTCACCCTTTTCGATCATTTCAGCAATCTTAAAATACCCAATAAAGGGTATAAATTTTTTGACAAGGTATTTTAGTTTTACCCAAATATTTATTTATGAATAAATTATATTTTACAGCAACCTTCATCATACTAACGGCAAATAATATAAATGCACAACAATACGATACGTATGGCAGAAGCCAGGCTACCCGGGAGTGGCAAGAAACCCAACGGCATTATAACAGTATGAATCCTGGAAAAAAATCTTCTTCTACACCGATCAGTGGGGAGTACAATGCCTATGGTTGGGGCGATAATAGCGGCATGCGACAACAAGAAGAAGCGGCCCGGAGACAAGAGACCCGTTGGAAAGAATGGTACGCAAAAATTGATAAGCTTGAAGCCCTCATTAAATCCAGAGGTTTAAGAAGGGAGCCGGCGTATTTTTACCAGTTACAAGCTGCTGCCAGAGATGCTGGTTTTAACGACTATAATATTTCCAGGTTTTTTGGATACGACGCCAAAGAGTATGAAGAAATGTTACTACAACAAATAAGAGGAAAAAGCGGTGTTGCGGAGGCGGATAGGGTTAAGGCTGATTTTGATAAAGACATGGAAAGACTGAGAAGAGAGAAACAGCTTGAACAAGAAAAAAAGGATAAAGCTTTTAGGGCTGAGATCGGGCAATTTTTCGTGAATAATGTTATGGCAAAAGATACGGCTTTTGGAATTGAGGTACGAAAAAACGGATTTAAGGAAATGCAGAATTATTTGAACCCACTTTTAGCAAGACAGAAAAAGCTGAATAGATATGAGTATACCGATTATAAAATCAGGAAAAGCATTACAGACGGAGAAATCTCTGCAACCAATATTCAATACTGTAAAAACTATTTTCATATTCAAACAAAAATGTTTGATTCGGCTTATCGAAATGGCAATTTGCCAACCACCAGTTTCTCAAATGATGCCATATCGAATATGATGGCTGACTTTGTTTATTCAGGATTGATTTCTGAAAAAAATACGACCAATGTAATTTTAGAAAAAGCTGCTTATGCCCATACCTTAAATTCGAATAAGATCAATCATTTGGCTTATGCTTTATTTTTAGATAACGATATCGACGGCGCCTTAGACGTTTTACAAAATCATCTTGACAAATACCCATCAGATACCCTGAATAAAATCGGGTACCTTAATAAATTAATACTTCTGAAATTTTACAAGGGAAAAAACGACGAAGCAATCGGTATGTTTAATAAAAATAGCAGTATGGCTATTAAAGAAAAAAATGACCTTTTGGAATTTATTACTTTGGATATTACAAGTACCTTAAAGAAGTATATAGCTGAAGATGAAAGAGCCAATTATTACATTTATCCATTGGGTATATTGATGGATATTGATCTGTTAACTTTGGTGCAGCCAGAAAACGAAAATGCAAAAAATCTAAGAGCAAAGTTGGGTAAAATATTGAATTGTAAAAGATTCCAATCTTCAATAAATGCACTGTGGCCAGGTGCTGAAAAGAAGAATTCGAACACCAAAGCTTACTTGCAACAGTTAATTGATAATGGCTCCAGGTCAGGCGAGTTAAGAGGAACAGCCAAAATCATTGGTTTCCCTGTATACGTACCGGACAAGAGTGTATATGAAGAGGCATTAAATGACTTATTGAAGTTCAATAAAAAAAACAGCAATCCCGAATTATTTGAGATAGAAATCGTTAAGGGTTATCTAAAACTAATTTATACGATTGTGTATGCTGACGGTGAAAAAAAGAAAATAGATTTTTTTTATAAAATTGAAGATTT
>Ga0209096_1002910_pt1 | contig 15642 bp, 13 predicted proteins | sample AD_UKC034_MetaG_FD_184407 | JGI IMG/M metagenome (GOLD analysis project Ga0209096, IMG submission 184407) | Active sludge microbial communities of municipal wastewater-treating anaerobic digesters from USA - AD_UKC034_MetaG (SPAdes) (version 2) | ecosystem: Engineered > Bioreactor > Anaerobic >... | reverse complement strand
CTTCATAATCATGCAGGGAAGACAGTCCGTGTAATCGGAACCTCTCTTTCAGCCGCTTCCTGTGGCCTTTCCAGCCGAGGATGGTAGCGGTCCGTCCCGTCTCCCGGTCCTTTTTCCGGTCGATCATCGGTTGCCTCCAGGGCTTCCAGGGGTGTTTTCTCCAGGGGTTGCCTTTACTCGTATGGGTGAATAGTATATATGAAACAGGCTTTATTTTATCAACAACAAAGGCTGACGACTTCTCAAAAAGTCCCTATGCCGTGTTGCCCTTCATCCCCCGTCATGGCAACGTACCGATAAGTACTTCTCATTCCTCGGGATTTGGGCGCTCTGCCTCCGGATCTTTTTTCAAAGCCGTCGGTAACTGAACATTTTTCTAGTTTTTACGAGTTCATCAAGGCCTGTGCCCGGAAAAAAAAGAGGCGTTCGGTGCCCCGGCCCCGCCGGGGGGGTCCATGCGTCCGAAAGGTGCTAAAAGATCGCTTTTTTAAATGGTCGATGTTATCTTAAATGGTGATTCCAGTCGCAAAAGGCATGAAAGGGATGGCTGTGACGCAGCAGATGACGGACTTGACCCGTGAACAGCTTCTCGAGGCCCTGGAAAGAATGCGCCAGAGAAGGGCCCAGTGGGAAACTCTCGAACTCCAGTGCATGAACGCCGAGGACGCCCTGCTTGAAAAAACCCGGGAACTGGAAAAGCGGCTCCGGGAACTAGACTGCCTGTACGCCCTTTCCGACCTCGTCGAAAAAAAGGGCCCCCTGGAAGACCTCCTGGCGGGAACGGTGGGGCTCCTTCCCGGCGCCATGGAGCTGAAGGACATCGTTTCCGCCCGTCTCTTCGTGTCGGGAAAAACGTATCGCACCAGCCGTTTCCGGGAAACCCCCTGGAAGCTTGTCCGCCCTGTGCACGCGTGGGGCCGCGCCGTCGGGTTTCTCGAAGTCAATTACCTGGAAGAGCCTCCCCGCAGCCCGTCTTCCCTTTTCGAGGAAAGCGAGGTCAAGCTCGTCTGGGCCGTCGCCGAGCGCCTCGGAAGGATCATCGAACGGAAGGAAACGGAGGAAAAACTCAGGGAAAGCGAAGAAAAGTACGCCACGGTGGTGGAAAGCACCCGCGACGGGATCGTGATTATCCAGGATTACCTCTTTAAATACGCCAACCCGGCCATGGCGGAAATCTCGGGTTTCCCGGTCCATGAACTGACGGAAAAACCGTTCCTGGACCTCTTTACGGCAGATCAGCGGCACCTGATCCACGAGAGGTACGAAATGCGCCTTTCCGGGGGCCCCGCGCCCCCTCCCGTATACGAAACAAAAATTCAGCGGCAGGACGGATCCGTCCGGAACGTGGAAATATCCTTCACCGTCATTCCCTTCGGAGAAAAACCCGCCGACATGGGTTTCGTCAGGGACATCACGGAACGGGTCAGGGCCGAGGAAGAGATCCGGAAACTGGCTTACCACGACCCCCTCACGGGTGTCCCCAACCGTTTTCTCTTCAGCGAGCAGTTCCTCCTGGCCCGGGCCCGGGCGTCCCGTTACGGGGAAAAAATGGCCGTCCTTCTCCTCGACCTGGACAAGTTCAAGGAGATTAACGACACCCTGGGGCACAAGACAGGGGACCTCCTCCTGCAGGCCGTCGGAAAACGTCTCCAGGAATCGGTTCGGACGGAAGACCTGGTGGCCCGCATGGGCGGCGACGAGTTCATTCTCCTGCTTCAGGAAATCCGCTCGCAGAAGGACGCGGAAAACACGGCGGGCAAAATCGTCGAAGCGTTCCGGCGTCCTTTTTTGATAGAAGAGGACTCTCTTTCCGTCACCATAAGCCTGGGAATCGCTCTTTATCCCGATCACGGTGAGGATCTCGAAAGGCTGATGAAAGGGGCGGACAAGGCCATGTATGCGGTCAAGGCGAAGACGCGGGACGGGTTCGACACTTACCGCGGTGATCCCAAGACTTGAGAAACGCTTTTCCCTCGAGGACGACCATGAAGGACGAAAAGAAAACGAGGAAGCAGCTCCTGGAGGAACTGAACTACCTCCGGGAAAGCGAGGCCAAGTGCCGGACGCTCATCGAAGAGTCCCGGGACGCCATGATCACCACCAGCCGGCAGGGGCGTCTCGTCAATTTCAACCAGGCCGCCCTGGACCTCTTCGGCTATACGCCCGATGAGCTGAAGGCGCTCAATGTCCGCAGCCTCTACGCCAACCCCAAGGACCGGCGGGTTTTCATGAAGGAAATCGAGTCGACGGGTTACATCCGAAACTACCCCGTCCGGCTGAAAAGCAAGAACGGCCGGGTCATCGACTGCAGTATGAACATGGCCGTCCGCCGGCAGAACGGTAAAATTACAGGCTATCATGGCATCATCCAGGACCGGAGCGACCAGAAACAGGCGGAGGAGCTTTACAGCAAGCTGGCCCACAGTTCCCAGGCGGGCGTTTACGTCATCCAGGACAAGAAATTCGTTTTCGTAAACCCCTACATGTCGGAGCATTCGGGATACACCAAGGAAGAACTCATCGGAATGGACTCGGAGCACCTGGTCCACCCCGACGACCGGGAAATGGTGCGCCAGAACGCCATCCGGATGCTCAAGGGGGACAGGCATTTCCCTTACGAACACCGGACGATCACGAAGGACGGCAAGGTCATCTGGATTCTCGAGAACGTCACGGCCATCGATTATTTCGGCCGTCGGGCCATCCTGGGGAACTCCATGGATGTGACGAGGGAGAGGGAGGCCCGGCTGCGCCTCGAGGAAGTCCAGGAAATGGAATCTTCCATCCTGGACGCCATCCCCCATGCCGTCATCGGCCTGGAAAACCGGCAGATCATCTTCGCCAACGACTCGGTGAAAGCGGTCTTCGGGTGGGAACCGGAGGATGTCATCGGGAAAAAGACTCGGATCTTTTACCGGTCTGACGAAGATTTCGAGAAAATAGGCAGGCATTTCTACCCCGTCCTGGAGCACGATGAAACCTACAGCGAGGAATTCCCCTGCATCACCCGGGACGGCGATCCCATCGTCTGCAACGTGAGCGCCGCCCGGGTCGGCGGTGTCCTCAGGGAAAAGCGGATCGTCGTCGTGTACGAAAACATCACCACCCGTAAGGAAAAGGAACAGCAGCTCCGGGAAAGCGAAGAGAAATACTCTTCCGTCGTCGAGCAGGCCATGTACGGGGTGGTCATCATCCAGGAGGAAGTCTTCAAATTCGCCAACCGCGCCATGGCGGACATCACCGGATACTCGGTGGAGGAACTCATGGGAATGCACTTCCTGAAAATCTTCACACCGGAATACCGGAAACTCGTGGCCAAGAGATACAAGATGCGCATGGCCGGGGGAACCGTCCTGCCGCTTTACGAAACGAAGGTTCTCTGCAAGGGCGGCAGTGAAAAGGACGTGGAAATCGCCTTCGGAATCATCTCCATCAATCAGCAGCCGGCGGACATGGGGTATGTCCGGGACATCACGGCCCACAAGCAGGCCCAGGAAGAACTTGACAGGAGTTTCGAGAGGCTTCAGAGGCGGCTTGAGGAAACGGTGAACGCCCTGTCTTCCATGACGGAAAAGAGGGACCCTTACACGGCGGGACATCAGCAGAGGGTCACCCAGCTGGCCCGGGCGATCGCCGAGGAAATGGGCCTCCCGGAGGACAAGGTCGATGGAATCACCGTGGCCGCCACCCTCCACGACATCGGAAAGATTTACGAGCCCGCGGAAATCCTGAGCAAGCCCGACATGCTCACGGACATCGAATTTCTCATGATGAAAGTGCATCCCCAGGTGGGTTACGACATTCTCAAGAATATCGATTTTCCCTGGCCCGTCGACCAGATCGTCTTTCAGCACCATGAACGGGTCAACGGAACGGGATATCCCAGGGGCCTCATCGGCGAGGAAATTCTTCTGGAAGCCCGCATTCTTGCCGTCGCCGACGTGGTCGAAGCCATGGTTTCCCACCGCCCTTACCGCTCCGCCCTGGGGCTCAAGCCGGCGCTGGAGGAAATATCGAGAAACCGGGGAATCCTCTATGACCCCGACGTGGTGGATGCCTGTCTCAAGCTTTTCAGGGAAAAGAAATTCAAGTTCAAGCAGCACCGATACACGGAAATTTCTCTCCGTCACGTGAAATAGGCGTTTCAAAAGGGTGATATGAAAAAGCTTTCTTTTCACATCCGCACCTTCGGGTGCCAGATGAATGTCCATGATTCGGAACAGGCGGCGGAACTCCTGACGGGAGCGGGATACGGGGAAACGGCGGAAGCAGGGACAGCGGATATTCTCATCGTGAACACCTGCAGCATCCGCCGGAAGGCGGAGCAGAAGGTCATGAGCCTCCTTGGCCGGTACCGGCGCCTCAAGGAGCGGAACCCTTCCCGTATCGTCGCCGTCTTGGGCTGCATGGCCCAGAAGTACGGCAAAGACCTCCTGGAACAGTTCCCCCAGGTGGACCTGGTCCTGGGAACCCATAACATCGACCGTCTCCCCGCCATGATCGAGCAGGCCAGCCGGGAAGGAAGGCCCCTGGCGGAAACGGCTTTTCGGGAATCGGTGCCCTCCATCGGAATCATCGCCCCGCCCCGCCGGGAATGCCTGTCCGCCTATGTGACCATCATGCAGGGCTGCAACAACTTTTGCGCTTTCTGTGTCGTCCCCCATCTCAGGGGCCGGGAAGAAAGCCGGCCCCTGGGGGATGTTCTTCGCGAGGTGGAAACGCTCACCGCCCGGGGGGTCAAGGAAATCACCCTGCTCGGTCAGAACGTGAACTCCTATGGCGACACCCTGGGAAACGGCGACAATTTTCCCCGGCTTCTCAGGGAACTGGACGGCATTCCTTCCCTGGAGCGTATCCGGTTCACCACGTCACACCCCAAGGATCTTTCCCTGGAACTCATGGAATGTTTCGGTTCCCTGAACAGGCTGTGCGAACACATTCACCTTCCCGTCCAGTCGGGGTCGGACCGCGTCCTTCAGCGGATGAACCGCCGCTACAGCGCTTCTCAATACCTTGAGAAGGTGAGGAAACTCAAAGAAATATGCCCATCCATCGCCATTACGACGGATATTATCGTCGGGTTTCCCGGAGAAGAGGAAGGGGATTTCCGGGACACCCTGGATCTCATGGACGCTGTAAAATTTGACGGCGCTTTCTCTTTCAAGTACTCTATCCGGGAAGGGACGAAAGCGGCGTCTTTCGAGGACCACGTGGAGGAGAGGGTCAAAGGGGCCCGGCTCACGGAACTCCAGGCGCTTCAGGAAAAACACACCCTGGAGAGAAACCGCTCGCGGGAAGGGATGACGGAGATCGTTCTCGTCGAGGGACTCAGTCGGAACGCCGCGGAGGATGTGACGGGCAGGACCCGCACGAACAGAATCGTCAATTTCCCGGGAACGCCCGCCATGATCGGAAGAACGCTTCCCGTCGAGATCACCAGGGCCTGTGCCCACTCCCTTCGGGGTGAATACACGGAGGTAGAGGAGGACCCTCATGCTGGTTGAAATGAAGGTGTTCGGACTGGCCATCGACCCCATGTCCAACACGCCCATCGTGATCCTGAAGGATCTCGACGAGAACAAGGCCATTCCCATCTGGATCGGGCTGTTCGAGGCGAGCGCCATCGCTTCGGTCATGGAAAAGATAAGCTTCGCCCGGCCCATGACCCACGACCTTCTTCACGACGTTCTCAAGTCCCTGGACGCCAAGGTCGTCAAAATCGTCATAAACGACTTGAAGAACAACACCTTTTTCGCCCTGATCCACTGTCTCAAGGATGGGAAGGAAAAAACCATCGACGCTCGCCCCAGCGACGCCATCGCTCTGGCCCTCCGGGCGGAAGCACCGATTTTCGTGGACGAGAAAGTCATCGAAAAATCCACCCACATCGACATCAGCGCCCAGTCGGAGGACCTGGGTAAATATTCCAGGGAAAAACTCAAGGAAATCCTGGAAAATCTGTCTCCCGAGGCTTTCGGAAAATACAAGATGTAACGCCATGTCCCCGTTCATGAAAGAAGAGACGCGCCGCCTGTACCTGAAACCGGGGGACCAGGTCACCCATCTCCGGTATCCCGAATGGGGGTTCGGCGTAGTCGTCGAGGAGATGAATTCGAACGTTCTCGGGGGCGTCTCCTTCGTGCGGATCACCTTTCGGGACGGGCACACCCGGATCTTCGACAACAATATCGACAATTCCTGCTGCTGTTACTATGCCGGGGTTCGTCGTTTTTCCGGAAGATAGGCCCATGGACAAGCCGACTTCGGGAGAGATCCTCGAGGCATTTGAAAAACACCTTCGGGAGGAGAGAAACCTCTCCTCCCACACCGTTCGAAACTATCTTTCGGACATCAACCAGTTCCTCGCTTTTCTGCAGGAACAGGGCGACGGAGACAAAGACGACACCCTCCTGGCCCCGGAGGCCCCGACGGTTCCCGTCATCCGGGCTTTCCTGTCCCGCCTCTACCGGTTCAAGGAAAAGAAGACCTCCATTTCCAGAAAAGTGTCGGCCCTGAGAACGTTCTTTCGATATCTCCTTCGAAGGGGGTGGCGGTCCGAGAACCCCATGGAGAAGGTCTCCGCCCCCCGGGGAGAAAGACACCTGCCCCGGTTTCTCACGGTGGACGAAGCCTTCGCCCTGCTGGACGGGCCGTCGCCGGAAACGCCGACGGGTCGGCGGGACCGGGCCATCCTGGAACTCCTTTACTCTTCCGGTGTCCGCGTAGGGGAACTGACGGGGCTGAACCTCCTGGACGTGGACCTGGAAAACGGACTTATCCGGGTCGTGGGAAAAGGCAGAAAAGAACGTATCGTCCCCTTTGGTCCTGCTGCCGGGAAAGCCCTTCAGGGGTATCTCTCGGACAGGAAAAAAACCGGCCTGCCCCGGGAGGGGGCCTCCCCGTTCTTTCTCAACCGTTTCGGGACCCGTCTCACCCCGCGGGGCGTCGCCCGTCTCCTCGACAAGAGGGTGAGAGAGACAGGAATCCCGGGCAGAATCAGTCCCCACGCCCTGAGGCACAGTTTCGCCACTCACCTTATGGATGCCGGGGCGGACCTGCGAACGATACAGGAACTTTTAGGTCACGAAAGCCTGTCGACGACCCAGAAATACACGTCGGCCACGGTCATGCGCCTCATGGACGTGTATGACAGGGCACACCCCAAAGCGAAAGGAGCAAAGAACAGCCGATGAAAATGCACGGAACCACCATCCTCGCCGTCCGCCACAAGGGAAAGATCGCCGTGGCCGGGGACGGCCAGGTGACTCTGGACATGACCATCCTGAAGCACGGGGCGAAGAAGGTCCGAAGACTCTATCACAACCGGGTGATCGTCGGCTTCGCCGGCGCCACGGCGGACGCGTTCACTCTTTTCGAACGGTTCGACCAGAAGCTGGAACTTTTCGGCGGGAACCTGCTCCGCTCGGCTGTTGAACTGGCCAAGGACTGGCGCACCGACCGGGTTCTTCGGCATCTCGAGGCCCTCATGATCGCCGTGAGCCGCGAAAACGCCCTCATTATTTCAGGCAACGGGGACGTGGTCGAATCGGACGATGAGGTCATGGCCATCGGTTCCGGGGGGCCCTACGCCCTGGCCGCCGCCCGTGCGCTGATCCGCCGGTCCGGGCTCGAGGCGCCGGAAATCGTCCGGGAAGCCATGGAAATAGCCGCCGACATCTGTGTCTACACCAACAAGAACATCACCCTGGAAGAAATCGACACGGAGGAAGAGGAAGGCCCGCCGATTAAAAAAAATCGCCTTAAAAAGCGATTAAATCCTTGACAACTTAATAATTGGTGATAGTGTTTATGGCTTTCTCGAACCGTTCGAGTCGCGGTCACATCACGCGTGATAAGGAAGCTTCGGCATGCCCTCCAGAAACTTGACGCCCAGGGAAATCGTATCGGAACTGGACAAATTCATCATCGGCCAGGATGACGCCAAGCGGGCCGTGGCCATCGCTCTCCGGAACCGGTGGCGGCGGCAGAACGTCCCGGAAGAACTCCGGGAGGAAATCGCCCCGAAAAACATCATCATGATCGGGCCCACCGGCGTCGGAAAGACGGAAATCGCCCGGCGTCTCGCCAAGCTGGACAATTCCCCTTTCATCAAAGTGGAAGCCTCCAAGTTCACCGAGGTGGGGTACGTGGGACGGGACGTGGAGTCCATGATCCGCGACCTTCTGGAGCTTTCCGTCAACATGGTCAAGATGGAGGAACAGGAAACGGTCCGCTCCAAGTCCCTGGAAATGGCGGAAGAACGGATCCTCGATCTTCTTCTGCCCCCCCGCCGGACCGACACGCCCTCTTCGGTGGAGGCCCTTCCCCCTCCCGACGGCACCGTCAAGCCGTTCCCCGTGGAAGAGACCGGCCGGGACAACACCCGGGAAAAACTCCGGAAACTCTTCCGGGACGGAAAACTGGACGAGCGCACCGTGGATCTCGAGGTTTCCGAAGGACGAACGGGCCCCATGATCGAAATCTTCTCCTCCTCTGGCGTCGAGGATCTCGGGGTCAACATGAAGGAAATGTTCGGAAACCTCTTCCCCCAGAAGAAAAAGAAACGGAAAGTCAAGATTTCCGAGGCCGTCGAAATACTGGCCGAGGAAGAGGCCCAGCGGCTCGTGGACATGGACAAGGTCATACGGACGGCTGTGGAGCGGGTGGAGCAGTCGGGGATCATCTTCCTCGATGAAATCGACAAAATCGTGGGAAGCGACGCCTCGAGCGGACCCGATGTTTCCCGGGAGGGGGTCCAGCGGGACCTGCTTCCCATCGTGGAGGGCTCCACGGTCAATACGAAATACGGGATGGTAAAGACGGACCACGTTCTTTTCATCGCCGCCGGCGCCTTCAGCTTCACCAAGCCCTCGGACCTGATCCCGGAACTCCAGGGCCGGTTCCCCATACGGGTGGAGCTGGACTCCCTCGGAAAAGAAGACTTCGTCCGCATCCTCACGGAACCGGACAACGCCCTGATCCTTCAGTACCGGGAAATGCTGGCCACGGAGGGGCTTTCCCTGGAGTTCACCGACGACGCCATCGAGCAGATCGCCGACGTGGCCGCCGTGGTGAACGAGAGAACGGAGAACATCGGGGCGAGAAGGCTCTACACGATCCTGGAGACACTGGTGGAGGACGTCTCCTTCGACGCCCCCGATCTCAAGGAGAAAGAGATTGTCATCGATGCCGACTATGTCCGGGAGAAACTCGACTTCATCATGGAGGACGAGGACCTGAGCCGGTACGTCCTTTAGAACGGTTGAAACGAAAGGAAAGCGGGTATCATCCCATCGAGGGTTGAACATGGAAGACATCCAGAAGGTCATGGACCGGGCCGAAATTCTTCTCGAGGCCCTTCCGTATATCCGGAGATTTTACAACAAGACCATCGTCATCAAGTACGGCGGTCACGCCATGGTGGACGAGGACCTGAAAAAGAATTTCGCTCTTGACGTGGTCATGATGAAATACATCGGGATGCATCCCGTGATCGTCCATGGCGGCGGCCCCCAGATCGGCAGTTTCCTGAAAAAACTGGGGAAGGAATCCCGTTTCGTCCAGGGGATGCGGGTGACGGACCGGGAAACCATGGATATCGTCGAGATGGTCCTCGTGGGAAAGGTGAACAAGGAAATTGTCGGTTTCATCAATCACCACGGGGGCAAGGCCGTCGGCCTCTCGGGAAAGGACGGCGACATCGTCGTAGCCGAAAAATACTACCTGAGCGACGAAAAAGCGAAGGACACCCCGCCGGAGATCATCGACCTCGGGCTCGTGGGCAAGGTGAAGCGGGTCAACGCCGGCCTGATCCACGCCCTGGCCCGGGACGGTTTCATCCCCGTCATCGCCCCCACGGGCGTCGGCGAGGAGGGGGAGACATACAACATCAACGCCGACCTCGTGGCGGGCGCCGTGGCCGCGGAACTCCAGGCGGAGAAACTCGTCCTTCTCACCGATGTGGCCGGCGTTCTCGACGGCGGGAAAACCCTCATCAACACCATGGACAACGGGGAGGCGCAGCGGCTTATCGCCGAGGGCACCATCGAAGGGGGCATGTACCCCAAGGTGAAATGCTGTCTCAAGGCCTTGAGAAACGGGGTCCAAAAAGCCCATATCATCGACGGCCGGAAGAGGCACGCCGTCCTCCTGGAAGTCTTCACGGACCGGGGCATCGGCACGGAAATCGTAACGGGGAACTGAAGACCATGGGAAACATGACCACGGAAGAACTGATCGAGGCGGGAAACCGGTATCTCTTCGGAACCTACCGCCGTTTCCCCATCGTCCTCACCCGGGGACTGGGCGCCCGGGTCTGGGACTCGGACGGCCGCGAGTACCTCGATTTCCTGGCGGGAATCGCCGTTTGCAGCCTCGGTCACAGCCACCCCCGGGTTGCGGCGGCCATCCGTGAACAGGCGGGGATTCTCACCCATGTCTCGAACATCTTCTATATCGAACCACAGATCCGGCTGGCCGGGCTTCTTGTGGAGCACTCCTTTGCCGACAGGGTCTTTTTCTGCAACAGCGGGGCCGAGGCTATCGAGGGGGCCATCAAGCTCGCCCGGCGCTTCGCCCACGAGCGGATGGATGGCCACCGCTACGAAATCATCACCATGGAAAACAGTTTCCACGGGAGGACCCTGGCGGCCGTAACGGCGACGGCCCAGAAAAAGTACCACGAGGGATTCGACCCTCTCCCGGGGGGATTCCGGTACGTGCCTTTCGACGACATGGCGGCACTGGCCGCCGCCGTTACCGAAAACACCTGCGGTATTCTCGTCGAACCCATCCAGGGCGAAGGGGGGATCAGGATCCCCTCCCCGGGCTATCTTAGGGAACTTCGGAATTTCTGTGACGACCGGGGGCTTCTTCTCATTTTCGACGAAGTGCAGGCGGGCATGGGCCGGACGGGCCACCTCTTCGCTTACGAGGAATGGGGGGTGGAACCGGACATCATGACCCTGGCCAAGGCCCTGGGGAACGGGTACCCCCTGGGGGCCCTCCTCGCCCGGGAGCACATCGCTTCCGTCTTCGTACCCGGCACCCACGCCTCCACCTTCGGGGGGAACCCCCTGGGCATGGCCGCCGGGATCGCCGTCATGGAAACCCTCCTGGAAAAAGGCACCCTGGAACACTGCCGGGCCATGGGGAACTACCTGCGGTCGGGACTGGAAACCCTGAAGAAAGATCATGAAACGATTCGAGAAGTGCGCGGGAAGGGTCTCATGGTGGGAATGGAACTGGCCGGCCCCGGAGACGACGCCGTCCTCAGGGCCATGAAAAAGGGCCTCATCATCAACTGCACCGGCGGAAACGTGCTCCGTTTCGTCCCGCCCTTCGTCATCACCGAGGCCGACGTGGACCGGGCCGTGGAAATCCTGGACGAGGTCCTGAAAGAAGGATGAAAAAAGATCTTCTCACCCTTTACGATCTCGAGCCCGCCTCGTTTGAAATCTTTTTCCGGCGGGCGGAGAAACTGAAGAAGCACCTCGAAAAAGGCGTTGCCTACCGTCCTCTCGAGGGCAAAATGCTCGGTCTCATCTTCGACAAGTCCTCCACGAGAACCCGCCTGTCCTTCGAGGCGGCCATGTTCCAGATGGGCGGCATGGCGACCTTCCTGTCCCGAAAGGACATCCAGCTCGGCCGGGGGGAAACGATCGCCGACACCGCCCGGGTCATGTCCCGGTATCTCGACGGCGTGGTCATCCGGACCTTCGGCCAGGACATCGTCGAAGAGTTCGCCCGGGAAGCCTCCGTTCCCGTGATCAACGGCCTCACCGACCTTCTCCACCCCTGCCAGATCCTGGGGGACCTCCTCACCATCGAGGAAAAGACAGGCACCTACAAGGGGCTCCGGATCTGTTACGTCGGTGACGGGAACAACGTGGCCAACTCGTGGATCAACGCCGCGGCCCGCCTTCCCTTTCATCTTTCCCTGGCCTGCCCCGAGGGGTACGACCCGGACAGCAGGATTCTCGACAGGGGCCGGAAAGCCGCCCCCGAAGGGATCGAACTCTTCCGCGACCCCTTCGAGGCTGTCCGGGGGGCCGACGTGGTCTACACCGATGTGTGGGCCAGCATGGGACAGGAAGAGGAGGCTGAGCGCCGGAAAACCGTTTTCCGGCCCTACCAGGTGAACAACGCCCTTCTCGAGAACGCGAAAAAGGACGTCCTGGTCATGCACTGCCTTCCCGCCCACCGGGGCGAGGAAATCACCGACGAGGTCATGGACGGGCCCCGGTCCATCGTATACGATCAGGCGGAAAACCGCCTGCACATCCAGAAAGCGGTCCTGGAAACACTGTTAGGAGGAAGACCCCATGAGTGAAGTGAAAAAAGTCGTTCTCGCCTACTCGGGCGGGCTGGATACGTCCGTCATCGTCCGGTGGCTCATCGAGACATTCGGGTGCGAAGTCGTCTGCTTCGCCGCCGATGTGGGGCAGAAGGAGGAACTGACGGGGCTGGAAGAGAAGGCCCTGAAAACGGGGGCCAGCAAGATCTATATCGAGGACCTGACGGAAGAGTTTGTCCGGGACTTCGTTTTCCCGGCCCTCCGGGCCAACGCCATTTACGAAGGCACGTATCTCATGGGCACCTCCCTGGCCCGTCCCCTCATCGCCAAGAGGCAGGTGGAAATCGCCCGGATGGAAAAGGCCGACGCCGTCTGTCATGGAGCGACAGGCAAGGGAAACGACCAGGTCCGGTTCGAGATGACTTACATGGCCCTGGAACCGAACATCCGGATCATCTCCCCCTGGAAGGATGACCGCTGGGACCTCCGGTCCCGGGACGCCATGATCGACTACGCGGCCAAATACCGCATTCCCATCACCATGACGAAGAAAAAGCCCTACAGCGAGGACCGGAACATCCTTCACATTTCCCACGAGGGGGGGATCCTGGAGGATCCCTGGGCGGAGGCCCCCGAGGAGATCTTCGTCCTCACCACCTCCCCGGAAAAAGCGCCTGACAAGCCCACTTACGTGGACATCGACTTCGATGAAGGCAACCCCGTCGCGGTGGATGGAAAGGCCATGTCCCCGGCGGCCCTTCTGGACCACCTGAACGGCCTCGCCGGCGCCAACGGCATCGGCCGTGTGGACATGGTGGAAAACCGGTTCGTGGGCATGAAATCCCGGGGCGTCTATGAAACCCCCGGCGGCACCGTCCTGTGGGCGGCCCACCGGGCCGTGGAGTCCATCACCATGGACCGGGAGGTCATGCTGCTCCGGGACGGCCTCATTCCCAAGATTTCACAGCTCATGTACAACGGTTTCTGGTACGCCCCGGAGCGGGAAACCCTGCAGAAATTCATTGACGACACCCAGAAGGACGTGACGGGGACCGCCCGGATGAAGCTCTACAAGGGGAACTGCGTCGTGGCAGGGAGAAAATCGCCCAAATCCCTGTACAGCGAGGATTTCGCCACGTTCGACCGGGATGCGGTCTACGACCAGAAGGACGCCACCGGTTTCATCCGGCTGAACGCCCTCCGCATGCGGATCCGGGCCCTCCTGGACCGGTAGCGGAAGAAACGGAAAGCGCCATGACGGACCAGAAGGAAAAACCCTGGGCAGGCCGTTTCACCGAGGGTACGGACCGCCTGGTGGAGGAATTCACGTCTTCCCTTGCCTTCGACCGGAAACTCCACCGGTATGACATCGAAGGGAGCAGGGCCCACTGCCGGATGCTGGCCCGCCAGGGTCTTCTCACCGCCGAAGAGGAAGCGGTCATCCTGGAAGGCCTCGACGCCATCGGGAAGGAAATGGAGGCGGGGACCTTCCCGTTTACGGCGGACATGGAGGACATCCACATGGCCGTCGAAAAGGCGCTCATCGCCCGTGTCGGGGAGGCGGGCGGCAAGCTTCACACGGGTAGAAGCCGGAACGACCAGGTGGCCCTGGACGTGCGGCTCTATCTCAGGGACGCCCTGAAGGCCCTCCTGGCGGAGATGGAGGCCCTGAATTCCCTCCTTCTCGCCCTGGCTCGCCGGGAACTGGGGGTCATCCTCCCGGGATACACCCATCTCCAGCAGGCCCAGCCCGTTCTCCTGTCCCACTATCTCCTCGCCTTCCGGGAAATGTTCTGCCGTGACAAGGCACGGCTGGAAGAATGCCTGGAACGGGTCAACGTTTCGCCCCTCGGGTCGGCGGCCCTGGCCGGAACGGGGCTGCCCCTGGACCGGTCCGTCACGGCGGACCTTCTCGATTTTCCCGATATCTCGAAAAACAGCATGGACGCCGTTTCAGATCGTGATTTCGCCGCCGAGTTCATCTTCGACGGCGCCCTCGTCATGATGCACCTGAGCCGGTTCTGCGAGGACCTCATTCTCTGGTCCACCGAGGAATTCGGCTTCGTCACCCTTTCCGACGCCTACACCACCGGGAGCAGCATCATGCCCCAGAAAAAAAACCCCGACGTGGCGGAACTCGTGCGGGGCAAGACGGGGCGGGTCTACGGGAACCTGGTGGCCCTGCTCACGGTCCTGAAAGGACTGCCCATGACCTACAACCGGGACCTCCAGGAGGACAAGGAACCCCTCTTCGACACGGCGGAAACGGTGACCGCCTCCGTTCGCGTGTTCACAGGGATGCTGAACCACGTCACGTTCAACCGGGACCGGATGCACGAAAAGGTTTCCGGCGGATTTTCGACGGCCACGGACCTGGCGGAATATCTCGTGACCCGGGGCATCCCCTTCCGGCAGGCTCACGGCATCGTCGGCCGGATCGTCCGGTACGCCCTGGATCGGGGGAAAGACCTGAAAGCCCTCAGCTTGCCGGAATTTCAGAACTTTTATCCCGGCTTCGACGAGGGGGTGTACGCCCTTCTGACACCGGAATACTCCGTCAAAACCAGAAAGATCCCCGGGGGAACGGCCCATGACACGGTGGCCGCACGAATTGAAGAACTCGAATCCACGGGCGGGAAAAAGCCGCCGCGGGATTGATCCGGTTTTTGTCCTGCTTTTGACCCTGTGCTGCCTTCTCCCGGCGGCCTGCGGAAAAAAAGCGGACCCCGTCTGTCCCGCCGGGAAACGGCCGGCCGTCGTGACGGACATCACCGCCGCCCGGGACACCGGGGGTGTTTTACTTCGCTGGAGCACCCCGCCGGGGGCCTCGGGACGGGAAACCTACCGTGTCTGCAGGAGCGTTCTGTCCAGGGAAGCGGCCTGTCCAGGCTGTCCACGGAATTTTGCGCCCTTTCGCGTGGCGGAACGCCGGGATTCCGCCGTATTCCCGGAAGACGGGACAGCCGTCCTCCTGGACGGCGACGTGACGGCGGGAAGTTTTTATGCCTATCGGGTTGTCCACTGCGAAGACCCGGGTTTGTGCAGCGAACCCTCTCTTCCCGTGGAAATCCTTTACTGACGACGAGCCGTGACGGCCCGACCGCGTTGCCGGCGCCTTCCGCCGCGGACTGCCGAAACCCCTGAAAACCGTCCATCCCGGCGCCGCAAAAGGGCGGAGGAAATTGTAAAAAAATGATCCCGGTGTCTTGAAATATGAGCCCGAAATCGGATACAAGAAGCCAAGGAGAACGCGTGTGAATTACTTCCATGTCCGTGAAAACGAGCTCTGGTGTGAAGACGTGCCCGTCCGGAAAATCGCCGAGGCGGTGGGAACGCCCTTCTACCTC
>Ga0209096_1002909_pt1 | contig 15656 bp, 17 predicted proteins | sample AD_UKC034_MetaG_FD_184407 | JGI IMG/M metagenome (GOLD analysis project Ga0209096, IMG submission 184407) | Active sludge microbial communities of municipal wastewater-treating anaerobic digesters from USA - AD_UKC034_MetaG (SPAdes) (version 2) | ecosystem: Engineered > Bioreactor > Anaerobic >... | reverse complement strand
CCGTCATTAAACGCCATGCAAAACTGGCCCCGCTATCCGTGGAGTTTCAAAAGGCCGTCGAACTGGAAAACCGCGCCATGAACGGAGAATCACAGTCCGACTTATTGACAATGAATGGTGCGGATGACGGCATAATTGACGCCGAACCAACGGATGACAGCACTCCGGAACAGATCAACGCGGAATTTGACTCAACAATCCCGGCAGGAACAGACCTCAACGTGCTCAACGAGTTCCTTGCCTCCACCGCAAAACGCAACAATGCCACAGTGGATGCAGTGAAAGCGGAAGCCGTTAAAGACCCCTCCGGATTCTGGAAAATCTTCAAGGCCTACGTGAAAACACGCCAGCAGAAAAATGGCAAGCCGGCAGACAATCAGGAAAAACAACCTGCGCTTGCCCCGCGCGAATGTCCCGATCATCCAGGCAACACCTACAATGCCGAATATTGCGCCGCCTGCGCCAAACGACAAGGATGCCCGGCTTGGGACTAATAAAAACGAAAAGGAGAATTTAAATGAAGCAGCAAATCGAGAAAAAAATTGAAGAAAAAGAAGTGACCGAATATCTGCCATGTATTTTAAGCGACAATGAGTTGATCGTCAGAAGCAAAGAACTGGCAAAAGCCAACGAAGATCTGTCCACCGTTGAAGACAGAAAAAAAGACATGATGGCCGATTTCACAGCACAGCAGAAGAAGATCGAAGCAAACATCAATTTGCTGTCACGCACTGTTTCGCAAGGCAAGGAATACCGCAACGTGAAATGTAAACTGGTAGTTGATTACACCATCGGCAAGAAAGAGATAATCAGGCTCGATACGTTTGAGATCATCAGAACCGAACAATTAAGCCAAAGAGACAGACAAAGCGAAATAATGCAGTAACACTTATCCATTTCTCAAGCCCATCTATCAGGTGGTGTCATCTATCAGGTGGGCTTGGATAAGTGGTTAATATATGAAACATAAAAAGGAATGCAGCATGACCCCTCAAGTCTTCAGTTTTTCCGCTATCCAGAACTTGATCACCGATTGCCGGGTAACGCCCAGTTCACGCGCCGCCTGGTCAAGCCGTTCGATCATCCAGACGGGGAAATCAACATTGACCCGCCGTTGTTCCAGACCGGGACGGCGGATGTTGTCCTGGTCGCAGTGCTCCAAAACGTCTTCACCGGCTTCAAATTTTTCGTCAAATTCCTTTGCTGTTATGGTCTTCATAAATGGCCTCCTCATTTTTACGGGCACGGCGCACAGAAATGATTCGGATGTTTTCACCACGGAGAGTAGCCACCGCCGTCCAGCATTTCCCGCTGATCATTCCAATAGCCAAGAATCGCGGTTCGTCCACCGTGGCTGCCGGAACCTCGATCATCCCCGGATCGCTCCACAATGCGGCTGCTTCGGCGAAATCAATCCCGTGTTTGTCCATGTTGATCATGCTCTTGGCCTGATCATATTCAAACGTTGTCATGGTTTAAAAACTATACCTTTATTATCCGATTGTCAAGCCGAAAACAACTTATTTGACATTACCTCAAACTTCTGGCATGGTGAAGGCACTCAATTCATAGGGGCTGCCCCAGCCTCAAAGGTGCCAAATATAGGCACTGAAAGGGGGTTTTTAGTTTGTAATTTGCTGTCCGACCATCCGGGATACCGCGAGGCCCTGGGCGTTCCTATGAGCGTGAGTAATGGTCGGGCTTTTTTATTGCACGTTACTCAAAACACTCAATTCATAGGAGGAACCACCATGTTTGAAATTCAACAAGCAACACCCGTCGTATCAATCGTCAATAATCAAGTAATAACAACTTCAAAAGACGTCTCCCGATTTTTCGGGAAACGTCACGACCATGTTATTGAAACCGTAAGAAGCCTTGACATCCCTAATGACTTTCGCCAACGCAATTTTGCGGCGGCTGAATACTTAGATGATCAAGGCAAAGATCAACCCATGTTCAACCTCACCCGTGACGGCTTCACAATCTTGGTCATGGGTTTTAGCGGCAAGAAGGCCATGCAGTTCAAGCTGGCCTACATCGAAGCCTTCAACCTGATGGAAGCGCAATTAATGCAGCAGCGTTTCCCAGAATTGCCGCCCCCTACCCTCACCCCTGACCAGCAGCGGCGCATTCAGAAGATCATCGGAGATAAAGTCTATGCCACGGGCAACAAGGCCATGTATCCGGCCTATTTCAAGCACATCTATCGCGGCATCAAAGAAAAATTCCACGGCGCCAAATACGACCAGATACCCGCGCACCTGTTTGATGATTCAGTAGCCTATATCAATAGCGCAACCCTGACCAAAGAATCGGACACCGTCACAAGGGAAGAAATCGAAAACCTGAAAAAAATGTTCGTTTCCTACATGGAAGCCAATGTCAAACCGGTCATCGAAGCGATCATCTCCCTGTCCTCCAGAAGCGTTTTACTGTCCCGGCAATTAAACGACCTGAAAAAAGATTACCTTCGGGCGCACGGCGGAAGCAGCTTCAGTGAACGGATCAGTAATATCTCCGGAGAAGCCATTAGCATGTCCAAAGAATTTATCCACGTAGCCACCGAGTCACGGCTGAACCAGCTGGAACTGCGAACTGCGCTGCTTTGCGCTTGAAGAAATAATCCCCGGCGCGGACCGCCGGACAACAACCGGCCGCATATCATGAGGATGAAACTGTTTAGCTACTCGAAAAATTCGAGCGACTGATAATTCCCGCCACCTGTCCGGCGGACGACAAATAGAGCAGGACGGAGATCCTTTGTAGTGCGGAGTCCGCCGGGAGTGATGACCCCGGCGGTCAATTTGAGAGGGTAAATTTTGAGGCATGAGGCCATGATGTTGACCGCCGCTGAAATAGACATGATTGCTGATAGGGTTGCTGACAAAATAACATCAGGTCAGGCACCAGGGAAATGGCTGACGCTTAAAGAGGCCATGATCTATGGAAAGGTCAAGCATCCGGACACGATCCGTGCATGGATCACCCAGGGGTATATTTACGGCCATAAACGGACAGGACAATGGATTATTGACCGGGAAAGCATAGATGACTGGTTTAACAGCGAAAAGGTAACTTGTTGACATGATGCCATTAATTTCATATAAAAAACGCATGGCTACCTTATGGCAAAGACCATCCAATAAAATTTATTATGCCCGATGGGAAGATAACGGAAAGTCACGCAAGCACTCCCTCGATACGAAAGACAAACGAATAGCCCAGGCCAGGTTCAATGACTTCAACCGCCGCCTCATGGCTGGCAAGGTTAAATCCATTGAAGAAGGCACAAAAAACTATTTTTTGACTATGTTGAAGAATTCCTTTATAATATTGAAAAAACCACCAGCCTTGAAAATTACCGTCTTTATTCCGACGCACTGAAAAAAGCCAAAGCATCAATCGGAAATATCCCGGTAAATCATATCACCGCGAAGCACATTGACCGGTGTATTACTGATATGTCCAGGGCAAATCTCAAGGCTCCGACGATCAACAAAAATCTCCGGCACATCAAAGGTGCATTGAATAAGGCCTATGCCTGGGAATACATGGCAAGCCCGATCAGGAATTTTCCGAAGATGTTAAGGGAAGAAAAGACGCTACGGTTTTTAACGGTAGAGCAATTAAGGTCATTAATCGGCGCCATATCAACTGATCAAGAGTTCTCCGACTTCTGTTTGTTTTCTGCATATACCGGATTGCGATCCGGAGAACTGATAAGATTGACATGGTATGATGTCGATCATCCTGAAGGATTCTTGAGAATCTCCCCAAAACAGAAAAATAAGACTGAGACATCCATTCCAATAAACAGAAACGCACGCGCCATTCTGGAACGCCAGGGAAACGATAATAAAACAGGAAAGATATTCCGCTTTCAATCCTTGACGTGGGTATCTCAAAAATGGAAAGCCGTGTGCGTTAAGGCCGGTGTCCCATCGGCCAGATTTCACGACCTGCGGCACACCTTCGCCTCTCACCTGGCAATGTCTGGCGAAAACCTAAAGACTATCCAGGAACTCATGCGGCACGAGTCTATTCAATCAACAATGGTATATGCTAAAGTTTCACCGGAGCATTTAAGAGAGGCGTCGGAGAAGTTGAATTACGGGCCAATGCCAGTAGCTTTGGGCGCTCAAAAACCGGCCAATTCCCGGCCACCAACATGTAAGTAATTGATTTTATAATACAGTAAAAAGTCTTTTAAGTCCCTTGCGTCTACCAGTTCCGCCACCCAGGCCTAATGTTTGAGTTAGCGATTGGTGCGTCTATAGTCTTTTTACACGGACGTGTCAAGGATTTGATAAATTCGGATTCGTTCCAATGCTGAAATATTTATAATCAATTATTTGGAATTCTGGTAAAATGAGGGGACAAAATCAACAGGAGCGCATACCATCATCATGAAAGCCGTTTTTTTATCCGATGTCCATTTGAAGCATAGAACAGACGAACGATATGTCAGATTACTCCGGTTTCTGAACCATGTTCTGGCAGGGAATTTAAAGTCGCCCATTCATCATAACTCTCCTGAGGAAAACAGAAGAATTGATGCCCTCTATATTCTGGGAGATTTTTTTGACTTCTGGTTTTGCAATAAAAATTGCATTTATCCGGACTTTCAGATGGTTATTCAAAAGCTTGTAGAATTAAAGAAAACTGGCGTTCACATCCACTGGTGCGAAGGAAACCATGATTTCTTCATGAAAGAATACTTTCAAGAGGAATTGGGCATGGATGTGTCTGAAGAATGGGCCATCATCTGCCTGGATTCTTTAAAAGTTCTGATTTCTCATGGTGATACGGTTGACCGTTCCAACTGGCGATACTTGGCACTTCGCAAGGTTCTCCGCAGCCAACCCTTTTACCGTTTCCAGCGCCTGATTCCCCCTTCGCTACGCTGGACCATGGCCGGTGCATCATCAAACGCAAGCAAGCGGATGAACGACAACAACAATGATTTCCTGGCAGAAAAAATGCATCGTTTTGCCAAAATCAAATTGCAGGACGAGTATGACGCCGTCATCATGGGCCATTGCCATAAGCCGCTTCTGCACCAATTCATAGCGAAAGGCAGACAAAAAACATCGGCGACACTAGGCGACTGGAGGACCTGTTTTTCATTTCTTTATTACGAAAATGAACAATTCTTTTTAATAAAGGATTAGCAAAACCTTCATCGCTGAATACCCGATGATCCTTTTCGAAATCCCCTCTCCGTTTTTCCCTGGTTCCAAAAAGCGGTTTGGAAATTTGAACAAGTTTTCATTGTTTTTCCAAACAAAATGGCATATGCGAAGACGCTATGCAAAAACATGTAGTTTTTTATCATTTCTCGGGGAAAATATTTCCCGTATTCTAAATCAGGGAGGATGATTTGATGCACACATATACACTCGACAAACCGGATAATTTGGTGGAATGGTGGAATGAAAGCGTGGGAAAATTCGCCGACAGAAACGTCATTGGAACAAAAAATAAAAACGGTATTTACGAATGGGCAACGTATAAACAGATGGGCGCCAGAATTGATAATTTGCGAGCCGGCTTGGCCACACTCAACGTCAATCCGGGTGATGTCGTCGGCATCATCGCCAATAACCGCCTGGAATGGCCTGTGGCATCCTTTGCGACATGGGGGTTGAAAGCCCGTTTTGTTCCAATGTATGAAGCAGAACTGACACAAATCTGGAAATACATCATTACCGACAGCCAGGCAAAGGTTCTTTTTGTTTCCAAGCCGGAAATTTATGAAAAGGTAAAAGATTTTCCAAAAGATATCCCAACCTTGAAACATATTTTCGTTATTGATTCAGACGGTCCCAACTCCATGGCCGCCCTGGAAAAAAAGGGGGCCGCCAAACCCATTCGAGCACAGATTCCCAAACCCGACGATATTGCCGAATTGATCTATACTTCGGGAACGACGGGCAACCCGAAAGGCGTTTTGTTAAGCCATGGGAATTTCACCAGCAACGCCCATGCCGGCCTGAAAATGTATCCTGAGCTATATCAAAATGAATGTATAACGCTGACCATTTTGCCCTGGGCACATACTTTTGGACAAACGGCCGAGCTTTTTGGCATGATTCACCTTGGCGGCGCCATGGGGCTTGCGGAAAGCGCAAAAACCATCATCAACGACATTGTCGCAATTCGCCCAACATTTCTTATCGCCGTTCCAACGGTTTTCAACAGAATTTACGACGGCTTGTGGAATAAAATGAATACAGAAGGAGGCTTGGCTAAAACACTGTTTGTCATGGGTGTTGAAGCAGCCAAAAGAAAGCGTGAACTTGAGCAAAAGGGTCAATCCGATTTTCTCACCACGATCAAATTAAAAATCGCGGATAAAATGGTCTTCTCTAAAATCCGGGAACGTATGGGCGGCCGTCTTATCGGTTCCATGACCGGAAGCGCCGCGACCAATCCCGAAATCGCTAGATTCTTTTTCGATATTGGCGTTCCCATCTATGATTGTTACGGTCTGACGGAAACAACACCAGGCGTCACGATGAACGGATCACTGGCTTATCGTCTGGGCAGCGTGGGCAGACCCATCGATAAGGTTAAGGTAGTCATTGATTCATCCGTGGTGGAAGAAGGAGCAAACGACGGCGAAATCATTGTTTATGGGCCCAATGTCATGAAAGGCTACCACAATCGTCCGGAAGATACCAAGGCGGTTATGACTCCTGACGGGGGCTTCCGAACCGGAGATCGCGGACGTCTGGATAAGGACGGCTATCTTTTCATCACCGGGCGTATTAAGGAACAGTATAAGCTGGAAAACGGGAAATTCTGTTTTCCCAACGCTCTGCAGGAAGAAATTTGTCTTATTCCCTGGGTTCAGCAGGCCGTGATTTATGGCGTTAACCGCCCTTTCAACATTTGCATTATTGTTCCCGATTTTGAGGTTTTAGGCAAATACGCCAAAGAAAAAGGCTTGCCGGCCGATCCCAAGGATTTGATTGAACGTCAGGAAGTTGTAGATATGATCAGTCAAGCGGTTACCAAGCAATTGGAAGGAAAATTCGGCGGTTACGAAATTCCGAAGAAATTCATTCTGCTTTCTGAACCATTCAGCCTGGAAAACGGCACTCTGACGCAGACGATGAAACTCAAACGCAAGGTAGTGCTGGATAGGCTCAAAGACCGGATCGAAGCGCTGTATGCCTAGATCATGAATGGCGCCGGAATTAAATATATCGTTTAAATACAAGACCATGAACACCCAAAAGGCAAGTATTCCGTCAACATTCCAACCAGGGGGGGTCCTGAAAAACCGGCATGTTCAGTCAATCTTGGCCAGCGCTCATTTCTTGGCTCCCTCCCGTGCCGCCTTTTTGGATAATTCGCGCCAACAAATCATCGAAACGCCCGGTGGATCAAGACTTCTGGCTTATCTGTCAAGACATCCCCGGGCCCGGGGCTTGATGACGATTATTCACGGATGGGAAGGCTCTTCTTCTTCAGCCTATGTTCTTGCATCCGCTTCCTTTTTTTATGACCGGGGCTTGTCGGTATGCCGTTTGAATTTAAGGGATCACGGCGATTCTCATCATTTGAACGAAGGACTGTTTCATGGCGCCCTGCTTAAGGAGACCTTTGACGCCGTATCAGCCCTGGCGCAAAATTTTCAAGATATGCCTTTTTATTTATTAGGTTTTTCTCTTGGCGGCAATTTTGCATTGAGAATTGCGATTCAGAATTCTCTGACGCCGATCACCAATATGGCGCATGTTTTTGCCGTCAGTCCTCCTTTGGATCCCTATAAAACGACTCAAACCATTGACAGCGCATTGCCAGTTTATCGAAAGTATTTTCTGAAAAAGTGGCGTAGGTCACTTCGTAAAAAGATGCAGCTGTTTCCCCAAAAATACGATTTCACACAAATGCTTCAAGCTGGAACCTGTATCGACCTCACTTCGGATATCATGGAATATATGCCGGAATTCAAATCTTATCACGAATACTTCAAACTCTATACCCTGACCGGACAGTCGTTTTCAAATCTTCGGGTTCCGGTCAATATTTTTATCTCCGAAGATGACCCGGTAATCGCACTCGAAGATTTCCGTTCTCTTCAAGACAACGAGTATCTCACCATTTCCCGACAGCGTTTCGGTGGCCATTGCGGATTCATCCATCTTTTTCCCCACAGCAGATGGTATAATGACATGATTGCGAATCTGTTGAAGTGAGGAATGAAAGGAATGAGCATAAAAAATGATGAACGTAACCTTATTCCAGCAAAAAGAATGGTTTCCGTCTTTGGTTCTGGACAAATTGAACAGCACCTTGGTTGATTTCCAGGAAAAACACAACCAGATCGAACGTTCCAACCAAGATGGAATTCGGCATCTGAAGGCGGGCGTAGTTGTGCTTTTGCATTATCAGAATCATTGCGGATACGCCTTTCAACTGATCAAACGCTCGGCAAATGTCGCTCAGGCAGGCGATATTAGTTGCCCGGGAGGCATGCTGGAGATTTCGACGGATCACATGCTGGAACACATTTTACTGAAAACGGATATGGTGCGCTTTGTAAATGATAAATCATTACGCAGATTTCCCGGAACAGATGAACAAACGGCTTTTCTGATCCGTCTTTTTCTGATGAACGCCCTCAGGGAAGCGTGGGAAGAAATCGGCCTCAGTCCGCTCAATGTTGGATTTCTGGGCGCTCTGCCCTCTTACTCTCTGACGTTGTTTTCGCGCACCATTTTTCCGGTCGTCGCCCTTGTCAAGGAACCTTATACACCTTGCTTAAGCGATGAGGTAGAAAAAATGCTGGATATTCCGATCAGCTCCTTCTTCGAGCCTTCCAATTATGCAATGCTGGAAGTTTGCGTCGATCCCAAAAATTCCGACTCATCCGCTTCTTGGCATACTCCCTGTCTTGTTCTTCCGGACGGTAATGGTGCTGATGATGTTCTATGGGGAGCTACATTCAACATTCTGACCAATTTTCTGAAGATTATTGCCTCTGATGCTTTTTCCGTACCCTCGCCCCGACGCTCCGTACAAAAAATTCTGAACCGCAACTACGCCGGAAGGCCCCGATGATATGGCCTTTATCCGGTTTCATTCCAAGGAAATCAATACGATCATTTTTGACTTTGACGGAACACTTGCCGAATTGACCATTGATTTTCAGAAAATGCGACGCTCAATTGCGGATTTAATTGTTCGCTATGGATTGGCTGACAAATACCTGGATCACCGTTTCGCCTTGGAAATGATCGAAGAAGCAGGCACCGTTCTGGAAAAACAATCATCATGCAAGGCGGATACATTCCGTCAAGAGGCATTCCGGATAATTCAGAATATCGAGTTGGACGCCGCTCGACAAGGAGCTTTGTTCGCTGGAACCAAGGATCTGTTTTCCAATCTCCGAAAGCATTCCATTGCCGCCGGAATTATTACCAGAAACTGCTCCGAAGCCGTCAAAACCATTTTTCCGGACATCTCCGACTATTGCCAGGTAGTGATCTGCCGTGATCATGTCCGACAGGTCAAACCGCACCCGGAACAAATCAATCTGGCAATTGCCAGATTGGGAGGCAGCGCAACGAATTCCATGATGGTGGGCGACCATCCCCTGGATATCCAAACCGGAAAAAATGCCGGTACCTTTTCGGCAGGTGTTCTCTCGGGCCATTTTCACAAACAGGATTTTCTAGATGCAGGCGCAGACTTGGTATTGCGTCAGGCACCCGATATTTTAGAGTTAATCTGATTGACATCCCCCGTTTTCAATTATATTACGCTGATCCGTTGAAACCGGTTTTGAAAAAAGCAGGATTGAGGTCAAATATTGTGAATCCGAATGTTTTTCGTGAATGTGATGTACGGGGCATTGTCGATCAGGATCTCAATGAGATTTTCATTGTGAATTTGGGACGCGCTATCGGCGCTTACGCCTTAAAAAGAAATATTAAAACCATGACCGTGGGACGGGATTGCCGATTGAGTTCAGAAGCCTATTCCGGCTATTTAATATCCGGTCTGAATGCCTCTGGACTGGATACGATCGATATCGGACTATGTCCAACCCCAATGCTTTATTTCTCCATCCGGCACTGCGGAGCAGGTGGTGGTGTTATGGTCACCGGAAGCCATAATCCTCCGGAGTTTAACGGTTTTAAAATATGTATCGGCCATGACGCCATTTATGGCACTGAAATTCAATGTTTAAAAAAAATAATGGAATCAGGAAGTTATATATCCGGACGAGGCCAAGCCAGTCAAATCAATATTACAGAGGCTTACCAGAATCACCTGTTTTCTCATATTACCATATCCAATAAACTTCATGTCGTCCTGGATGCCGGAAATGGTGTCGGTGGTCAATTCGCGCTGCCCCTTCTGAATCAACTGGGCTGTAAAGTCACAGCCCTCCATTGCGATCCGGATGGCCGCTTTCCACATCATTTTCCGGATCCTTCTGTTTTGGAAAATCTTCAGGATCTGATATCAACAGTCACCGAAACAAAAGCAGATGTAGGAATCGCCTTTGACGGAGACGCAGACCGCATCGGCGTAGTTGATCATAATGGCGAAGTCATCTGGGCAGATCAATTGCTTTTGCTGTTCGCCCGCTCCATTTTGAAAAAACATCCAGGATCAGCCATTATCGGTGAAGTAAAATGTTCGCAAACTCTGTTTGACGATATCGAAAAAAACGGGGGACATGCGATTATGTGGAAAACCGGCCATTCCCTGCTAAAATCCAAGATTCGAGATGAAAAAGCCCTGCTGGGCGGTGATATGAGTGGTCATATCTTCTTTGCCGACCGTCACTTCGGCTATGATGACGCCATTTATGCCGCATTGCGCTTGCTGGAAATTCTCTCCGAATCGAATCAGACCATCGAAGCTCTGCTTGCCGATACGCCAAAAACATTCGCCACACCTGAAATACGACTGCACTGTGACGATGACCAAAAAAAAATTTTGGTTGAAAAGATTCGTAAACGCTGCCGACACATACCAAACCTGATCGAAATTGACGGCGTTCGCATTCCTTTTGCTGACGGATGGGCGCTGGTACGCGCATCCAACACGCAGCCGGCACTGGTACTGCGTTTTGAATCGGATTCTGCCGAAGGCCTACAGAGAATCCGGAATAAAGTGGAAGAATGGTTGGCGCTGGAGCAAGAATTGGAAATTTCTACCGATTCATAGTTGACTAATTTCCACCAATCCTGTATCTATGGCCACACTTCAAAACGGGAGAAGAATATGCCTGATTACTGGGTTAAGATTAGCGAAACGGAAGAAGAGGATATGAATCGTCACCATTATCTGATTACAGCAGATGACGAAAGCGGGGCAAAGAAAGCCGCAATGCAATTCATGGCTCGTTTTATTGATGATGATGAGAATCCGGAAAGAATTGAAGATGGATATACTTTTTATAACAAAGCCATCGTGGTTCACCTGGAATCCATCAAGGAAACCACAAAGGATAAATTCAAGGATTTCCTCTTGAAGCTTCACACGATCAACATGTCATAGAAAAGGTATTCCCAAAATCTTTCACCAATCTGCTACATCGGCAATAAAAAAAGCGGGCCGGTCGGGAGACGGGGCTGGAAAAATGGTCGGTTTCTCCCTGCCCGGCAGCGCAAAGCAGGTTGGCGCGTTTCCGAATGACAGCAATAAGCCAATCCTGTTGTCAAAGGACGAAAAAACAGAAACGGTGTCATTTTGTCTTTTTGGGCAATATGACTATCTTGCATGAATCCTCGACCAAAAACACTGGATACAATTTATCCAACTGGTTACTTATATGGATAAAATCTATCCAGATGACTGCACCCATAAAATCATGTTATCCGTAAGTTTATATTTTACTTCGTAATATCAGCATGGCATAAATCTTGATTGTAACTTACGGAAATGGCGCTGCCAGATGAATACAATTGACAAACATAAGCAGTCAGTGTGTTCACCTTTCTGGAAGTCCAACACCAACAGGGTTTCAATATATCAAAAAAACGAGGAGAACATTTGCTGGTGAAAAAAATCCTGTTGCCGATGTTCCTGATTCTCATTTTTAGCCATTGCCTCTGGGCGTCGGAGGACATTTCAAAAGACGATATCCTGACTCTCAAGCGATGCATCAACATAGCACTAAAGAATCATCCTTCCATGATTGCGGCATCCCATGTCGTCCGACAGTCAGAAAGTAAAATCGGCCAGGCCCGCTCCGGCTATTATCCTCAGTTGTCCCTTCAATCCGGCTATTCCCGGATCGGCCCGCCTTCTTCTTCGCTCCGCAGCGATCCTTACAACAGCTATTCCAATTCTCTGAACCTCAACCAGACCCTCTTCGACTTCGGTAAAACATCTGCATCGGTAGATGTTCAGTCTTTGAATAAGCAATCTGCAGATGCAGATGCCGAGGATGTAACCATGTCTGTCATTTTGAACACCAAAGAGGCTTACTATGTTTTTTTGAAAGCAAGGATGAGCAGCACCGTCGCAGAGGAAACGGTAAATCAGTTCCAGCAGCATTATGAAATTGCACAGACTTTTTTTGAAACTGGAAGAAGTTCAAAAATCGATGTAACGAGCGCGGAAGTCAATCTCAGCAATGCCCGCATTCAGTTGATTTCCGCGCTGAACGCCTTGCGTGTAGCTCGGGCCGCCCTGAATAAATCCATGGGAGTCACGGCCGTTCCAGATTATGATGTGCAAGAAGAATTTCATCTGGAAAGCACAGAAATGTCCCTTGATTCGGCTTTGTCGCAGGCTTACGAAAACCGGCCGGATATTCTTTCCACTCGCCTGAAAAAATCCGCGTTGGAAAGAAGCATAGACCTTCAGAAAAAAGGCTATCTACCGGTGCTTTCCGGCAATGCCGGATACGGGTATGCCGGAGACGACTACTCGATGAATCCATCCTGGAGCGCGGGAATCACTCTGAATATTCCGCTTTTCTCCGGCTTTTCAACAAAATTCGCAGTGGATGAGGCACGGTCCAATCTGGACATCGCCCGTGCCAACGAAGACCTGCTCTGGCAGAGAATTCATCTTGAGGTTCAAACCGCCTGGCTGAACCGCCACGAAGCATTTGAGCGAATTGCAGCCGGAAAAATCACTGTGCGGCAGGCAGAAGAAACGCTGGAGCTCGCCCGGGGTCGTTATGCCACAGGCGTTGGCAGTTCCATTGAAATCACGGATGCAATGATCAAACTCAACAATGCCAAAATGACCTATATAACGGCCCTGTCTGATTTTTCAGCAGCTCAGGCCCGTTTGGAAAAAGCGATCGGAACCGGAAAATGAGGTCAGTTCAGAACAAACCTACAAAGGACAAGCTCAACATGGCTATTGGCAACATTCCGTGTGCCAACAATCACGGACCCAGAAAATTGCTTACATTCCGGTCTTTAATCATGAGAAGAAAAAAGGAGAATATTTCCCAGTGAAAAAAATAGCCATTGTCTGTCTCATTCTTGCAGCATTCACGGCCGGTTTGTTTTTCTTTTTCAAAACCAACCAGAAAGGCCCGGAATACGTCACCCAAGTAGTGGACCGCGGAGATATCCGTGCTTCCGTTTCTGCCACGGGAACCGTCAATGCAATCACGACAGTATCCGTGGGCACGCAAGTCTCCGGATCCATTCAAGCGCTTTTTGTTGATTTCAATTCCCGCGTTGTTCGGGGCCAGCTGCTGGCCCAGATAGATCCCTCGACATTTGAGGCACAGGTTGCCCAGGCCCGGGCAAATCTTATGCTAGCCGAGGCCAATCTGGAAAAGGCCAAAGTTGCCGTGCGTGACGCAAAGATTACTTTAGAGCGAAATAAAATCCTATTCGGTAAAAACTTCATTGCTAAAAGTGATTTGGACACCTCCGAAACCAATTATCTTTCCGCACAGGCCCAGGTGAAAGCTTCTTCGGCCCAGGTCGAACAGACCCGAGCCTCCCTGAATCTGGCTCAAACCCATCTTCGCTACACGCGGATTCTTTCGCCGGTCAACGGCACGGTTATATCGCGCAGCATTGACGTTGGTCAAACAGTGGCAGCCAGTTTCCAGACGCCGACGCTTTTCAGCATAGCCCAGGATTTAACCAAAATGCAGATCAATACCGATATCGATGAAGCAGATATCGGCCGTATACAAATGAATCAACCCGTCACCTTTACCGTGGATGCGTATCCGGAAATCACTTTCCACGGCAAGGTTTCCGAAATCCGCAACGCGCCGACCACCGTGCAAAATGTGGTCACATACGATGTCATGGTCAATGTGGACAATCCCGATCTGAAACTGAAACCGGGCATGACAACAAATGTATCGATTGTCACAGACAACAGAAAAAATGTTTTGCGTGTTCCCAATGCCGCGCTGCGCGTGAAAATGCCGGATACTGCCCGTGTGGGCGGTAAACCGCCGAAAGGTACTGGCGTATGGATTCTTGAGCACAAGAAACCGCGGCGGATCCTGCTGTCACTCGGCATCAGCGACAATAAGTATACGGAAGTGATTTCGGGAAAAATATCTGAAAGAGATCATATTATCGTCGAGGTAAAAAGCAATCAACAAAAATCAAACAGTCAGTCAGGCCCCCCACCAGGCCCAAGGTTCTAGAAATCATGGCTTTAATCAATACGCAGCAACTGGAAAAGAGATATGATGTGGGCGACAGCGTTGTTCACGCCTTGGACAGAGTCTGTGTACAAATTGATCCAGGAGAATTTGTGGCAGTGATGGGACCTTCCGGTTCGGGTAAATCAACATTTATGAATGTTATCGGTTGTCTGGATGAGCCCACCGCCGGACGATACTTCCTCGATGGCATTGACGTCAGCCAGATGGGACGAAATGATCTGGCCCAAATCCGCAATGAAAAAATCGGTTTTGTCTTTCAGGGTTTTCATCTTCTGGCGCGCACCTCGGCACTGGAAAATGTTGAAGTGCCCCTGCTTTACAGTAAAAATCACCCCAAAGATCATAAAAACCGCGCCCGGGAAGCGCTCAAACTCCTGGGACTGGAGACACGACAACATCATCAGCCCAATCAGCTCTCCGGAGGACAGCAACAGCGTGTGGCCATTGCTCGTGCTCTGGTCAACAACGCACCTCTTCTCTTGGCTGATGAACCCACGGGAAATCTAGATACCAAAACCAGCATTGAAATTATGGAACTCTTTGTTCGACTCAATGAAGAAAAAAAAATTACTATTGTTCTGGTCACGCACGAACCGGATATTTCCGCTTACAGCAAAAGGATTATTCGTTTTCTGGATGGTAAGATCGTCAGTGACAGGGAAAACCAGCGATGATTAATTTTTATTCCACCTTAAAAATTTCCCTGCGCGCCCTCAGGGTCAACATGATGCGCTCGGCATTGACTATGCTAGGTATCATCATCGGCGTGGCGGCGGTAATTACCATGCTGGCGGTAGGAAAGGGCGCCAGCAATAAAATATCTGAGCAAATTGCCACAGTCGGCAGTAATTTGATTATCGTCATTCCCGGTTCTTTCACCTCCGGCGGCATCCGCCTAGGCAGCGGATCCTCACAGAATCTGACCGTCGCCGACGCAGACGCTATGAAACAAGAGTGCTCCTCCGTATCCACCACGGCTCCCGTATTAAATGGCAGTTCACAAGTTGTCTATGGTAATCAA
>Ga0209096_1002906_pt1 | contig 15665 bp, 23 predicted proteins | sample AD_UKC034_MetaG_FD_184407 | JGI IMG/M metagenome (GOLD analysis project Ga0209096, IMG submission 184407) | Active sludge microbial communities of municipal wastewater-treating anaerobic digesters from USA - AD_UKC034_MetaG (SPAdes) (version 2) | ecosystem: Engineered > Bioreactor > Anaerobic >... | reverse complement strand
GATCGTCGCCTTCACCGGCTTGTCGCAGCGGACCTTGTCCCATGTTCCGATCCACCGGTACGCGGAGCAGGTGTCGGCGCCGAGCGTATGCCCGGACTGCTCGCACGCACACGGCTTCCCGGCCTCGCTCGCCGGTCCGGAGAACCGTCGCCCCTCCGGGCGGTGGCGGCACGACGAGTGCTCGCCGTAGCAGCACGGCAGGCACGACGTCGACTCGCTGATCCCGGTCACGACTCACCGTCCGATCGCTCGACCCAGCCGACCGTGATCGCTCGACGCCGGTGGATCCCGCAGACGTGACGCGACCACGGGTCCGGTTCGGCCGTGTCCGGCGTCGTGCTCGCCATCACAGCGACGGCCGGACGTCCGCACTTCTCCGTCGCGCCTCGCCGGGCCGGCCATTCGCACCGGGCGTCATCCCACCCGCGGCGCGCCCAACCGACGCTCGCCCCGTATGGCTTCTCCTGCACGACGTCGCATCGCAGACACGCGCGGACGTTGACGAGAACGCCGCGCCCGTTCGTATCGAGTCCCTTCGCCTCCCACGTGTGGACCGAACCGCCTTCGTCGCACAGCGCCCGAGACGAACGTTGACCCTTGATCGGCGCGCTCACGACTCACCGCCGGCGAGGTCGAGCAGACGGCGGAGCGTCGACGCCCGGAGCGTCGCCGTGTGCGGTTCGCCGTGGCGCATGATCCCGGCGCGGTAGATCTCTTCGTGGTCGACGTTCGCGCCGAGCTGGTCGAACGAGTCGAGGAAGTCGGAGATCTCGGCGACGCACGAGTCGACCGCTACGGCGTTCTGGCGCTCGATGGCGATCCGGTGGTGGACTCCGTCGAGGCGGGCGACGAACTCGGCGATCGACGCGGTCGCTTCGACGAACGCCTGCCGGTCTGGACCGTTGCCGCGGTGGACGCCGGCCGGTTCGTCGAGCTGGGCCGCGAGGTCGGCGGCGCTGGCGGCGAGCCGGTTCAGCGACCGGTGGGCGTCGGCCCACGCCCTGCGGATCTCCTGCCGCTCATAGGCGGTCGCGGCGTCGGGGACGATCCCGTCGGGGACGTCGTCGCCGAACTCGACGACCGGGATCTCGATGCTGGTGGTCTTCATGGGGGCCTCCTTGGGAGTCAGGCCGTGCGGTCGGGACCGTCCCGACCACGCCCGCTACGTTAGCACGCTACGTTCCCGCGGGCGTCATACGGTGTTCCACCACGAGACGAGCAGGTCGCGGGCGTCGGTCAGTAGCCGGAACCGTTCGGGGTCGCCGCCGACGTCGGGATGATGCGCCTTCACCGCTTCCCGCCACAGGGACGACGCGACAGCGGCGACGCGGTCGACGCGGGTCGGATCTTCGCCGATCGTCTCCGCGGTCGCGTCGCACAGCAGCCGGGCGGCGTCCTCGATCGTCATCGACGCCGCTGGCATCGGCGTCCCGGGCGGGAGCGCCTGCCATCCGCGATACTGCTCGCCGCCCTGGCCGATCCCGTACCGGTCGACCTTGCGGAGCGCTTCGAGGCCGAGCGCGATCGCCCGCACGTTGCACTGCCAGCCCGGCACGTACTCAGTCCGCCACCGGTAGCTCCCCGGCTGCCCGGTCCGCACGGAGTACGACGTGCCGCTGAACAGGTCCGTCGAGTAGCGCAGCGGACCGTGCCGCGACTCGATCGAGATGATCGCCCCCGGGTGCGACGGCTTCGCGTCGGCGCGGATCCACCCGTCGAGCCGCAGGTCGCGTTCGGCGACGGCGAGCTGCAGGACGACCTCGCGGGCGCCGAGCTTGTCGGCCTCGCGTTCGAGCAGCGACACCGTGTCGGACCACGACGCCGAGAACTGCGCCTGCCGTCGCTCATGCTCCGCCCGCAACTGCCCGGGCCATGTGCCGATCGGCCGGCACACGATGTTCACCGGCCCGCCCCCTTCCGCTTCCCGGTCGCCTGCCGGTACGCCTGATGCACCGCGTTCTCGCTCATCCCCGCGGCGTCGGCGATCTCGCGCATCTTCACCGGCGGGTCGGCGTGGCGGAGCTCGACGATGATTCGGGCGCGCTGCTCGTACAGCCGGTCGACGGTGGCGAGCTCGGCGCCGATCTTGCGGAGCCGAGCCAGCTTCCGGCGGACCGGCGCCGCATGGGTGTGGTCGCTCACGCGTTGCCCTTCCCGCGGCGCGACCCGATCGGGGTCGGCTCGCCCGCCTCCGCCGCCTCGGCCGCCGCCTCTTCCGCGCAGTGCGGGCACCCGGGGACGAGATCCCGGTGGACGCCCGCTTCGTGCTCGGCGTCGAGACGTTCCAGCTCGTCGGTCGTGGGGAGACGGCCGACGCCCTGCTCGCGGTCACGGGCTCGGGCGATCTTCTCGCGCTGCGCCTCGATGTGCTCGCGGACGAGATCGCCGTCGACGATCGTCGCGCCTTCGACGGAGAACACGTGGACGCGCCGCTGATCGCCGGTCGGGTCGTCACGGTCGATCGGGTCGAAGCGGACCTTGTCGGTCACGCAGTGCAGAACGACGTAGACCTCGTCGCCCTTGTGGAACTCCTGCGGGTCGATCTTCATCGCTTCGCGGAGTCCGCCGGCGGCGCCGGGGATCTCGATCCCGGCCTGCCGGACGGGCAGACCCTCGAAGTCGGACAGCTCTGGCATGGGGGTGGCTCCTGTCGGATAGGGGTAGCGCGTTCAGGTTACCGCGCTACCGGTTGTGTCGATGGACGTCGCGGCGAGCGCGATCGCTTGGTCGGCGGAGAACCCTTGCGCCCGGTACCGGCCGATCTCGCCGAGCAGATCGAGGGCGGTCGTCACGTGCCCACCGAACGGGGTCCCGGCGGCGTCGATCAGCAGATCTTCGACGTGGGGCCAGTCGGACGGGCGGACGACGTACGCGTCGATCCCCGGGTTGCGTTGCAGCCGGCGGATCCAGTCGCGTTGCGCTTCCTTCACCGCTGACGGCGGGGCCGACTCGCGCTTGCACTCGAACACGACGAGCCGCCCCGTCTCGAACACGCACCACAGATCAGGGAACCCCGGGTCGGATGTCGGGGTGACGATCCGACCGGACCCGGACATGACGGCGCGGCGGACGTGGCAGGTGCGGGCGCCGAGCCCGCGGGCCCGCTGGTCGATCCGGCGCTGCCATGTGCGCTCGTCGAGCTTCGCGAGGTCCGGGTCGATCCGACGTCGGCGGGTCACAGGTCGGCCCGTGTCTGCTCGAACGTCGGCGCGTCGAACGGCAACGGACGGCTCGCCCTCCATGCTTCGACCGCGGCACCGACTGATCCAGAACCGGGGAACACGTCGACGAACTCGGCGTCGACGTCGACGACGAGTAGCCGGAGGATCCACTCGACGAAGTCTGGCGGCTTGGATCCGAAGAACCCGGCCTGATGAGCGACGACCGACACCCAATCGCGCACCGTTTCGGCATGCGACCCGCCCCTGTCAGACCAAGAACGAGCGCCACGGAAGATCACCGGCTCCCACGCGTACGCGGGGTTCACACCCTTCTTGAATGACGCCCACGGCTTGACCCATGCGGCGACACGAACATCGTCGGGGCACATCGGCAGTAGATCGCGGAGAGCGACCGACGACGTCGAAAGAGCCCATCCATCGAACTCGGCGCACAGGTAGCCGATCAGGATCTCATGGTTGACCTCGACCGCCCGCCGCCCGTCTGCTTCCGCTTCTGTCGCGTAGCGGTGTGCCATGCCGGGGTATGGCGGGTCAGCGTATGCAAACCTCATCCGAGCTGGTCCCATTCGGGGTCGCCGCGGCGGACGACGAGCCCGACCCTGCGCGCCGCGGCGGCGAGATCCGCGTCGGCTTCGAGCTGGTCGTTGTGGTGGGCGCACACCGCGACGAGGTTCGCCTCCGTGTACCCGCCGCCGGCGGACGCCTTGCGCCGATGGTGAGGGGTGAGCCCACCGAAGCAGCGGCCGGCGTCGTCGACGAGCGCCGCGACCTGACAGACCCGGTCCCGGCGTGCGACACGGGCGCGGATCTCCGATCGCGTCGATCGCGTCTCCGATCGCGTTTCGTCTCGGCGTTCTCGCGGCCGGCGCGACGAGCGGAGCGGCTTCGATCGGGCCCGCCAGGCGCGCAGCTTGTCCGGGTCGCGGTTCACGTCGGCTGGCTCGTCAGGCAGAACCCGGCGCCACACCGGCAGCGGTACGGGTGCAGCTCGGCCCGCCGTGGCGAGGTTACGACGATCGACACGAGCGCGTCGTCGGCGGTCGGGAAGTGCCGCTTGTGGGGTGTCCGGCAGTCGTCGGCGGGTTCGACGCGACGTGCGGTCCGGGCGGGGCGACCGTCGGGCGTCTGGCCGCGCTTGGGTCGATGCTGCCGGCGGGGCGGACGTGATGGCATCGTTCTCACCGGCCACGCCACGATGCGGCGTCGGGGCACGTCGCGTAGTGCGACAGGTGGAGCGGTCCGGCGTCGAGCGTCGCCTGCGCGTGGACCGTCGCGCGCATCGTGCCGGCGTCGTCGACGAGTTCGACGTTGCCATCGGCGGACGGTTCGGCGTCGACGGGCATGTGCTTGCCGTGCCGGGTCACGGCCCACACGATCTCGGCGTTGCAGGATCGGCAGCGTGCCATCGTTCGGGGTCCTCTCAGGTGTCAGGGATGCGGCGGCGGTAGGTGAACACGAGCAGCGTCGAGTAGCCGCGGCGGGCGTGCTGTTGGCGGCGCCCGTCGGGTTGGGGTCGGCCGGCTCGGAACAGGAACGAGTCGACGAGGTCGAGCCCGAGCGTTTCGGCGTGTTCGGTCATCATCCGGGTTTGCCAGCGGACCCGACCGCCGTTGACTTGGTCGGCGCACTTCACGAGCAGGTACGAGGGCCGGTCGGTCGTCGGGCGGCGCAGCACCCGGGCGCAGTCGGTCAGCCCGTCGATCATGAGCCGGTGCCGGTCGACGCGAGACGTGTACGGGCCGGCGACCCCGTACCGGGCGTCGACGTCGTGCGTCGGGGTGCCGTTGAGCTTGTACGGCGGGTCGAACACGACTGCGTCGAACGTTCCATCGGGCCAGGGCAGCGCCCGGAAGTCGACCGGGGTGTGCTCGGCGAGCGAGTCCGGGTTCAGGTCCGACGTGACCAGGCCGGGCGGGCGCCACCGCGACCAGAACGTGCCGCGCTCGAACGTCGGGTCGAGGATCGTCCAGTCGTGGCGGAGGTAGCCGAGCCGGGCGACGTCGACGATCAGGTCGCCGTTCGTCGTCCAGTCGCCGATCGCCTGGACGTCGCCGAAGCCGGTCACGATCCCCCGCCCCGGTGGCTCTGCCAGTGAACGCGGACAGCCCGTCGGAACCGGCCGACCGCGCCGAGCGCCAGCTCGTCGGCGTACTCTTCGAGGTTCCACACGTAGTCGGCGATCGACCTGACCTTCTGGCCGGCCGTGTACCGCTGCACCGACGTGAACTCGAAGCCGTCGAGGTCGGTCGAGAGCAGGTCGTCGAGTTCGATCAGCATGTTCCCGCCCCGCCAGACGGGCCGCGGCGGGCGGGGAACCTGCCGCACACCGGCGAGCACGGCGCTAGCGGCGACGACGAGATCGTCGAGCCGGTCGCTTCTGCTGTCCGGGCGGCGGAGACGAATCAGCCCGTCGAGGACGCCCTCCGCCGCGTGCGTGTACCGGTCGATCCGATCGGTCATCGCAGGTCCGCCCGGCTGTGCGTCCAGTCGTCGTCGTCCGCCGCGGTCGGTTCGGGGACGTCGACCGGCTTCCCGCGGCGCACGTCGTGGCATTCGGTGCAGGCACCGGCGTCGTGGTCGGGCTCGAAGTGCCGGCCGACCCACCGGAAGAACAGCGACGGCCGACAGTGCCGGCACGGATACACGGTGTTGACGAGGCCGGCCCGGATCGCGTGAACGTGCGCGGCGAGCTGGTCGTACTCGGCCCACGCCGCGGCCGACGCGGTCGGGTCGGGCGGTGTCGGGATCGGCGCGTACCGGTCGACGTACGCGGCGGTGACGGTCACCCATCCCCGGTCGCACTGCCGGGGGCACGGCTTCGTCGCGGTGGCGGTCATCGGGCGGTCCTCCGTCGGGTGTCGCCGGACAGTTGCAGCGCGATCGCGGATCCGGTCAGCCGGTCGTACCCGCGGGCGCCGAGTCGTTCGCGGAGCGCGTCGAGCCGGAGATTCGTGGTCAGCACCGTCGGGCGGACCTCCGCCCACCGGCCGTCGATGATCAGGTCGAGTCGTTCCGCGGTCCAGTCCGTCGGGCGCTCGACGCCGACGTCGTCGAGGATCAGCCGGTCGACGTCGACGACGTCGTCGATCTCGATGCGGTCCGGTCCGTCGGTCGGGCGTAGCACGTCGAGCAGCTTCCCGGTCGGCCAGTACGCGACGTCGAGTCCACGGTCGTGCGCGGGTCGGCACGCGGCGACAGCGGCGTGCGTCTTGCCGGTCCCGACCGGGCCGAGCAGCAGCAGGTTCCGGCCGTCGGGGTTCGCGGCCCACTCGGCGAGGTCGTCGCCGACCTCGCCGGACCAGTCGGCGAGCGACGCCGTGTGGTACCGCTGCGGGATGATCCTCCGCCACAGCGCGGCACGGGCAGCGCCGAGCCCTTCGGCGCGCACAGCGGCGAGGTCGTCCGCTTCGATCGGCGAACCGTCGGCGACACGGGCGGCGTCGATCTCGCGCAGCGCCGCGTTCCGGGCGACGAGCTGGCCGACCCGGTCGAGTCCGGCGTTGATCCGGTGCGGTTCGCTCACAGCTCGATCCTCCCCGACTCGACGGTCCTGTCGTCGATCATCCCCGACTCGCGTGACGGTGTGTGCCGGGCGATCTCCGCTTCGACCCACCGCGTCGAGATCGTCGGAACCGCGACCATCGCCCGGCCGATCGCCTGCGGGTCGTGCCCCGCAACCAGCAGCGTCTTCGCGATCTTCACGCACCCGATGTACGGCGTCGCCGGCTTCGGGTTCTTCCGCTCCCACACCGCGTCGACGATCTGCCGGGCCCGCTGATCGACCGGATCCGGTCGTGGCGAGTCGGGCAGGCCGGGCAGCGGCGCAGCCGCGCCCCGTTGATCTTCACCGTTGGAAGTACCGTTGCCTACCGTTGGCGCGCACTCCTGGGGTGCGCGGTTTACGGGCTCAGAGTGCGCGGTTTCCGTGTCGAGAGTGCGCGGTTTCCCGTCCGAGAGTGCGCGGTTTCTGTCGTCGGAACGTGCCGGTGAGTGCGCGGTTTCGTCGCTCATCCGGGGGATCGAGTAGACCGTCGCCCGACCCCGCCCGCCGCCCTCTTCCTCAACGGCGAGCCACCCCTCGTCGACGAGGTCGGCGAGGATCTTCCCGACCTGTCCCCGCGAGTAGAGCGCGGCGTCGCAGATCCCGACGATCCCCGGATGGGCGTGCTGGCCGTCGCGGTTCGCGGCGTCGGCGACGGCGACCATCACCGCCCGCATCCCCCGCGCCCGGTTCCCGTACGGCCGGCCGTTCCGGTCGAGCATCTTCGGGTGCGGCCCGTACCGCAGCACCCATCCGGTCGCCTGGCCGCTCATCGACCCGTTCCTGTCACTCGGGTCGGATACGCTGCTCGTGTCGTCACGGGTGCCTCCGTGGTGATCTGGATGCGACCGGCCTTCGTTGGGGGCCGGTCGCATCGCGTGCGGGGTCGGGACACTACTCCGCCGTCGGGAGCAGCCGCGTGCCGGGCTCCCACGACGTCTCCGGCAGCTCGGCGACGAGCCGGTCGACCAGCTCGGCCTTCGTGCCGGCGGTCCCGACGAAGAACCGGTGCGCTACGGCGACCACCTGCCGCTTGTCGAGCGCTTCGAGCGCAGCGCGCAGACCGTCGATCGTGGGACCCTCCGGATCGCCGCCATCCGTGCTGTGCGGCTCCGTGGGCGCCTCCTGGGGGTCGCCCGCGGTGTCCGCCGCGGCCGTCTCGTCGAACGGCTCAGACGTCGCCTCTTCGTAGAGCCGCTGGGCGAGGATCTTCCGCTGGTGATCCATGTTCCCCTCAACGGGGATCTGGCGGACCTGCAGCGCGCCGGCGACCTGCGCCGGGGTCATCGCCCGGACCGACGCGACGACACCGTCGAGCACGTCGTCGCCGGTCGACGTGAACTCGCCCGCCGCGGCGCGCGCCTCGATCGACGCGATCAGCGCCTCGGCGACCGGGATCTCGCTCACGTGCAGCTCGGCCGGGGGGAACAGCACCTGCCCCGACCCGTCCTCGCCGCCCTTCCACAGCACCCGCAGAGCTGCGCGGGCGTCGTCGTTCAGCGCGTCGATCCGTTCCTGCACCGCGGCGCGGACCGACTCGTCCGCGACCGGGTCCTCGACGACGGGAGGCTGGTCGGGGTCGTACCCGTCGGGCAGCTCGACCGACGCGACGTCGATCATCCGGCCGTTCTCGTCGACCGGCGCGCCCAACGCCTCCGCCGTATACATGCCGAGTCCCGCCTCGGGCAGCCAGTCGTCAGCGGCGAACCCGGCGGCACGCCACCACATCATGCGCTTCGGATAGGTGATGTACCCCTGATTGCAGCCGCACGCCTGGTAGGTGCCGCCGTTCGATCGGGTGCGGGTCTCCTTGTGGTGCTCGCCCGGTCGGCACTTCCCGCCGACGAGGCCGGCGAGGCGTGCGTCGTCCCACGTGAACTCGGAGTCACCGACGATCCCGTCGCAGCCGCAGTCCGCGACGTGGTCGGGCCACGACCTCGAACATCGGGGGTCGAGCCGACCGCCGGGGGCGAGGACGACGGCGACCGCCCGGTCGACCTCGCGGACGGCGGGGACGATCGAACCGAGGCCGAGCCGTCGGATCTGCGCGTTCATGAGCTGCGGCGACAGCGAGAACGTGTAGTCGTACCGCTTCCGTCGGTCGTCCCATCGGCCCTGGATGATGTCGATCATCGTCATCGCCGCGGACGGCGACAGACCGAAGTCGCGGCCGACGAGCGCCAGATGGAACGCCACGTACGGATCGTCCTGCACCGGCTTGGGCGCGGCGCCGCTCATCGACAGGATCCGGGCCTGCGCGGCGAGCGCCAGGAACTCGTCGGCGCCGGGGACGCCGGGGTTCGCGATCGCGTGCTCGGCGGCACGGTCGATCGCTGCCCGTGTGTCGTCGACGACAGCGAGATCGGTCGCCGGTGAGTCGACGAGTTCGCCCGTCACCGTCTCGGCGGCGGGGTCGGTGGTGGTCATGGTTCCCTCCTTGGGTCAGGGTTCTACGTGGCGACGTTAGCAGGCTACGGCGCCGCGTTGGCCCACACGTCGCGGTCGGTGCGCGGGATCAGCCCGGCGCGCTTCGCTTCGATCACCATCGACCGCGCCGAGGCTTCGGTCAGGTCGAGCGTCGACGCGACGTGTCGCCAGACTGGCACCCCGTACGGGCAGTCGAGCGCCGCCTCGACGACGCCGGCGAGATCGACGGCCCGCTGCACCGCCGCCGCCGGTTCGATCGCGGCCGGTGCCGGCCCGCAGACACGGTGCCGGCGATGCGCGCCGAGCCCTTGCGGCGTCTTGAACCGCTCTCGGCATCGTTCGCACTCCCACGCCATCGGGTCGGGGTCATCGACCTCGTCGGGTGCGGGTTCGTCCGGCTCGTCGCCGTCCGGCTCGACGTCCGCGACTCGGGCGCGCATCGCGCGGGCCAGTCCGGTGACGAACGCGAAGTCGTCCGGGTCCATCGACAAGAAGTCGGCGTCGACCTGCAGCGTGATCGACCCGGCCGAGAGGGTGACGGTGATCGACTCCATCACCGGTCCGCCAGGTGTGCGGGGAGTGGCAGTGTTCGCAGGAACGCGGCGCGCTCAGCCGAGATGTACGGGCGGCGGCATCGACGGCACTCGCCGTTGACGTCGACATCGCGATCGTCTCCGCACTGGCAGTCGAGCGGCGTGTGAGCCGCGACCATGTGCCGATCGAGCAGCGACGGCTGCATGACGTCTGTGCAGTCCGGGCACATGACGTCGCCGTTGCTGCGACGAACGGCGACCCACCGCCTTGCGTGGGTGGAGAGGCTGAATGGAACGATGCGGACCCCCATCACCGGTCCTCCCGGTTCGCGACGTGCCGCCACGACGAGGTCGACGTCCGCCGGTGGACACGGCGACGGCAGGCGGAGCAGCGAGCGGCGGAGCCGAGCCAGACGACCGTCGCGCCGGCGCACAGCTCGGCGAGGACGTTCACGCGGCGCTGCACCACGACGCGGCTCACGACGGGACGACCTTGATCGACAGCCCGCCGGGTTCGGCGTGGCAGCCCGGCACCTGCTCGCCGGAGACGTGCATGACGACCCACTCGTCGCCGACTTTGACCGGCCGCACGAGGTCGGCGTCGAGCTTCGACGGGAGCACCTTCGGGTCGACCGCCGGGAGAACCGCGGCGAGGACCGGGCCGGGCAGGTTCTCGCGGGCCCACGCGGCGAACACCCGCGGCGCGTCGATCTTCACGTTCGCGTGCCCCGTGTTGTCGGTCGAGCGGACCTCACCGGACGGGATGACGAGCCGACCGGCCTTCGGGTCGGCGTCGAGCCGGGCCTGCTGGTAGCGGATCAGGTGCCCCTCGAAGAACCCGGCGTCGCGCTTTGGCGCCCGGGTGACCCGGTCGACCCACTCGTCGATCTGCTGCTTGTACGCCTCGGCCTGCGCGGTGATGGCCGAGAGCTGCGCCGTGGCGGCGGCGAGCTTCCGCATCGCCCACTCGGCGTCGTCGTCGTCCTCGATCTGCCAGCGTTCGACGCGCTCGACGTCGACGAACGTGTCGAGCGGAACGTCGAGCGGGTCGTGGTACGCGGCGAGGTCGTCGTCGGTGAATGGCTCGTCCATCAGGTCGGCGGGGAGGCCGGCGAAGATCGGATCAGGTGACACGGTTCCCTCCTTGGGATCAGGGGTCGCTCGTCACGTTACCGCGCTACGGCGCACCGTGTCGCGGTTCGGCCCGGGAATGGACCGGCCCCGACCTCGACTCTGCTGGCGGGCGCAGAGCGAGGCCGGGGCCGATAGCACCCGGTGGCCGTTCCCAAGGACCACCCCGGATGCGGGCCGGGATGGGACCTACGGTCCGGGTGCGTCCGTATCGTACGCGACGTCGGGGTGTGCCGTCGCGTACTGGGTCACAGCAGCGGCGGTTTCGCCGAGCTGTCGCGACCGTCGATCGCCTGCTTCACGTCGACCGCGGCCGACGCCGCGGAGCCGACCATGAGCCCGACGAGGATCAGCGAGAACACGTTGAGCGTGTCGAGCGTCAGCGTCGACCCGGGGATCTCGACCGTCTCACCGAAGTCGGATCGGGCGAACAGCATCACGACGGCGATCGCTCCGCACCAGGCGAGGATCTGCGTCACGATCCCCGACTTGTGCTCGGCGAACGAGCCGAGCAGCCGCAGGAAGTCGGTCACCTTCCACGTGAGCGCGAGCAGACCGGCGAACCCGACGAGCAGCGTCGTTCCATCCATGACGTGAACCTCCGGTAGAGGGTTGGGGTGCTACTTCGAGCGGTGGAGCAGCGCGACGTCGTCGGTGTCGCGCAGGACGAGCACGGCGAACTTGGATCCCTTCGAGTGCGCCGGGACGCCGAGAAACGACCACTCGGCCATCGCTTCGGGGGTGATGGATCGGCGCAGCACACCGGTCGCGAGCCACCATCGGCCTTCGTTGTCCTGCACGAGCACCATCTCGTCGTCCTCCTGCTCGGGTTCGGTCGGGTCGGGTGCGGGCTTCCCCGCGGCGAGCCAGGCGCGCAGCGGTGCGCCGGCGCACGACGTCGCCTTCCACTGCGAGTGGTCCCGCAGGATCAGCCGTCCGTACCGGGCCTCTTCGTCGAGCATCGCCCGGACGGCGCCGTCGGTGACGGGGTCGCTCCCACCGGCGAGGTAGACGATCGCGTACGACCGGCGGTTCCCTTCCGGGGTGCCGTTCGCTCCGGTCATCACACCGGGGCCGCGCCCTTCGAGCCGGTAGCCGTGCGGGCAGAACCCGGAGTTGTAGAAGATGTCCGCCGCGTTCGTCCCTGGCCGGTAGTGGTAGAGCTGCCAGCCGCGCCAGATCGTCGTGCAGCGGGCGTGGTCGGTCGTCGCCGCGAACCGCTCCGGGCTCGACCGGTCTGCAGCACCCCACGGCGAGTCGCCGCCGTAGTGGACGGTCAGCATCTCCTCGTCCCACGACCGGGTCACCCGGCGTGGTGGGAGCAGTCCGGCTTCGGCGCGGGTGATGATCGGTGTCACTGCCACTGCGGGTCGGTCGCTTCCTGCCAGTCGAGCACCTCGAACAGCTCGATCAGCGGGGCCGGCGGGTTCTCCGGTTCGCCGTCGCCTTCGGGATCCTCGATCAGCTCGACGTCGACGTCGCTCATGTGGACGATCGTACGGGATCGCTGTCGGTGTCGTGGGATGCCGCGGCGGCGACAGCGCAGTCGACGAGGTCGCCGAGGTGGTTCTGCCGGCGCTGCTCTTCGAGCCGGGCGGCGATCGTGCCGGACGTGCTGACCATCGCGACCTGAGCGGCTGCGGCACGGCGGGCCTCGAACAGAGCGGCGAGCGCTTCCGACGACGGTCGGGGGTCGCGGGGGACGTGGCGCTGCGACGGGTGCGTCATCCCTTCTCCTTGCCCGCTGAACCTGTCGCCAAGTCTCGCAGAACGTCGACGATGTCGACGACCATGCTCGACGATTCGACGAGCTGCCGGTTCAGCAGGTCGGCGATCTGGCGGGACTCCGCGTTGATCATGCACGCCTCGCGCCAGGTGTCACGGTCGGCGCGGACCTGGGCGAGCGTGTCGAGCGCCGTGTCCCGCTCCGTCAGAGCGGCGTCGCGTTCGCGTTCGGCGGCGAGTACCCGGTTGTCGCAGTCCGCCGGTCGGGTCAGCTTCCCGGTGAGCCACAGGTACAGGATCAGGCCGAGCGCGCCGAGGTTGAGCACGTCGAGGAAGGGTGCCAGCTCCGATTCCACGATCACTCACGGTACGCGGCCGACGACGGTGCGGGGCGGAGCGTCACGCACCGCACGTCTCGAACTGCTGCGTCGCGCCGGTCGACGGGACGGCGACATAGGACACCCACACGACCGCGGATCCGAACCCCTTGACCCGGACCCGCCCGCCGAGGTTGTACGACCCGGGGATGGTCGACACGACGAACGTGTACGACGCGTCGAGCCGGCCGTTGTTCTCGACCTCGCCGACCGGTACCCGCATGAGCGGGAACCCCTGCCAGGAACAGCCGGGCCCGCCCGGCGGGTCGGGGAGCCCACCGTCGATGTAGCCCTCGATCTCGACCCACGACACGTCGGGGTCGACTGACGAGAACTCCGTCGCGATCACGTTCACCGTGACGTGCCAGGTGAGCGGGATCGCGCGGCCGAAGTTGATGACGTAGTTCTCCGTCGAGTCGGCCGGGTCGACGACGTTCGTGACCGGCAGTCCGTAGATCCACGCCGACACGGAGTCCCCGCCGCCCGCGCCGCCTCCGCCGCGGCCGACCGTGTCGATCGGCGTCGCGATCTTCGCGTCGCCGCCGAACGTGCCGGCGCTCATCTTCTTCAAGGTCGTGGCGATCCGTTCCTCTTCGGTAGGGATCGGGTCACCGAAGCGGGGTTCGTAGGTGGGTCCGTCGTCGGTGAGCGCGACGCGCATCGCCTGGACCTTCACCGGTGTCGAGTCGACCGTCACCGTGTCGCCGGGCCGGAATGCGACGTACGGTCGTTCCGCGGCGGACGGCGGGTCGAATGACGCGTCGAGCGACTGGCGGGGCGTCGCGTACACGTCGAGCACGGCGTCGCAGATCCGCAGTGCTTCTGTCTCGGACTGCTGCGACCCGATCGACAGGAACCCTTCGGCCCGGTAGCCAGCCGCGGCGATCGCGGCGGCGTCGGACTGAGCGACCCATCCGCCGTTCCACAGGCCGAGTACGGAGTTGACCCTCATCCGAACACCCTCCGCAGCGTCGTCAACGCGCCCTCGCGGGGGTCGTTCGCCGGGGCGGCGTCGAGCTGCACGGAAGTTGTCTCCCCCTGCGTGCCCTTCACCCACGCGTCGAGCACGTACCCGCCGGGCTCCATCCGCACGTCGACGTACGTCTCGCCCAGCTCGGAGACGACGAACGTGCCGACGTCGGTCCCGATCCGGGTCGCGATGTTCGTGACGATCGGCCACGGCTGGCCGGCCGAGTCGACGCTGTCGTCGAACGAAAACGTGACCGGGACGAGTCCGCCGCGGGCCTGCGCCTCTTCGACGACGAGACGGATCACCGCACCCGGTGTGAACCCGGGCGGCGACGGCGGGTAGTTCAGCGCCAGCCACGAATCGTCGGTGCGGAAGATCAGCTCACCGAGGTCGGGTTCGTTCGACGTCGGGTCGATCTCGAACGCCGCGGCGATGATCCCGGCGAGGTTGCCGACCACGAAGTCGACGACGTAGTTCGTGCCGGCGATCCCGATCGTGTGGTTCCCCGCGGCGAGCGCGACGTCGAAGTGCCGCGGTGTCGGCCACGCCTCGTACGGCTGCGGTTCGGACCGGTAGACGAGCATCCCGTCGAGCCACGCCTCGAACGCGTTGTCGGCGCCGACGTAGATCCTGGCGACGACCGGCTCGGCGACGGTGAAGTCGTGCCGGAAGTACGACGTCCCGGTCGGCATGTAGACCTGGCAGCCCGGCACGTTGCCCTCGTAGGGCTGCGACCAGATCCAATAGCTATCGGGGTCAGGCCAACCGCGCGGGTTCGCCCCGAACGACCCGCAGAACGTCGGCTGCGGGCCGACCCCGTCGCCCTGTCGTTCGAGTTCGGTCGCGGCGACCCACGACGAGTCGTCGAAGTCGGCCGAAGCCCAGTTGAACGCCCGGTCGATCGTCACCGACCCGCCAGGGCCGGTCCCGAACAGGAGCGGGTAGACGACCGCGAGTTCGAGCAGCGACAGGTGCGACCGGCCGGAGATGACGCACAGCTCGTCGACCTCTTCGCCCTGCTCGATCTGGCGGATCTCCCATTGCTCGACGACGGACACGAACGCGAGTTGCCCGTACAGGCGATGCTCGATGAGCTGCCCCTCGTCGAGCAGCGCGACGGCCGGGTCCGCCCCGTCGATCGTGACGACCGCGGACCCGTACGCGTTCGCCGGGTCCTCCCACTCGTGGGCGACCTGGGCGAGATCCGCGATCGGTGTGCGATCCGGGTACGAGACGAGCGTCGCCGTCATCGGTTCGGGGATCTCACCGAACGCTGCGAGCCACGGCCGGCCGGCCTGCGGGACGATCACCGCGCCGCCGACGCCGAGTGCGAGGTCGGGCGGTGGTGGGCTGATCGGCGAGAGCAGCGGCAGGTGGACCGGGTCGAGGGTCGTCACGATGGGAGCCGCCTCCGGTCAGGAGATCCGGTTGATGATGTACCCGACGTTCACGGGGGTCGTGTCGGCCGGCTGGCGCATGTAGAGGAACGCCGTCTGATCTTCGGCGAGCACCAGCGGGACGAGCGCGTACCCGGCGGCGCCGTTCGGGCCAGGGTCGACGGGTTCGGTCATCTCCAACGGCGGCGACGGGAAGTCCGAGAACACGGTCTGAGCGTCGTTCTCCGTGCCCCACACGGCGTCGACCTGATCGGTCGCTCCGAGCGCCGTCGCGGTGAACATGGCGACGTACACGCCGGACTCGTTGAGGGTTTCGACGATCTGCCACGAGCTGCTGATCGTCCCGGCATTGAACACCCCGGACGCGAACTCGCTGACGGGC
>Ga0209096_1002904_pt1 | contig 15681 bp, 13 predicted proteins | sample AD_UKC034_MetaG_FD_184407 | JGI IMG/M metagenome (GOLD analysis project Ga0209096, IMG submission 184407) | Active sludge microbial communities of municipal wastewater-treating anaerobic digesters from USA - AD_UKC034_MetaG (SPAdes) (version 2) | ecosystem: Engineered > Bioreactor > Anaerobic >... | reverse complement strand
ACAAAGATGAGCCCCATGTCTCCCATGCCCGGCAGAAGGATCGTGCCGCCCCGCTCCTCGCTCTTGTACCAGAGCCAGGAAAGAAATTCCTTGCCCAGGAAGGCGAAGTTCCTGTCCCCTTCCCTGTCGGACGGCGCCGCCGTCTCCCCGGGAAGGGCCCGCATTTTATCCACCGTCGCCCCGTCTCGGTCCTGGGGGTCCCAGGGGAACCAGGGCCTGAGTTTCATTTCAAAGGTCCTCCTGAAAAGGTCCTCGAAGTCTTCCAGGGTTTTCTTCCCCGATCCGCCGAAAAGAAGCCTCCCCTCCGAAAGGTTCCAGCAGATTTCGGAAAAAGACGGTGTGGGAGGAGTCTGTGAAAGGCAGGAAAGAAAAACGGCATCGCGAATGTCCTCCCGCTCGTTTTTGTAAAGTTTCTTCCGCCTGCTTTCCTCGAGGACCTTTTTTTCCCGTTCAAGGGTCCGGATCCTGAGCAGAGCCGGTGGGACGAGCCGGCGGTCGACCCGGAGCAGAAAGGTGAAATAATCCGCCACGGCATAGGAAAGGTAGGAAAAGGCCGTGTCCAGAGGGTTTTCCAGGCTTGTCCAGCCGAGCGACTTTTCACCGGTCGGCATAAGTTCCTGAAAGGCGAAGCGCTTCAACTGCCTGTCGGCGAAGTCCCTGAATCCGACGGAGAGGTCCCCGTCGACCCGGTATATGACGAAAGAAAGAGTTCCCTTCAGAAGACCCATGAATACCCCTGTTCCCGATCTGGATTGAGACGAACCTTACGCAGTTTCGGGAGGGCTGTCAAGGCGATTTCATCTTGGCCGGTCCCTTTCGCATGGACAGGAAATCCGTTTTTGTGATAGTCATAGAAAGCAAGTGGTCAATGGGCGCTTGAGCTTTTTCAAGACCCGTTTAAACCGCAACACCCCTTTCAGGAATCTTTTCAAACAATGGCCAAGACATTGGAAAAAATCGGCATTATCGCCAACACGGACAAGAAGGACGCCGTCCGATGCACCCTCGAACTCCTTGAGTGGCTGGAAGAAAGAAACGTCGAAGTCCTGCTGGAAAGGGAAATCGCCGCAAAAACGGGGAAAGGCCCCGGAACGGAGAGGACCCTCCTTCCCGCCGCGGTGGACCTCATGGTGGTTTTCGGGGGAGACGGGACACTCCTTTCCGCCGCCCGAACGACGGCCGGTCACGAAGTGCCCGTCGTCGGGATCAATCTCGGCGGATTCGGCTTCATGACGGTGGTGAACCTGAACGAAATGCTCCCCACTATGGAACTTATCCTCGAAGGCCGGTTCAGGACATCGAAACGGATGATGCTGGACGTCACGTTGCCGGGCGAAGAAAAGGACGTCCCTTTCGAGACCGTTCTGAACGATGTCGTCATCAACCGGGGAAACCTGTCCCGGATGATTCACCTGGAAACCTTCGTGGACGACTGTTATCTCAACACCTTCAAGGCGGACGGCCTCATCATCGCCACGCCCACGGGCTCCACCGCTTATTCCCTGTCGGCGGGCGGCCCGATCGTTTTCCCGGAGCTTCAGTCCATCATCGTCAACCCCATCTGTCCCCACACCCTGACGAACCGGCCCGTCATGCTTCCACCGGACGCCACGATCCGGGTCATTCTGTGGACCAAGGAGGAATGCGCCACCCTGACCCTGGACGGGCAGATTTCCAGGGTCATCCGATCCGGAGAGGCCTTCGAGGTTCGGAGGTCGAATACCCTCATCCATCTTGTCGACTCGCCCTACCACAACTACCTGGAGATTGTCCGCAACAAGCTCGGCTGGGGGGGGCTACCCTGAACGGACATGCTGAAAGAGCTCAACATCCGGAACCTTGCCATCATAGACGACCTGAGGGTTTCCTTTGCCGACGGGCTCACCGTCATCTCCGGGGAGACCGGCGCGGGAAAGTCCATCATCATGGAAGCCGTCGGCCTTCTTCAGGGGGACCGGGCGACAACGGACTGGATCCGCTCATCGGAAGACGCCGCCGTGGTGGAGGCTTTATTTGACATCGGCAGCCGCCCCGGACTTCAGGAAAAACTCGAATCCCTGGGTTTTGAACGCCAGGACGAAATCGTCATAAGGCGCATCATCTCCAGGACGGGAAAGAACCGGGCCTATGTGAACGGGTCCCTGGCGACGCTGTCGGCCCTTTCCCTGCTCGGCGAGTCCCTGGTGAACATCTGCAGCCAGCACGAGCACCAGAGCATCCTGAACCCGGAACACCATCGGGCGATCCTCGACCGGTTCGGAAACCTGGAGGACCCGGTAGAGGGCTACAGGCGTCTCTACAACCGTTACCGGGATGTGGAGGAACGGATCCAATCCCTGGAAAAAAAAAGGGAGGAAAGGCTTCGAACGGAAGCGTTTCTCCTTTTTCAGCTGAAGGAAATCGATGATGGCAAGATCCAGAAGGGAGAAGATGAGGCGCTTCAGGCGGAGAGAACCGTTCTCGCTCACGGGAGAGCTCTCAAGGAGCGGGCTGAGGCATCCTTCGGGAGTCTTTATTCCGACGAGGGCGCCGTTTTGGAGAGGCTTTCTTTTGCCATATCAAATATTAAAGATATCTATAGGATAGATAGCAACATTAAAGTAATGCTTGAACAAGTGGAGGGGGCTTACTACACCCTTCAGGATGCTGCTATCCGTCTCCGGGACTACGGGAAAGAAATTCTTATCGATCCCGACAGGATTGAAAAAATCGAGGAGCGTCTCGAATATCTGAACCGGATGAAACGAAAATACGGCGGAACCCTGGAATCGGTCCTGGAAAAAAGAGGTCTCCTCAAAGAGGAGCTTCGGGCGTTGTCCGCCACCGAGTCGGATCTCGATAAAAGCCGGGCCGAAATAATTTCCCTTCAACCGCTTCTTCTCGAAAAGGCGAAACATCTTTCGGAAGGGAGAAAGAGCGCGGCGGCCGTTCTCGAAAACCAGGTTGAAAAGGAGCTCGGCGGCCTCCGCATGGAAAACACCTCTTTCCGCGTCTTTTTTCACAAGGGCTACCGGGAAAGCACCGATCCGGCGACCCTGAGCCCATCGGGTGCCGACGAGATCGAGTTTTTCCTTTCCCCCAACACGGGAGAGGAACTGAAACCCCTGAACCGCATCGCCTCGGGGGGCGAGCTTTCCCGCATCACCCTGGCCATCAGGAGGGTCCTGGCGGAAAAGAGCGACGTGAGGACCATGATATTCGACGAGATAGACTCGGGCATCGGTGGCGCTGCCGCCGAACTGGTCGGAAAGAAGCTCCGGGAAGCGGCTTCTCACCACCAGGTCCTGTGCATCACCCACCTTCCCCAGATCGCCGGGTTCGGGGAAAATCACTTTCTCGTGGAAAAGGCCGTGTCGGGAGGGCGGACGAAAACGATGATGAGGCAGCTCACGGAAGAAGAACGGCTCCAGGAGATGGCCCGCATGCTCGGTGGGGTCACCGTGAGCGACAAGGCCCGGGAACACGCCCGGGAAATGTTGAAGTCGGGAAAGGATAAGCCTTCATAAAGCGGGAAGGGAAATGCTTAAAAAAGCGAGAGTCAGCGACGTCAGAACGATACATCGGATGATCAACGCCTCGGCGGGAAAAGGGGAGATCCTCCCACGCTCCCTCATGGATCTTTACAGCTCCCTCAGGGATTTTTACGTCTACCTCGACGGAGAAGGGGGACCCATCATCGGGATCTGCGCCATGCACATTTTCTGGGAAAACCTGGCGGAGATCCGCTCCCTTTTCGTCAGCGAAAACCACCGAAGAAAGGGAATCGGGAGGAGCCTCGTGGAAGCGTGCATATCCGAGGCCATAACCCTGGAAATCTACCGCGTCTTCACCCTGACCTACCAGCGGGATTTCTTCCGAAGCCTCGACTTTCTGGAAAAGGATCGCTCTATCCTGCCGGAGAAGATCTGGTCCGACTGCTTCAAGTGTCCCAAGTATCCCGATTTCTGCGACGAAGTGGCCATGATCCTCGAGCTTTAATAGATCGGCGTCCCCCCGCCGAAGGGCATGAGCGTTTCTCATGAAGGGAAAGACCCGCCTCATTTTCTTGTTTATCTCGATCGTCATCCTGGCCGCCTGCGCCCCCGTGAAGGAAGAACCCCTTGCGCCGCCCCCGACGGCCCTCGTCCCTGTTGATAAAAAGGACGTACCCGCTTTTTCCGACGACCTCAACTTCAAAAATCTGGAACTCGCGGTGGGCCGAAGCCTCCAATACTACGACGTCCTCCCCGCGGACATGGTCCTCGCCTTCGGCAGTGACCGATTCACCGTCGGGGAACTCCGGGAATCCCTCCACGAATTCCTCCGGATCGTGAGAAGCGCGCCGACGGCCGGCGAGCTGCAGGACCGGGTAACCGAGTCCTTTCACATTTACCGGTCCGTCGGCCGGGACAGCAAAGGCTCCGTCCTTTTCACGGGATACTACGAACCGGTTCTGAAAGGCTGCCTGTTTCCCACCGACGTTTTCAGGTACCCCCTTTACGGAAAGCCGGAGGATCACCTCGTCATCAACCTGGAAAAGTTCGACGACAAATACCGGGGAATGCGGCTGATCGGACGCCTCGAAAACGGTGAGGTCGTTCCCTACTACTCCCGCGCGGAAATCGACTCGGGGAAGGCCCTGGCCGGCCGGGACCTGGAAATTCTCTGGGTTTCCGATCCCATCGCCCTTTTCTTTCTGCACATCCAGGGCTCGGGCGTCATCGAGCTTCCTGGCGGCTCCCCCGTTCACGTGACTTACGCCCACACCAACGGCCGGCCTTACAGGAGCCTCGGAAAACGCCTCATCGACCTTGAAGCCCTCTCACGGGATGAGGTGTCTTTACCGAGCATTCGCCGTCACCTGGAGGAGCACCCAGAGGACATGGAGGACCTTCTCAACTACAACGAGAGCTATGTTTTTTTCCGGACCTCCCGGGGAGCCATCGGGAGCCTGAACGTCCCGGTGACGGCGAACCGGTCCATCGCCACGGACGGGAAACACTTCCCTCGGGGTGCCCTGGCTTTCATTCACACGGAGAAACCCGTGATGGACGATGAGGGGAATATCCTGTCGTGGGTCCCTTTCACCCGGTTCGTCCTCAACCAGGACACCGGGGGGGCCATCAAGGGACCGGGAAGGGTAGATCTTTTCTGCGGGAACGGGCCTTACGCCGAGACCATGGCGGGGCACATGAAACACGAGGGCGCGCTCTATTTTCTCGTCATGAAGAGGAAATGATCTCTCGCTTCACCGGATATAGCATCGCGGGTCCTCGGCGAGATAATCCCCCGAATAGGCGTGGGCCCGCCCCCGGCAGCCGCCACATATTTTTTTGTAGCTGCACGCGGCGCATTTCCCCTTGAGCAGGGTTTCGCGGTTTCTCAATTCCACGAAGACCGGGGATTCCCGGTAGATCTCCCGGAAGGGCTTCTCCCGAACCGTTCCCGCTTTCACTTCCACGAAGGGGCAGGGCCAGATGTCGCCGTTGGCCTTGATGTAAACGAAACCTCTTCCAGCGGCGCACCCGTGAAAAACCTGTTCCGCCAGCTTGAGCCACCCTTTTCCCCTGGCGCCGTTTTTTTCAAGGAGGTAGGGCCAGTACTGCGGTCCCGCGACGGGTTCCACGATGGTGGTGACATCTTTCTGCTTTTCGGCGATGAGGCGGCTGAGCAGGTAGTTGGCCTGCTTTTTCAGCGTGGCCTTCTCGATCTTCCCTCCCCGGCCCACGGCGACAAGCTGGTACATGAGCATAATGGCGGCCCCGCAGCGGTCGACGAAGTCGATGAGGCCGTCAAGACCGGGGAGGTTCGTTTCCATGGCCGTGGTGTTCAACTGGAGGAGAATTCCCGCCTTTTTGGTCGCCTCGATCCCCCGGAGGGCCAGGTCGAAGGCCCTGGGGTTGTTCCGGATGAAATTGTGGACGTCCGGGTCTGCCGAGTCCAGGCTGATGGCGTTGCAGACAACCCCGTGTTCTTTCAGTTTCCACGCCGTCTCCTCGTCGATGAGCGTCCCGTTCGTGGCGAGAATGTTCGAAAACCCGACGTCCTTCGAATGCTTCAGGAGCTCGAAAATGTCGGGACGCACCAGGGGCTCGCCCCCGGTGAAAACGATGGTCCTGAATTCCTTGATTTCGGCGAGGCCGTCGATGAGCCGCCTGGCTTCATCGGTATCGAGATCATCCGGGGAAGGTTTCCCGCTCGTGGCATGGCAGTGGATACAGCGCAGATTGCAGGCCGAGGTCACTTCCCAGGCGGGGTGACCGGGATAGCCGATACAGCCCATCCCCCAGGCGCCGTTGGAAACGGGGATGGATTCCAGGCTGTGGCGGACGAGCCAGTGAGGAAATTTCTTCCATCCGTTCAGGTAGCCCATGAGAAGGGCGCCCCCCAGTTGACGGAAAAGCAGGGAAGGCGGCCAGAAGACCGGGCGGACGGTCTTTCTTCGCGCCCTTTCCGTCTGTTTCGTCAGTGCTTTCATTCTAAAGTTCCGTTCGCTCCCCTCTCTTCTTTCCGGATTACAGAAGAGCGATGATGTAGGATAAGGTGGTGCCGAGATTGACGACGATGGTCAACCCGCAGAAAAGTTTCAAAAGTCCGGGGTTTTCATGCTTTCCCCGGTACACCTGGAAGGCAAGGTACAGGGAAAGGACGGCGATCACCCCGAAGAGATAAAGGCCGTTGGCTCCGACATGCGCCTGGGTAAGGGAAAGGAAAAAGAACAGAACGGCGAGAACGGCGGCCCCGGCGTAAATCTCGGCTCCTCTCTTGAGGCCTGCCCGGACGAGAAGCGTTTTTTTTCCCGTTTCCCGGTCCGGCTGGTAGTCGGGAAACTCGTTGAGCAGGATGACGTTGAAGATGGTCAGTCCCACCGGTACGGCCATCCAGTGGACCAGGGAGTGAATAAAACCGGCCTGGATGTAGAAGGCGGCCGCAATGGGAAGCCAGCCGTAGCAGAACCCGATGAGAATCTCCCCCATGCCCCGGGCCACGAACCTCACGGGTCGGGTGGAATAGAAGAAACCGCAGAAAAGACCGATTCCGCCAAGCAGAAGGGTCCAGGGGCCGGTTTTCAAGCCGAACTGGAGAATAACGCCGGTCACCGCGGCGAGGAAAAGGGCGGCCAGGCTCGTTCGAAGGGCGGCAGCGGGCGAAATGAGTCCTTCCTGTATGGCCCCGGAACCGCCGGCGAACGGGTTGCTGTGAAGTCTTTTCGAGAGGCTGTCTTCCCGGCGGTCAAAATATTCGCCGCTCTGATAGGTGGAAAGCATGACGAGGAGAACCCCGGCGACGCCGAGAACAAAGACGGAACAACGGATTTCTCCGGTGACCTTCCAGGCGAGAATCGTTCCGAGAATGAAGGGGAGAACGCCCACGGAGTGGAAGGGAAGACGGGAAAGCCGCAACCATGCGGTTACTGTTCCCATGACAGCGGCTCTTTTCGTTTCCTTGATTTCCGCCGACCCGTCTTTTCCGTCACGGTCCTGTGGCCTTTCTCATAAGCATGGTTTCCCGGATCTGAATGTAAGCGGTTCGCCCGGTTTCAATTGAAAGCGGCCATAGGGCCTAACACACCGGAGAGTTTTTGTCAATTTTCGCCCGCCTCGCCGTTCTCTTTTTGACCGGCCGGTTTCGGAGAAGGACATAGGTCGCCCCCGCCCCCCCGTCGCAGGGGCGGGCCGTCGAGAAAGCGGCGATCCATTTGTTCCAGGGGCTCCGGGTCAGGAAACGGCGGACCGTTTCCTTCAGCACCGGTTCGCCGGCACTGGAGAGCCCCCTTCCATGTATGACGAGAAGGGAGCGCTCCCCTCTTTCGAGAGTCTCCTGGAGAAAACGGGCCAGCGCGGTTTGCGCCTCCGGGGCGTTCAAACCGTGAAGATCGATGTGACGGCGGACTGAAAACTCCCCCCGGTGAAGCCGCCGGGCCAGATGGTCGGGAACGCCGTGTCCCGTTCCCTCCATGTATTCCGGTGTAGAAGACAGAACAAAACCTTCGCCTTTTCGTACGAGAGCCTTCAGAAGCGTTATCTCCCCCAGGCCGCCCCCCCCGGAAACGGGATACACCCTCTTTTCCGGACAGGGTCCCACCGGACCGCCACCTTTCAGGGGTTTCACCCCCTCGGTGGCTTTCAGGAACAGGGCCTCATCGTCCTCCGCGTCCCCCGCCCCGTCTTTTTCCATCACCGGAACGGAGGAATCCCCTACGGGAAAGCCCCCTTCTTCGAGACGTTCCCGCAGATCCGAGAACGGCCGGTATCGAAAGGTAACCGGGCTTTTCTTCATGAAATACCTTCGCAACGTTTTATTGAGGATAAGCGAAAAAAAGATTTTCTGTCAAGGCGAGGAGAAGCGGTCAACATCAAAAAAGAAACGGAGCGACAAAATTGTCGTAAACGATTCACCCAAGCCCGGCCTTGCATCGCCGCTCCCGCAGAAAGGGGTACATCTCAGAAAGTCGACAATTATTTCCTTCGTTTTTTTTCATCAGGTCCGAAGGTCTCGGAGGAGATCGCCCCTTTCCCATGTCCTGCCTGAAAAATTATTTTCTTCATCTCTGGCATGTTTCATGCATTATTAAAGTTCAAAGATGCGACCAGTACCATCGTGCATGGGATCCCCCCCCGATTCCATACGCGATCCGCCAGTGTGGCTATGTTCCCCCTCCTTGCGTAGGCACTGGCCGGCAGTCAGCATCTGTCACAAAAGGGGAGGCGCAAGCCTCCCCTCCCCCCTTATTTCCGGCGGAAACAACTTCTTATGAGACCCCATCCACAACTCTGTGGGAAACCCTGTGGAAAAATCTGTTCATGGGTCCTGTAAGATATGAGAAACGGCCCCTTTTGACCGTTTTGCACGAATCTTGTGCACATATTTATTTAAATATATCAATATATTATTTAAACTTGCAGGGGATACGAAAGGTTAACGGGGGGTCTTGACGAAACGCCCCGCGAGGCCACCGTTCCCCTTTATCGGACCGGAAAGAGCCAGTGATGAAAGTTTTTCTCTTTTCCGGCGAGAATTTCTTCCATGAATTGATTGATTCGAAGGGTGATTGGCCCGGGTACGGGGGCCAGGCTCCGGTTTCCCGTTCGTTCGATGGGAACGACTTTCCCCAGGGTTCCCGAAAGGAAGATTTCATCGGCCTCTTCGAGGGCTTCCGGTGGAAGTTTCTCCTCCACGGGATTCAGGCCCAGTGCTCCGGCAACTTCGAGAACGGATTTGCGGGTGATGCTGTCGAGAATGCCCCCAAGGGATGGCGTCATAAGTCGCCCTTTTTTCACCAGGAAAACCGATTCCGTTCCGCCCTCCGCCAGGTAACCGTCCCGGTCAAGAAGAACCGTGTAATCGAACCCCTTCTTTTTCGCTTCCTGGCGGGCCAGCATGCCGTTCAGATAATTGGCGGCCACCTTCGCCTCCACGGGAACCGTCCCGGGATCGAGTTTCCGCCATGAGGAGAGACCCATGGAAAAACCCTTTTGCGATCCCCCCTGCTGATGGAGGGGGTCCACCGACGCCGGGATGACAAAAACCGCGAGATCCAGGTCCTCCTCCGGCGGGAGGATCTCGTAAGCGATCCCCCCGTAGTAGCCGACGACCTTGATGTATCCCGACGAGAGGCTGTTTCTCCTGATGGTCTCGCAGATCGCCCGGGCAATCTCCTTTTCCCCGAGGGGAAGGCGCATTTCCAGGAGACCGGCGGTCTTCACGAGCCGCGCCACATGCGCGTCAAGGCGGAAAATCGAGGGCCCTTGAAGACCTTCGTAGAAACTCAACACTTCAAAGATGGCAGACCCGCGGCTGACGCTGTGGGACAGGAGATGCACCGTCGCCTCATTCCAGTCAACGTAGCGGCCGTTCAAAAAAATCGTTTTGTGATGCTTCATAACTCTCCGGGGGTCTTTCCCCTGTGCGTTCAGGGCCTCGTTAAGAGCCGATATTTAATCCGATGGGGCTGTTCCGCCTTCGCGCCCAGCCGGGCCCGGCGGTCAGCCTCGTATTCGCTGTAACTGCCCTCGAACCAGACCACCCGGCTTTCTCCTTCGAAACCCAGAATGTGGGTGGTAATCCGGTCGAGAAACCAACGGTCGTGGCTGATGACGAGAACGGACCCGGCAAAAGTCAGCAGGGCGTCTTCCAGGGCACGGAGGGTGTTGACGTCGAGATCGTTGGTCGGTTCGTCCAAAAGAAGAACGTTGGCCCCTTCCTTCAGCATGCGGGCCAGATGAACGCGGTTTCGCTCACCCCCCGAAAGCTCGGTTACCCTTTTTTGCTGGTCCGTTCCGGTGAACTGGAATCGGGCCAGGTAAGCCCTGGAGTTGACCTGCCTGCCGCCGAGGGAAAGAAACTCGTTTCCGCCGGAGATTTCCTCCCAGACCGTTTTTCCCGGATCCAGAACGTCCCGGCTCTGATCCACCCAGGCCAGTCGCACCGTTTCGCCCTGTATGACGGTTCCGCTGTCAGGGATTTCAAGGCCGGTGATCATGCGGAACAGGGTGGTTTTCCCCGCGCCGTTGGGGCCCACGATCCCCACGATGGCTCCCGGAGGAACGGAAAAAGCCAGCCCGTCCATGAGAAGTCGGTCCCCGTATCCCTTGGTGACGCCGTCGGAGGCGATGACGAGTTTTCCCAGACGGGGGCCCGGGGCGATAAAAATTTCCTGTTCCCGCTCCCTCTGTTCCTGTTCCTCGTTCAAGAGCTCCTCGTACGAGGCGACCCGGGCCTTCGATTTCACCTGCCTCCCCTTGGGGGACATGCGGATCCACTCCAACTCCCTTTCCAGGGTTTTCCGGCGCTGGGATTCCTTTTTTCCCTCCTCCGTGAGGCGCCTCTGCTTCTGTTCCAGCCAGGACGAATAATTGCCCTTCCAGGGAATTCCGTGACCCCTATCCAGTTCCAGGATCCAGCCGGCCACGTTGTCGAGAAAGTACCGGTCGTGGGTGACGGCAATGATCGTCCCCGGGTAATTCCGGAGGTGATGCTCGAGCCAGGCCACCGTTTCGGCATCGAGATGATTGGTCGGCTCGTCGAGAAGAAGAATATCCGGTTTCTTCAGGAGAAGCCGGCAAAGGGCCACCCGCCGCCTTTCGCCTCCCGAAATGACCCGGACCGGCATGTCTCCCGGTGGGCATCGCAGGGCGTCCATGGCCATTTCCAGCCGGGCATCGAGATCCCAGGCGTCCTGGGCGTCCATTTTTTCCTGGAGGTCCCCCTGGAGGGCAATGAGACGTTCCATTTCATCGTCTGAAAGCGGTTCGGACAGTTTCTCCGAAACGGCGTTGTATGCGTCGACGGTGTCGACAATATCCCGCACCCCCTCCTCGACGACCTGGCGAACCGTTTTCTCATCGTCCAGACGGGGTTCTTGCTCGAGAAATCCGATGGTGTATCCCGGGGAAAGAATGGTCTTTCCGATGAACTCCCTTTCCAGCCCGGCCATGATGCGAAGAAGGGTGCTTTTCCCGGACCCGTTGAGACCGATAACGCCGATTTTCGCTCCATAGAAATAGGAAAGGGAGATGTCTTTGAGCACCGTGCGGGTGCCGTACACCTTTCCCACGCCGAGCATGGAATAGATCACCTTGTTCGGTTCGTCCGCCATTTCAAGAAAACCTCCCGCCAGGACACCACGAAACCGGTTCCGTGGAGACAGAAGGGGAAAATAGCAGTTTTTCAAAATCATTCAAGAAAAAAATCCTCTCATGGCCCGTGGAACATTTCTTTATCCACTGGTAACCCCAAAACGGTAGGACCTTTCTGTCGTTTTCGTATTATCCCCGGAAAGGGGTCCTTTTCCCCTTTTTCCTTCTCACGGCCGTGTTGATTCCATTGACCAGTGAGGGGATCTTTTTTTCTGCGATTTCTAAACGGTTGAGAACCCTTGTTCCGAGCTTGACCAGAAATACAAGACGGCCGCCGCAGCTGGCCCGAAAAGAACCAGTGGACAATCGAAATGGACGCCTCCACCGACGACGGGCCTTTCGAAATCTTTATGGTACTGACCATAGTGAAAGATGAGACGACTGGAAAATGGTGCCCGCTTCCGGAACCATGACCTTCACCGAACTGTCGACGGGGAAAACGACGACCCTCGTCTTCAGCAAAACGCTGCAGAGCCAGTCGCCTTATGATTACATCGAGAGCCCGTAACGAACCGTGAAAACAAACGGGGGCGGGCGGCAGCGGCCCCCGGCTGCTTTTTTTCAGCCCGGAAAAAGTTTCACCAGCACCTCTCCCGCGGGCCCGTAACAGGTGTCGTCGTAAAGGGACGACATCTCCGTTGGTTCCAGGTTTATCTCGACGAGCCTGGCACCGCTTTCCTTGGCGATGCCGGGGAATCCCGCCGCGGGCCAGACGACCGCCGAGGTCCCGACGGTGATAAAAAGGTCGCACCGCCGGACAAGGCGGTCCGCCAGATGGAGGACATAGGGGTCGAGCCTGTCCCGGAACCACGTCACATCGGGACGCAGCCAGGCGCCGCAGTCCGGGCAGCGGTCGGTTTCATAACGTTTCCCGGGGGCTTCCCGGACACCGTCTCGGGAGCACCGGACGCGCCAGAGACTTCCGTGGAGTTCCGTCACCTTCCTGCTTCCCGCCCGCTGATGCATGCCGTCGATGTTCTGTGTTACCACCTGGACGTCGGGATGGTTTTTTTCGAGGGCGGCGATGACCCGGTGCCCCTCGTGGGGCTCGCAGGCCAGGATGGCCGCGCGCCGCATTTCGTGAAACCGAAGCACCTTTTCCGGGTCGGCGTCAAAGGCCTCCTGGCAGGCATATTCCTCCCAGTTATACTGGTGCCAGACACCGCCTCTCCCGCGATAGGTCGGGATGCCGCTTTCCGCCGACATGCCCGCGCCGGTAAAAAAAACGATGTGCCGAAAGTCTTCCGGTCGAACAGGGTTCATCCTTCCTCCTTTTTCGGGTCCTTCTTGAGAAGGGCCCCGTATTCCACGGCGCCCCCGGCTATGCCGTGCTCTTCCGCGACCCTGCCGCCGGGCCCGTACACCCGGCCGGCCTGGTGGTCGTAAATCACCCCCTTGAGGCGATCCGACAGGACCGCGGCGATGTGGTACATTCCCTCGCGAGAAGGGGTGTCTCCCCCCGAAGCCAGCAGAATTTCATCGAGGGGCAGGAAGAAAAGATCGTCCAGGGTCAAGGAAACCCAGAAAGGGTCTTCCCGGGGGTTCTCCTCCAGGAAAAGAGACAGGAAGGAGGGACCGGAAGAGCACCAGGCGCCCTGCCCGCTCCTTTCAATACAGTTCTCCCTCAAGAGAAGTTCCATGTCTTCTTTTTCTTCCGCCGTAAGCTTCCGGGGAAACAGAATGGAAAGATACATCGTTCCGCTCCTCAAGACCCCGGCGGCGCCGGGGGAAAGGATATGTTTTCCGGGGCATCCCGACGGGGAAGCTGGAGGGTCGCCTCGTGAAAAGACATCCGTTTCAGGGCCAGGGCGAAAAAAGCCGTCCCGAGAGCGTGGTTGAGAAGGCTTTTGACATCGTACCCCGGATTTCCCGTAAAAAAACTCACCAGCGAATTGATGCGGAAAATGCTCTTCACCTCTTTTGCCCGCCGGGGCAGGCGAAGCCGGAGGGCGTGGCCCATGAGCGTCAGGGCGAATTTCAGTTCCCCCGTCACCTGGAGGAGGACGTGGTGAAGGAACGCGGGATTTGCCTCTTCCCGGGCCAGCCGCTCGCAGACCTTCCATTGGATCAGGCGGCACCACCCCTCCCGGAACCAGCGGTCTCCCTGCCTGTGGCCGAAGAGGGTTCCATAGACATGGTGGGCGTACTCGTGGGCGAGATACGAGTGAAAGGGCGCCTCCTTCAGCTCTTCCATGAAGATGCAGGCCTCTCCCCCATCCACATGCCGGTAGTGACACCGATGTTCCAGGTTGAGCCGCAGCCTCCGGCGGTAAATGAGGGGAAACAGAAGCAGAAAGACGAGGACGGCCCGGATGAACCACACGGCGGGATCTGTCCCGGAATGATCCAGGGTCATGTAAAAGAAAAAAAGGCAAAGAGGGATAAAGACCCCATATAGCCTCAAGGTCAGGAACCGGAGCCTGCGGAGATCGCGGAGAAGAACCAAGCGGGGCTTCCTTCCGGGAAGGAACGGTTCCCCGAGAAGATCCTCCATGACGGCCGACACCCGGTCGAGGCAGGCCGCCGCCTTTTCATCGGTCTCAACAGCCGGGCCGAAGCCCCCCGGGGAAGCGGAACGTCGCATCCGGTCCGTGTCCAGGAGTACCTCGATGAGTTCGTAGAACCCGTCCACCGTGGTGAGGGCCTTCGGGAGAATGGCCTCGGGCCTGTCGGGGGATCTCTTTTTCGCCATGAGCGGCGGACCTCGCGGGGTTTTTTGTCACCGCACACCTTTTACATGATTTCCCGGTGAATTGTAAAGCCGCCGGGGATCGGAAGACAATGGCAGGCCGGTCACGGTACGGTGTAGATGCTCAGGCTGTCGGTCCCCCCCGAGGCACCGCCGTATTTTCCCTCCGTGATCAGGATACGGTCACCCGTCACGGCCATACCCGATGCCAGAAGATCGGCCACCGTCCGCTCCCGCCAGCCTTCCGACCGGCCGTCTCGGCACAGGGGGTGAACCCCGTAGGAAAAGGCGAGGAACCGGCAGACGTCCTCACGGGTGCAAAGAGGAAGAACCCAGGCTTCGGGCTTGAAGCGTGAGATCCGCCGAGGGGTGTTTCCGCCTCGCGTCGGTGTCAGGATAAGGGAGGAGCGAAGAGCCAGGGCGGCCTCCGCCGCGTTGAGAGAAACCGTGTCATGCACGGACAGGTTCTCTTTCAGAAGCTCCCCTTTCAGAAGATCCAGGCTTCCCCGCCAGGCCGGCAGAGTCCCCCGGTTCGTCTCCACCGATCGGGCGATGCGGGCCATCATGGCCACCGACTCGAGGGGGAAACGGCCGACGGCCGTTTCTTCCGAGAGCATGAGGGCATCGGTGCCGTCGAGGATGGCGTTAGCCACGTCGGCCACTTCCGCACGGGTCGGTCTCGTGGCGCGAACCATGGCAAGCAGCATCTGCGTGGCCGTGATGACGGGCCGGCAGCGGAGATTGGCTTTCCGGATGAGCTTTTTCTGGAGAAGGGGAAGCTCGTCCAGGGGTACTTCCACGCCCAGGTCCCCCCGGGCCACCATGATGGCGTCCGCCCCGTCCAGGATGCCGTCGATTTCCTCCACCGCCTCCCGTCTCTCGATCTTGGCGACCACGAAGATGTTTCGGCCCTTTCTCCAGGCGTGATCCCGGATCTTTCGAACATCCGACGAATCCTTCACGAAAGAGAGTCCGAAAGTGTCCACGCCCATGTCCAGGGCGGCGTCCATGAGAAAAAGATCCCGGTCCGTGACGGCTTCGAGGGCCAGGGCGCCTCCGGGGAGATTCACCCCCTTGCCCGAAAGGAGTTCGCCCCCCACGTTCACACGGCACGAAACGGCGTCGCCCAGGACCTCGAGGACCGCCAGCTCGATGTAGCCGTCGTTCATGTAAACGAGGCTTCCTGGACGAAGGCTTTCGGCCAGGGCGGGATAGGAGACGGGAATGAAAACGCCCGCCGCATCGCTTTCCCGGGCCGACAGAACGACCCGGTCACCCTTTTCGAGAGAGAGGGACCCCCCGGGGAGCGTGCCCACGCGGATTTTCGGTCCCGGGAGATCGGCCAGAACGGTAACGGTCCTCCCCGTCGATTCC
>Ga0209096_1002873_pt1 | contig 15859 bp, 11 predicted proteins | sample AD_UKC034_MetaG_FD_184407 | JGI IMG/M metagenome (GOLD analysis project Ga0209096, IMG submission 184407) | Active sludge microbial communities of municipal wastewater-treating anaerobic digesters from USA - AD_UKC034_MetaG (SPAdes) (version 2) | ecosystem: Engineered > Bioreactor > Anaerobic >... | reverse complement strand
GTTCAATTTTTTCCGTTAACATAAGAAAATACCTCCGCTTATATAGATTCGGCGAACATTGGTCGACAGAACTTGATTTTATATTGGTAGCTGCAAGATGTGCATGCAATCTCAAGATGAATTTCCATACACTTTTTCCCTTGTTTGAGCCATGGGTTTTTCGTCAACTTTGCACCACAAGAACAGGATATTGGAAAAACAGCTTCCATCTCCAGATCAGACACACTGATCTTTTCAATCTGTGTGTTGAACAAGCCGTCTTCTTTGAGGGATTCGAGAAAATCATACTCAGTGGTGTCCGTTTTGGCTCATCAATATAACTGTCGGATTGCATGGGATACCTCTTCTATAATCTCCGGTTCAATGCCTTTATTACCACCTATCTCCCGAAGAATCTCGACGGAATGTTCTTCCTCCGGGGTGTCTCCTTTGTGATATTGTCCATCATGAAATTTGCCGGCATCATGAAATAGTCCGGCAAGTTCGGCACAAACAGGATCAACACCTTCTTCTGATGCCAAATGTACGGCGTATGAGGCAACTCGTTCAAGGTGTCCTATAAGCGTGTCAGGCACATAAACCATACTGCCGTATAACGATTCCTCTTTCCGGACATATCGGCCGAGTTCTTCACGGATCCGTGTTAGGCAGGAATTGAAAACAGTCATCATTGTATCTCTCTGTGAAACTTCTATTCCTTATACCATTGATCATCAACGATAAAATTTGAGCGTCCGGCAGCACAGGTTGCCTATGCGGTTAGCCTGATTCCCCGTCCCGTATTTCTTTAATTTATTTCCTCTTATCGTTGGAATTTAATCTGTGGCCGATCAGGAAAGCAGCCGTGATCAGGGCTGCGCCCAGGACCAGGAGAACCAAGACGGCAAAACCCTCGCCGAAGGCTACCAGCTGAAAGCGACTGCCGCTTTCAGCCGCCGTGACCGGGTACTTCGTCAGGTAAAAAATCCCCTCCTTCAGTCCACTCAGGAGGTCGGTTCCGATCACGCCCGTACCGGCTAGCGCCATCACCCCGCCCCCAAAGAGGGCAAATCGTACAGACTTGGGAATTTCAGAATTAGCGCTCGTCTGGATCGACATCGTTCCTCCTTATATGCGTCATTTAATTATTAATTCAATGGGGGATATTCTTCAAAATATCAATCGACCAACCATCATCTTATGAACCCACAGTTGCATCGGGGCGTGACTTCGCGAAACATAGCCGAGACGTCGTGGCGCTTTGTAAGAGCCCCGGGAAGCCGTTTTCTTAATCACTTCCTATTTCCATGACTACTGAAATATACTGTCATATCCACGTCAGGCTGCAAATAAAACTTCGCCTTGTTTGGCGTAATCATACAGCGGCGATGTTTGCTGCTCCCACTCTTCGGGCGTAAACCCGACAACCTCAATCGGTTCGAAAACATCATAGATGGCTTCGGAAAGAAGATCGATTCTCGACCAGTAATCGTGGTTATCAAAATCCTCCGATATAGAATCAAGTCGATATCGCTGCCTTCGCGATAATCACCCCTAGCATAAGAACCATATAGGATAATCTTGTTGATTCTGATTCCTTTGGCTTCTATGGCCTTGCTAAAGCGCGCGATTGCGTCTAGAGCAGCTGCCTTATCCATGCCAATGCCTCTTTTGTGTTTGTATTGCGCACATCTAAAGCTATATTGGCAATACTCTAATGAAGTGGGGAAATAAAATCAAGCAAATAGAATAAATACGGGGAGGCACTCATTATTTTCCAAAAGGCGCGGCCGGTTCGAGTAGGGCAGGACCTGTGCGAACATATCGAGGGGGATCTTTCCGATAAGACAAACGGCTGAAGCGCGTTGCGCTTCAGCCGTTTTATCCTTTTTCTGGATTCCCACCTTCGCGGGAATGACGAATTTTTTTAACAGCCTTGGAACGGTTACGACTGTTCCCTCAAGACTTCGGAACAGTTGAAAACCATTCCCTACGCCTGCAAGCAGGGCATGTTCTCCCTACATGAAGCTTTCTTCGGGGATGTCGATGGCGCTGCGGTCGCCGAACTTCATCGATTTGAGATAGCCGAAGATATCGGGCACATGATTCATGACATAGAACCGGGCCGTGGCCATTTTGCCCTTGTAGAAATCGGCGTCGACTGCGCCTTTCTCTTTCATCCTGGCCGACGCCAGAAGCGCCTGGTCCAGAAGCAGCATGCCGCAGTAAACTCTGGCACCTGCATGCAAGGTCCGGGTAGCAAAAAGTTGTTTCATCTGTTTGTCACCCTTTGTCCAGGCGTCATTCATATTGATGATCTCTTTGAAAGCCGCCATGGCTTCCGCCATCATCGCGAATTCCGCCGCGAATTCTTCGGTTCTCTTGCTGGCGACGAATTCGTCGATTTCCGCCACCCACTTTTTGAACGGCGCGCCTTCCTTCATGGTGAACTTGCGGCCGGTATAATCCTGCGCCTGGATGAAGTTGGTGCCTTCCCAGATTCCGTAAATCACAACATCCCGGTACAGTTCCGCCGGGGCATACTCTTCCGTGAAGCCGTAGCCGCCATGGCACTGGATGGAGTCGCCGGTGGCCAGCCTCGCCATATCGGAGGTATAGGCCTTGCACATGGGGTTGTTGATCGCAAACATATCATCATAATATTCACGCTCTTCCGGCGTGGCGGCATCTACGGCCAGGTCGCGGTAGAGATAGGACTTGTAAATGAGCGCCCGGCAGGCCTCCAGAATGGACTTCTGAGACAAAAGCATGCGGCGGACATCTTCGTGTTCGATGATCCGGACGCTGGGCCCCTTGGGATTGGTGGAATGTTTGCTCTGCACGCGCAGCTTGGTGTAATCCAGCGCGGCGTAGTAGGCGGCGCCGATGCAGCCCAGGGAGAAAAGGCCCGTGTTCAGGCGTTCCTCGTTCATATACGCAAACATCTGCTTCATGCCGATGCCGCGTCCGTCTTTCACTTCCGCTTCGCCCACCATCCAGCCGTAGCAGTTGTCGTTTTCACCCATGGAGAGGGTGGCCGTCGTCGAACCGTGAATGCCCAGCTTGTGCTCGATGCCCATGGTGGTGACGTCATTCCACGCGCCCAGCGAGCCGTCCTCATTGACCCAGAACTTGGGCACGATGAACAGCGATATACCCGCGGTGCCTTCCTTGGCGCCCGGCGTCTTGGCCAGCATCAGATGGATGATGTTTTCGGCCAGATCATGGTCGCCGGACGAGATGAAGCATTTCGTTCCTGTGAGCTTATACTTGCCGGGCGTGTCGGTGGGAAACGCCTTGCTCTGCACCGCACCGACTTCGGAGCCAGCGCCCGGTTCGGTCAGCCCCATGGTGCCGCCCCATTCGCCAGTCCGCAGTTTGGGAATGAACAGGTCCTGCTGCTTTTTTGTGGCAAATTCATGAAGCACGGTGATCGCGCCCTGCGTCAGACACCAGAACATGACGATCGACGGCGAAGCGGCGGACTGCATCTCCAGAATCGGCGCATACCAGCAAAGCGGTATCTTACCTTCGCCGCGGTAGCCGAACTGGGGACCGAGCTCCGCATCCATCACAGTTTTATAAACATTCTTGAACGAATCCGGGGTCGTCACCGCATGTTCATTGCCGCCCACAAATTTCGCGCCTGGTTCGTCCGCGTCTTTGTTGGCCGGACATATCACGTCACGGCAGACTTTATAGTTGACATCGAGGAAGCTGTTGATGTCGTCCATCCCGTAGTAATCCTTATAAGCGTCAAGGGCCAAAAGTTTTTCCACGCCTAACCATTCTTTGATCTGGAACATGATGTCCCGCGTCTGATACAACCAATTACTGTGTGCCATATTGAATTCCTCCTGTTGAAAATTAAAGGCGTGAAATGAAAAGAATCAACTTCCGTGTAAGATTTCCAGCTCTCTTGCCTGATTTGAGTTTAACCCCACCCTTCCAGACTCTGATTTCCACAAAGCCGTCGCTCATTTACCGCCGTATTTATTAAGATTTTCTCTTTTTGCCTTTCAAACCCAAAAACTATCTTCCTTGAAACACTGCTTTGCGCCGTTCAATAAACGACAGCAGACCTTCTTTCATGTCCTCACTTTTCATGGTTTCTGCAACATCTTGAAATATGACATCTTTTGCCGCCTGTTCCCCCTGCGTTTCCGCCAGGCGGCCGCTTTTTAAAATGTTGCGCACACCCAATGGCGCCGCGCTGGCCACTTTTCGCGCCAGCTCCATCGCCGCTTCCAGCTGTTTTCCCGGTTCGGTCACCTGCTGCACGAGTCCCATGCGGTAAGCTTCCTCGGCGCTCCAGGTATCGCCGGTCAACAGATAGCGCATCGCGTTGGACCAACCCATGTCTCTGGCCAGACGAATGGTTCCTCCCCCACACGGGAAAAATCCGCGCAGCACTTCCAACTGACCGAATTTCGTGTCAGATGCCGCCACGCGGATATCCGCGTTCAGCATCATCTCCACGCCCCAAGTGTAGCAGTATCCCTGAACAGCAAAAATGACCGGTTTCCGGCAGCGTTTTTGCCCGACCATGTAGAAAGGATCGATTTCGCTGCTTTCGTCCACGGAAAACCCCCCGCCGCCGCTAAATAAATCCGACCAATCGGTCAATTCCAGCCCCGATGTAAAATGCTTGCCGTTGCCATAGACAACTCCCACCCATAAATTGTCATCCGTATCCAGTTTGTAATAGGCCTGCGCCATTTTGGAATACATCTCCCTAGTTAGGGCATTGAATTTTTGGGGCCGGTCAATTTCAATCAGCAAAATGTGATCTTCGTTTTTAATATTGATGGTCATATATTTTGATTCCTTTTCATGAATTTTTCCGGCGGCGAGTATAAGGAAATGGCCCGCATGTGTCAACGCAATAATTAAAAGAGAATTAGTCTTGTAATTTTAAAATCTTATATCCCCGTTGACGTAAAAGATCGACGACACTGTCTTTTCCAGCCAGATGAGCCACGCCGACGATCACCAGAGTGTCGGAGCCTCCCCTGATCAGCGTTTCAATTTTTTTTAACCATTTTTTATTGCGGTCAAGAATTAGCGTCGAATACAAATGGGGATATTTTTTTAACTCCTGAAGGCTGAAAGCCTCAATGCCCCCGTCATCCCCTTTGCGCCAGGCCTGGAGAATATCGGTGATTCTGTTTTCGAGCAACGATAGATCGTCAATGGTTTCATTCACCTGGTCATTGCCCATGCCCCCGTCCAGCTTGGACATGAAACCGATTTGTTCATCGACGGTTTCCAGCGCATCAACGGATTTGCCGTCATTTACGGCACGCAGGTAGAAATACTGGTCCACGCCATGCTCCGCCCCCACGCCAATGCGCTGGAGTTCGTTCAGGGTAAGCGTCATGGAAAGCATCCAAGGCCGGAACATTTGATACTGGACGAACGGATAGCCACGCTTTGAACAAAATTGTTCCGCCCTTGCATAAACCGCAGGCGACAAGTGGTCTTTGAGCGTTGCTCCATCCATGTAAATGGCAACCATCATGAGTTTCTGCACGTATTCCGGCTTCTCCATTTCACCAAGCGGCGCTTCAAATACAACCCTGCGCACCCGCGCATAGGCTTGTTCAAACGCGGCAGGCAGCGGATAATCGGATTGCCGCAGAACATGACAGGAACCGGCCAGATAAACCGTGGCCTTGGGGCCTTTGACTTTCCAGACAGAGGTTTCCGCCCGCGCGTCGGTACCCATCATCCACACCGTCACCAAAACCACCACCAAACCTGGAAGCGCCTTGCGCAAAAGAAGCTTTGCAACATTTCCTTTCATGGTTTTTTCCTCCTGTTCATCATCAACCGGCCGATTTTGATTGATGCTCCATTTTGCCAATCCTATAACACAACCTTTTTCCGGAATAAAACAAAATTAATTGTTTTTATTGCATTTTATTACACTATTGACTTTGGACGGACTTTCGGGTAAAAAAACCGCGGTCTTTCCAAAACGACCTCAATGAAATTATGGATAACGGACTTGCTAATTCCTCATACATCCACTTTTTCCATAGCCGTCATTGGGGTATTATGCGCTTTCGCAAATTCCTTTTCATCAAAATCAATAATCATTCCCGTTTTTCGACGGGTAAAGGAGGAAATAAATCATGGACCAAAGCGGCACGAAGGAAAGCAGGATGCCGATTCTCGGCATCAATAGTTTAGGACGCATCGGTAAACTGACCCTGTGGCATCACGTCAACAGAAAATATTTCAAGGAAATTGTCGTCAATCAGGGCCGCGACATCGGCGTCGGCATGGAAACGATCGCCCGTTTGATTGAAACGGATGCCACGTACGGTTTGCTCCACCGGTTCCTATACGGCATCCAGGCAAAGCCCTGTATTCAGATTACGGATGACAAAAACGGCAAAATGCTCATCGACGGCATTCCGGTCACCATTCTTCGAGAACAAAGAAATCCCCTGAATATTCCCTGGAGGAAGCATGGCGCAGACATTGTCGTGGATTGCAGCGGCACGTTTAAAGATCCGACCATTCCCGTTGATGACAAGAAAGGTTCCATCCGCGGCCATTTAAACGGAGGAGCCAAGGTGGTTGTTCATTCCGCGCCATTTAAAATCAAGGACAAGGCTCTTTCCACGCCCGAGGACACCGTCACACTGATCTACGGCATTAACCACACCGCCTTCAATCCCAAGAAGCACCTGCTGGTTTCAGCAGCCTCCTGCACCACAACGGGCCTTGCGCATATGGTCAAGCCTCTTCTGGACCATGAAGATACCAGTACGATTCTGACGGCATCCATGTCCACCGTCCATGCAGTCACCAACACCCAGAGCGTCCTGGACAAAATGCCGAAAGCGGGAGAAAAAGACATTCGCAAAACCCGCAGCATTCTGAACAACATTATTCTGACGTCAACCGGCGCGGCCAAAGCCTTGATTGAAGTGATTCCGGAAGTCAAAAACATCGGATTCATGGGCGATTCCATCCGGGTGCCGACCAACACGCTCTCGCTCATCGTGCTCAACGCCACCTTCCAGACACGTCAAGACAGAGCCGGAAACAGCATCGGCATCGACACAAAAAAGCTCAATGCGATCTACGAAAAGGCCGCCCAAAACAATCCTCTGGTCCGCTTCACGATGCAGCAGAATGTTTCAACCGATCTGATCGGAGAAGACGCTGCCGTCATTATTGAAGGCCAGTTCAATCACACACGGACCGCCTTTATCCCGGTTGATCTTTCGCATATTCCGGGCGCACCCGCCGACCTGGTTCAAAGTCTGAACGAAAAAATTCTCCAGGTTCCCGTGGTTGCAGCAAAGATTTTCGGTTGGTATGATAACGAATACGGAAGCTATACGAACCGGTTGGGCGATTTGACGGTTTATATCCACAAAAATATTCAATAACCGTCCTCGCATGGAAGGACCAATGGCCCCCCTCTTTCCTTCTTTTGGGAAACAGGGGGCATTTTATCCGTAAAGGAATAAAAGAGTGTCATCAGAACTGGAAAAGATGAAACGGGATTATGAAATCCTTCGGGAACAATTCTCCAAGCTGACAGGCGAAAACAAGCGCCTGCGCATGCAATTCAGTTCAACCATCAAACAAGTTCACGAACTCAACGAATTTCTCCAGCTGATGCTGAATCTTTCGCCTTTCGGCATTTGTATTATCCAGAACAACCATTATGTTTTCGCCAACAGAACCTTTTCGGATATTTTCGGTTTTTCACTGAAACAACTGAGAAATCTTGATCCAATGGAGATTGTTTTTGAAGGAGACCGTGATCATGTTGAAAAAAGCGTTCAGTCCATGCTGGAAGATAAACGGGAATCTTTTTTCATGTTTCGCGCTATGTCCAGCGAGGAGAAAATCAAGTGGATTTTGGGCTCCGTCGCCTTGGTGCATATGAATGAAAAAGAGGCGATCCTGGGAAATTTTGTTGACCTGACGGAAGGACGTGTCATGCAATTAGCCTATAACGATCCGCTGACCGGCCTGCCAAACCGGAAACTAATGATGGATCGTCTGGAACAGGCCATTGTTTCCGCTAAGAGACGAAAAGGGCGTCTGGCTCTGCTGTTTGTCGATTTGGATGAGTTCAAGGAAGTCAACGACAATTACGGTCATGACACGGGAGATCAACTGCTCATCGAAATCGCCAATAAGCTACGGGATGTCGTCCGGCGGGAAAACGATACGATTGCCCGTATTGGAGGGGATGAATTTTTAATCCTCCTGACGGATATCCGGGATAAAAGCCATATCGAAACGGTCGCCCAGCTTCTTTTTGAAAAATTCTCCAAACCCTTGCTCATCGGGGCTCAAGCCGTGAAAATTCAGGTCAAATTCAGCGTTGGCATCGCCCTTTACCCGGAACACGGCGAAATCTCGGAAACCCTGATCCATCACGCGGACACCGCCATGTATAAGGTCAAGAAAGGACAAGGAAAAAACCAGTTTCACTTCTTTGATCCGTGACTGAGCTAAAGCGTGATCACGGAGTACCTGTCCGTCTCGCGTTCATGCTTTCCCAGATAAAGAGAACCGCTCCAACCGTCAATACAAATAAAATCTCCCGACCGGATGACATGCCTCTCCAGGGTCGCATAGCCTTCTTTTTCATAGACTTTCAGTTTACCCAACCCGACCACACCGACTTTGCCCAGTTGTGGAATCGTAACAGCGGCATGGGAAGTTGCGCCGCCCTTGGCTGTCAAAAGCCCTTCTACCTGTAAAAGAAACCCGACATCGTCCGGAACCGTATCCGGACGAACCAGAATCAAAGACGTTTCCGGTTCGATTTCCCGGAAATGTTTGATATCTTCTTCCGAATAGACAGCCCGTCCGCAAAGCGCCCCGCCGCTTACACCGATTCCTTCTCCCAGCCGGGACGATTTCAATAAAGGTGTGTCTTTAAAGCGTCTCAATCCTTTGGTTTTGGTTTGTTCCATGTCGCGCGTCTGCAAAATAAACAACTGGTCTTTATCGGGACCTTCAAAGGTAAATTCAATTTCCTGATGATTGAACCCTTTTTCATAAATCAGAACCTCTGCGATTCTGACCAATTCCGCATAAATGTCCGGAAATGTAGCCTCAAGAGAAATCTCCGTGTTGCGATGTTCGATCATCCGCTGCTTTTCGGAAATGGGATACGTTTCGACCAGCCCCGAAACAATGTCATCGCCCTGAACACCGAAAATAAAATCGCCATAAAGGGTAACATCGGAAGAAGAGCTCTTCGGATCACGCGTAAAGATGACTCCCGACCCCGAACGATCGTGAAAATTGCCGAAAACCATGGCCTGCACGATCACAGCCGTTCCCCATTCGTCGGATAAATGCATCTGACGGCGATAAATCCGGGCCTGATCGGAATACCAGGAATCAAAAACCTGTAAAATGGCATTGCGCAACTGCCGCATCGGATCGTCCACCAGCGTAATCCCCTTATCCACAATACCCTGTTTATAGGCCAGTGCGATCGTTTTCATCAGCCCGGGCGGAAACTGAATTTTTCTTTCCACTCCGTATTTTTGCTTGAAATCGTCCATGATGGCGTCGAAATAATCGCGACTGAGTCCCTGAAACATGCCCCATGTCTGTAAAAAGCGACGATAGGAGTCCCAGGCTGCCCAGCGGAATTCCTCTCTGGCGCTCAGATGTTCGGCAATGGAAGCATTGATTCCCACGTTCAGAAAAGAACGCATCATCCCCGGTAAAGACACGGTGGCGCCGCTGCGAACCGACAATAACAGCGGATTCTCGCGATCTCCGAATTTGCGGCCGGTTTTCCTTTCCAGGGCGGCGATTTCGCTGTTGACACGCGCAACCAGATCGCGAAAAATATACTTATAGCCATAAACCGCGTCATAGTTTCTGAACACTTCCGTCGTAATAATAAAACCTTGCGGCACCGGGAAACCAAAGGAGATCATTTTTTTCAAAAAATAGCCCTTATTGCCCAGAAGAATCTGGTTATCAATTTTCGCATTCTTCCCCCCCAGCGAAGAAATCGCCAATTCCGGATTATACGCCATCAGTAAATTGAGAATTCTTTTATTGTCATGAAATTTATCCAATTCCGCATTCAGGGATTTTATAATGGCCTGGATGAAATTATCGAGTGCCTGCAGGCCAAAAGAGGAGGACAGAAGACCGCGGATGAAGTTTTCCGATTGCTCATAAATCATGGCCTCTTGTTCGGACGGGTTTCTTTCGCTGTCCGCTCCTTTTTCATGATCCGAAATCTGACGGATCAGCGTCGGCAAATTGATACTGTGGACATCAATAAAAAAATCGCGGATGGTCTCCTGGATCCCCTTGGAAATAAAACGAAAAATGTCCAGATATTGTTCTACGGAAAACCGTTGAATAGGGAGCGCACTGGTGATGTATTTGACTTTGGCGATCAGGCCCTCGGAGGCGATGCCTTCAAGTTCCAGCGCATGGAGAAAATGCCATAAATAGGTATGAATCCGGAATATCGAGCGTTTGGTGATAAATTTCAGATTCATGGATTGGATCATCTCCTCAAACAGCATGCCGCCCAGGGCCTCCAGGCGGAGAGTCAGCCCCAAAGCATCAAATTTCTCTTCATGATAGGTTCCATACATCGATGGAATTCCAGCGGCAATATGCCGCTTATAATAAATATTTTCAAACGACGGGGTTGAATGGCCGGAAAGAATTCTGGCTTTGAGGATAGACAGAAATTTTAGAATTCCCTTCAGGCTGGCATAATGGTTTTCCAGTTTGAGCGATCTTTTGAGCGACAAAACATCCTTGGCTTCGAACGCATCAATGGTTTCCAGATCCTTGAGCAGATCAAAATATTGTGGGTGGTATTTTTTATACATGAGCTGATAGATGCGGATCATCAAAGACACTCTCTCCCGATCCACATCGGAAATTCCTTTGATATTGAGAACTTCTCTTTCGATTTGTTCTTTTTCCCACTTTAGAAATTTTTGGGGATCGCCATGCGCCCCTTTAAACAAAAAAGAAAACGCAAGGTGCATGCCGTCGAAATATTCTCCGCTGGGCATCGTTTGCTCATAGACTTCATCGGGAATGTGCCTGCGCAGATAACGCTTGTTTCCGGAATGCCAGTAGCGGAAAACATCTTCTGTAAACTCAACCAGCAGGCTATTGCTTTCCACATGAGACTGTTTGCGAAGAAAATCAACAATTCTGTCTTTGCGCGAAGACAATTCATCCACACGGGTAGTAATGTCCCGAAGCTCTCCTTCGGCACCGATTTCACTGAAATAGACAGGGAAAAGGCGCAATAGCTGTTTCACCAGATGGTAAGCCGGAACAATGTCGGTGTTGAGTAATCGGGAGATGTCCCGTTGAATCAAGTCCGTGTCCCGAATAAAGATCCCTCCGATTTTCAAATGGATGATCAGCGCGGAAAGAAGTCTTTTTGTCCAGCGCGGCTTCATGGCAATGATTTCCAGCCAGGCGCGAATGGTCCGGATATGCTCGGGATTGACCTGCACCTGCCAATCCGTGCCTGATCCGGAAATGTCGGGATACTCAAAACCGTATGCGATCAATTCATCCACAAAGAGTTCCACAAGCGGGTGGCTGTTCCGGGCAAATACTTCTCGGGCCATCGTCACCATGCAATCAATACCTGCACCACGAAACCGATTTTGCGATGCGTTTTTTTTCAGGAATATAAAAATCCGGTGCACGAACTCGTCCAGATTTTCCCTTTTTTCTTCCTGGAAAACCAGTTTGAGCGAATAATTGATCTCCCGCATGGCGCTCACATGAATATCCTTGAGCCCGGGCACAGACATGACACCGAACAGAAAATCCAGTTTGATCAGATGCCGCCCTTGATAGGCTTTCTCCTTTTCCAGCGCATCAGCCACACGCAGGTACTGATCCATAATCAGAAAATAATCCGGAAGGTTTAGAAAGTCGCTGATCCGCTCTTCCTTTTTTTCGCCTTCACCGGGACGAAGCGCATCCAGTTCTCTCAACAACCCTTGAAAATGAGCATGGCTGAGCGGCCGGATCAGTTGCGAATATGTGTCTTCATCCACCGTTTCCCCGGCGTGCCGAGCAATGACCCATAAAGCAGGATCGGGCTGGGCCAGCCAGAAAAGATACGTCTCGCGGAACATTCTGCAAAGCAAGTCGTCAAAAGCCCGGACTGCTAGGTTCACCTTCTTTTCCAGCACAGACCTGACAATTCTCTTTAAGTAGGAGGAGCATTTTTTAAAAAGTCCCGGCTCTCGGTCGGCCATCTCGTTGAAATCAGCAATCAGTCCCGGAAACAAAGATAAATTCCGCTCTAAAAATTCATGGCTTTGCAAAATGACGGCGTCGATGTAATCAAAAAAGCAATGAATCGCGCTGTCTTTCACGTCCTCAGAAGCATTGGATTTCAGAATGTCGAAATAAATCGCCAGCAGAAGAGAGACGGCACTCAAACCTTGCGGATGCCTGTTATAGACATGAAAATACCCGATCGAAATCGTTTTGAGTTCTTTAAGGACATATTCCCAGTTGACATAGGGATGGTTCAGTTCCGTCAGCAACTCCCTCGTCTTTTTTTTCAGGCCGTAATGGTCTTTTACGATTTGTAAAATCGGTTCATACTGCGGAGGAATTTCAACATCCGCCGCCGTTCTTTCCAGATTGACTTTCAGCGCCTTGGAAACCCACGGAGGGTCCGATTTGGATTTTCCATTCATCGTCAGAACAGTTCCTTCCATTCTCTCAGGAAATCATCTATGACTTCTTACCGGCGCTATTCCACGCCCCCAAAAAGCTGTTTTCCCAGCAGGGAGGTCTTCCCCAGTGCAATTTTCAAATATTCCAGCATCAGTTCCTCAATGATTTGCTCCTTGAAAACACCGAAACCGGTATGCTCGTTTCTAGGCTCGTCGGTTTTAATTTTGCCGCTCTGAACAGCCAGCGCCCGGCGCGCCGCCAGCAGCGCCTTGTATTTTTCCAGTAAAACGCTTTGAGGAAGAGATGAAAAAGACTGATACACGGAGGCCACCTGATGGGGAGCGGGCAGCTTCCGGGATTCCAGGATGGTCTTGGAATTTTTTGCATATCGTTTGATGCCCTTGATCACATGCCCGGTCTGAACAAAATTCATACCGGACCATCCGGCATGAATCCATTGAAATACGCCGGTCCTTACCGTAGCAGGTGACGCACCTGTCTCCACATAAACCGTTACAGAAAAATAATCGTAGATATAGGATTTTACCCATCCCAAACCCGCCCGGGCCGAACCGGGCTCGCCTGAATAATAGTAATTCCAGTCATCGTCACTTCCCAGAATAAAACCTTTTCTTCCAACATCGGAGCGATCGATCTGTTTCGCAATGGCCAGCAACACCTGTTTTCCTTTATAATTCATGTAAATAAGCGTTCGATCAAGATCATATTCATAGTAGATGCCCGTCGTCAGATCCGGCGTGATGGCATCATGCTGCAATCCGCGAATGATTTGCGGCTTGCCGTTTTCCGGCGCCGGCGCCCATCGATGGGGTAGTTTCTGCATGGCTCCCTGTCGGTCTTTCCAGAGAGAATAGCGCAGAGAAGATGGGCTTTTTAAAACCGATGGAATCTGTCTCGAGTAGGAATATTGCAGAAAATCGGAAAAGTTGATCCGGGTGTCAAATTCATAATAGGCGCCCGTGGCCTTGTGAAACGCCGGCAAGCCGCTTTCTCTGGCCGTTTTGGGCTTGAGGACAAAATCAATCAGTGCGGCCGCGGCAACCGAATCCAGGCTGGTTTTCGGATCGGCTGTAAATTGTACAAGTTTCATGGCGGCTTCAGAAATCTCGCGGGAACTATCCGTCTCGGGCGCTGCAAAAACCGGTTGCAGCCAAAAGAGGATCAGCATAAAAATGATCCCTCTTGTCACCCCAAGCGGTAAATGTAAGGTCTCTTTTCTTCCCTTTTGCGCCATGTTCTTCTTTTCCTTTCTTTTTCCTGTTTTTACCTTCCATCACAACATGCAAAATGGCTATCATACCCCTTTTCAGGAAGTCAAACGCTCTTTTTGGAGAAGAACAAGAAAATCATCCTTCGGCAAACCAGGGAAGCGTCTTTGTTATTCTTGACCGCACCCGGTGATTGTTATATGCACGTTTCCAGAAAGGTTGATTCGTCTATGGCTTATAAAAATGTTTCAGATGTTGAAAAAAGACTGACCGAAGCCGGTTATATTCCGTCCCGGGAAATCGCCACCGTGATCTTTCTTGCGCAGGCCACGCAAAAACCCGTTTTAATTGAAGGGCCTGCGGGAGTAGGAAAAACGGAACTGGCCAAGGCTGTCGCCCGAAGCCTCAACCGGGAAATGATTCGTCTACAGTGCTACGAGGGCCTCGACGAGGCCAAAGCCCTTTATGAATGGGAATACGCCAAACAACTACTCTACACCCAGATGGTCAAGGAGAGAATCAACGACATTATCGGCTCCACGGCAACGCTGACGGAAGCCGTAGATCAGATCGCCACACAGGAGGATGCTTTTTTCTCCGACCGGTTTATTCAGCCGCGACCTCTTCTGCAGGCGATCAGTTCCTCAAAGCCTGTCGTGCTGCTTTTGGATGAAGTGGACAAGTCCGATCCGGAATTTGAAGCCTTTCTGTTGGAACTGCTCAGCGATTTCCAGGTTTCCATTCCTGAACTAGGCACCCGAAAAGCCGTCAGAATTCCTTTCGTCGTTCTAACCTCCAACAATTACCGGGACATGAGCGATGCACTCAAGCGCCGTTGCGTCCACTTGTACATTGATTATCCGGCAAGGGATACGGAGATCGCCATTATCCGTCTGAAAATTCCGGATATAGAAGAAAATCTCTGCGCCACACTGGTAGACGCTATCCGAAACATCCGCTCGCTGGATCTGAAAAAAAGCCCGAGTATCTCCGAAACCCTGGACTGGGCGCAATCCCTCCTGGCACTGCAGATTTCCGAACTGACACAGGAAGTCGTTTCGGAAACCCTGAATGTCATTTGTAAATACCAGGCCGATCTTGAAAAAGTGCGGAAAAATATGGATCGGGTCATCGCATGAACTTTTCGGCCGGAAAGTTCATGCGCCCCTTTTAACGTGTGCTGAAGTAATTTATGGTCAAATTGATTGGGCAATTTGTGTCCTGCTGCCGGGCGGCAGGCCTGCGTGTTTCGACATCGGAAGTTCTGGATAGCCTTCAACAGATGAAGCTGATCAATCCGGTGGACGAGCGGGAATTCCATGCGCTGCTTGCAGCTAATTTCGCCAAGAGTTTAAGGGAGTTGTATCATTTCAACCGCCTCTACCATCTTTTTTTTCATGAAATGCGCATTAACGCGGAGGATATGGAACAGGCGGCCGACCAAACCGAACAAATTAAAAAAGCAACAGACATTCTGAAGAAAAAACCCCATGATAGCTCGGTCTATGATGCTGTCGTGGACTTTCTGGGCGGCAATCCTATGCCCCTGTTGGCTGAAATGCGCCGCATTCAAACCGAATCCGATGATGCTTCGGCACCCACACGGTTTAATTTGGGGCCACTGGCCAGCCGGCTCAATGTCCTCATTCAGATCAATACTGCCGCCACGGCCGCGCAAAGCCTGATAAAAGACGATGATTTTCAAATGGATTCCAAGTCGCGGCGCGACCTGTCCGCCCATTTTGAAGAGCGTCTGGACGCCGCCCGTTCCATGCTGACCTATGAACCGCGATCGGGCAATGCTGAAGCCCGGAAAGTCAAACCACATGAGCAGAGATTGGCGGATATGGGAGAAAAGGCCTTCTCGTCCTTCACACGCCGGGAAATTGAAGACATGCGTGAAGCCATTGACAAACTGGTGCGCAAGCTGAAAGATATCGTCAGCCGCCGTTTCG
>Ga0209096_1002872_pt1 | contig 15864 bp, 12 predicted proteins | sample AD_UKC034_MetaG_FD_184407 | JGI IMG/M metagenome (GOLD analysis project Ga0209096, IMG submission 184407) | Active sludge microbial communities of municipal wastewater-treating anaerobic digesters from USA - AD_UKC034_MetaG (SPAdes) (version 2) | ecosystem: Engineered > Bioreactor > Anaerobic >... | reverse complement strand
TCGTCCGACCCAAGTTCGTCCGCAGAGAGCCTGCCTCGGCGCCCCAGCCCACGGTGCCGGCTCCGATCCTGGGGCAGGCCTCGGCACCGGGGCGGGCGTTGGCCGCGATCGTCGATCCGCCGGAGGTCCTGATCGCCACCCTGCCCAATCGCTTGATCGAGAAGGGGCTGCCGGGAGTGGGGCTCTTGACCCATCTGCTCTTGAGCCGCTTTGAAGACCATTTGCCCTTCTACCGGCAGGAGAAGATCTTCCGGGAACGTCACGGGGTGCCCATCGCCCGGCAGAGCATGGTGGAGTGGACCGAGCAGTTGGCCACCTGGCTGCAGCCGATTTACCGGCAGATGAAGGTCGAGGCCTTCGCCCGCGGCTATCTCCAAGCCGACGAGACGCCGATCCGGTACTTGGATCGCGACGAACCGGGTCGCAGTTGCCAAGGCTACCTGTGGGTGTTTGGGCATCCGCGGGGCAACGTGCTCTTCGAGTGGCGAACGAGTCGGGGCCGGGAGGGGCCGGCGGAGTTCCTTCAAGACTTCAAAGGCAAACTGCAAACCGACGGGTACGCGGCGTATGCCAGCTTGGTCGCGGAGCGCAACGCGCCGCTGCTGGCAGAAGGCAAGCCGCCGGAACTGACCCTTTTCGCCTCATCCGACAAGTTTGTGTTTGGCCTCGTGAAGGGCGTAGAGCTTGAGGCGTAGGAAGTCGTCGTCTCGGAAGCCGTACACCTGCCTGAGGAGGGTCTTGATCTTCCGGTTGATGCCTTCCATCCGACCGCTGGTCATCAGGGTTCGGGTGTAGCCCAGCAGACCCTTGGCGTGAGCGGTCAGCGTCCGGGCCATCTGCACCAGTTGGTCGATGCCGCTGGCAATCGCCTTCTCGCACCAGGCGCAACAGAACTCGGCCATCGCTTCCCAACTGCCTTGCTCCCAAGCCAGTGCCAGCTCCTCCTTCAACAGATACGCCGTGGCCAGCGGCTGGTTCAGCTCCAAGGCCTTCTGCAATTGCCGCGCCTTGCTCTGCGGCAGGTTGTCCCGCCGGTAGAGCAGCAACCACCGCGTCCCCTTGATCGCCACTTTCGCATCCTCGCTCAGCGCCTGCCGCACCAGCTCCCGCCGCAGATCATCGAGCTTCTCGTTCATGAGCTTCATCACGTGGAACCGGTCGAACACGATCAGGGCTCCCGGCAGATGCCGTGCCACCGTGCTCGCGTACGCCACGCTCATGTCCATCGCCACCGCCTCGATCTGCGCCCCGCTCGCTTTGAGTCGTCGCCAGAACCCGTGCAGCGCTTCCCCGCCTTTGCCCCGACCCACCCACACGATCCGGCCACTGTCCTGGTCGATCACCAGCGTCAGGTACTTCTTCTTGCGCCCCAGGTAGATCTCGTCGATCGCCAAGCGCTTCAAATCCTTGAGCCGGATATGCTTGTAGTCCTTCTCCAGCCGCGCCTTCACGATCCCCTTGACCGTATCCCAACAGAGCCCCGTCAACTCCGCCACGTCCAGGATCGTCATCATCCGGCTCAGGTCGATCACGTAGCGTCGAAGCTGTCGGCTGATGTGCTCATACGCCCCGACAAAGGGGGGGAGAGCTCCCAGGTTCCCCCGCAGCCCTTGCATCGGTAGCGTGGCACTTCCACCTTCAACCACACCGGCTTGAGCCCGATCGGCACCATCCGCACCTTGCGCAACCGTTGCCCGTGGCCCACGAACTCCTTGCTCTGACAGTGCGGACAGCACTCCGGCTCCTTGGCCGCTCGCACGGTGAACCAGACCGCCCCCTTCTCGTACTCGGTCCGCACGTACCGATAGTCCTTCGAAATCCCAAAGGCATGATAGAGCAGGCTTTGCGACATGAGCCCATTGCACCGGAGCCACCCCGATTTGGCAAGTATCACCCCCTGGGGAAACCCGTTAAGAAACGCTGCCCAACGGCGTCAAGGAGGTGGGGTCCTCAACCCGCGCGGGCCGGTGGGGCAGACGCCGAGCTTGCGAGGCGGCTGCGGCCCGCGCCTGTTCCCAAACACAACCTTTTCGTGATGACCCCCCTTTTCGCGTGTTGGGCGCACTCGAGACGTAAATTTCATGAGGCGAAGGACCACGACCGCCGGGCGGCCTGGTTTCTCAAGCAGATCGCTCTGCTCTACGCCCTGGAGAAGCGCTTGCGCCAAGGCCAGGCCGGTCCACGGTTGCGGCAGGCGGCCCGAGCTGCCGAGGCGGGCATGATCCTCTCCCGGATCAAGAAGGCCATGGACCGGATTGCCCCAGGGCTGCTCCCGCAGAGCCTGCTGGGCAAAGCCATCGCCTATGCGCTGGACCTGTGGCCGCAGTTGACCGGCTACGTCGAGCAGGGCGAGGTGGAGATCGATTCCAACGCCATCGAAAATGCCATCAGACCGACCGCGGTCGGAAAGAAGAACTTTTTGTTCGTGGGGCATCCGGACGCCGGTTGGCGCAGCGCGGTGATCTACTCGATCCTGGGCACCTGCCGTCGCTACGGAATCGACCCGGCCAAGTACCTTAAGGACGTGCTCACGCACCTGCCCGATCTCAAGCAGAGCGACATTCCCTCGCTGACGCCACGAGCTTGGGCCAAGGCGCACCCCGAAGCACGCACCCTCCCGCCCAAGTAGTCCTCGGGGGTCTTGGTTGTCCGTTGGTCCCCACGCCAGTTCCTTCACGCCGCCCAGTCAACCAGCCCGCGGCCCACGCGCCTATCGCCTGTTCCCCTGACGCATACGTTCATGCTTCCGCACCCCAGAACGCCCAGCCGGGTCGCCGGAACCGAGCGAACAGTTCCACGTACGGTCCCGGAGAGCAGGATTCGATGAAGTCGTAGAACTCGACGGGCTTGCTGCTATGGCCGTTGGGACCGCGTTGCCAGGTCGGCAGCAACGTCGGCGCGTCCTTCCGTTTGAGCGGTTGGGAGCCGCGGACGCCGAAGAGCACGTGTTCGGTCTGGCCGCGGAAGTAATTGCCCATGCCGAAGGAGGGCTTGGGCCAGGTCAGGGCGGTGACGTAGCGAAAGCCCCAGCGCTCGAGTAAGGCGAAGCCCTTGGGCAGGGAACGGTTGGTGATCCACAGATACAGGTGCGAGTCGACATCGGCCAGGTCCGGGACAGGCACCCTGAGCAGTTGCTCGAAGGACAGGGTGGCGTAGGTGGGCCGCGCTCGGCCCAACTGATCCTGATCGCCTTCATCGCCCCAGTCCCAGGGCGGGTCCAGGACGAGGGTGGCGAAGCGGGCCCCCAGGCTGAGGGGGTTCTCGGCCGTGGCGGCTTTCTGGCGACTGTCGGCGCGGCGCTCTTCGCGTTCCTGCTCGCGCCACTGGCGTTTGACGTCGGTGATGGTCCGCTCGCCAGAACGGACCTGCTCGAAGGCTTCGGGATCTCGTTCCTTGATGGCCTTGGCCTCCGAGACGTACTTGCCGCTGACTTCGAGCTTCTGCCCGGCTTGATCGCGGGATTTGCCTTCCCGTGGTGGAATTAGTTCCACATCGGGCTTGGCGTCGCCCTTCTTCAGCGTCGCCCGTTTCCGTTCCCTGGCTTCACGTTCGAGTTGGGGCAACGCTTCGACTGCCACCGCCGCGCGCTGGCTGGCATTGAGGTGCCGGCGCTTCAGATTGGTGCTGATGACGTAGCTGGTGGGCTCGACGCCTTCGTAGACCTGGAAGCGCGGTTCGACGCCCGCCAGTTCACAGGCTTTGAGGCGGTTGCGCCCGTCCAGGACCGCGCCCTCACACAAGACGATGGGCTGGCGCAGGCCGTGGGCGCGGATGTCATCGGCCAGTTCGGCCAGTTCCGGTTCGCCCAGCAACGGGAAGATGCCGGCGCTGGGGTGATGCGGGATCGGGTTGAGGGTGGTCGTGGTGGTCATGGTCGGTGGGTGGGGTATTGGTTCGTCATTCATCTCTACCTATAGCGGGGACGTTCGGGTCTGCGGGGCGGAGGCTTCCGTCGTCCTGACTGGAGTCGTCGGCGTCTTGGCCAACCCGGCCGCAGGGCCAGTTTCGACACGCAGGACCGTTCCGGCTGGCGTCCCGCGGTGTTGATGGCCTCCGGCCCGGAAAAAGCCGCTTCTGGGCACCGAGGACAGGCCTCTGGGCCGGTTCTCGGACCGGTTGGTTGGCACTGAGCTTCATGCTCCGGTCACGTCGAAGTCGATGAACTGGCACGCCTGCCGTAGCCGGTTGTAGATCGACTCGCCGACCTTATGGCTGTCGGCTTCCCGACCGCTGAAGAGCCGGATGAAGTCCCGCTGGGTCCGGGTGTTGAGCGTGATGAAGACCGGGGATTCGTGCTCGCGGAGGCGCACTTCGAACAGGTTCCAGAGCTCGGACGCTACCCGCGGCGTAATCCGGACCTTGTCCAGGTCGTCGATCAGGAGCAACTCCGCGGTCTGGAGTTGCTCCATGAACTCCCCAATGGTGCGGTCCATGACCCGCTCGGGGATGGTGTTGAGTTGGCCGGCGTTCACGATGACAGCTGGATAGGCGTGCCCGGATTCGATGAGCTTGCGGAAGAGGTGGTAGACGGCGGTGGTCTTGCCGGTGAACGAATCGCCGACCAGCACCAGGCCCTGACTGAGCCGATCGCCATCGTCGGACCATTCCCGCCAGTTCATGACGGCCGCATACTGGGCCGGACGGGGCGGGGAACCCTTCTGGTGGAGATAGTGGCGACTGAGGGGGTTGGCTTCCCTAAACTCGTCCATCCGCTTCTCGCGGGCCTTATCCTCTTCCGCCTTTCGGTGGCACTTCAGACAGAGCGCCGGCTTTTGGCGGAGTCGGTCGGCGCGGGCGCTGGTCTGCCAGTAGAACGCGAAGGGGGCCTGGCAGCCCGTGCACGTCGCGCTGTCACGGGTCCGGCGGACGGCTTCGATCTCCTCTTCGATCACCCAGGCGCGAACCCGATCAAATGCTTGCTGCCGCGCCGCCCCTTTCAAGGAGAACCACTGCCCCCAATGCTCCCGCAGAAGATCGGGGAGGGTTTCGAGATCGGGAGGGTCGACGGGAGAAGCGGCTCGGATTTGCTTCTCCATTTCAGCAAGCCAACGCTCAAGAGCGTCGGCATTCAAGTTGCGGTTGATGTTCCAGCTCATAGGCAGGGGTTCTGGTGGGGTTGATGGTTATGCGTCCAGCCCGTTCATGAGGAAGGCCGACGTCCCGCGTTCGGGCGCCACCGGCTGCGCCGCCGGAGCGTGAGCGTAGGCGGCGGCAGCAGCCGGTGGCCTGTTCCGCTTTCTTCTCAAGGAAGGGGCAGGGGCCCCTTCCTTGTTATTCTTATTCCGTGCACGGGAAGGCGAGCTTCCGGTGCATGAGGTCGTGCACTTGGTGCATGACGTCAGCCGGTAGGTATTGACCGCGTTGGCCCGGGTGCCGGGGACCTTTTCCCGCTGGACTTGGACCAGACCCAGCGCTTCCAAGTCGAGCAGCGCCTGAGCGACCGCGCGGGGGCCGACGCCCGCCAGGCTGGCCAAGTAGCCCTTGGTGCAGGTGACTTCGCCGCTTTCTCGGTCGCTCAGAAGCAGTGAAAGCACCACGTAGATCGCCAGGGCGTGGCAGCGGTTGGTGACGCGTTCGCCGCGCGTGATGGCGCGCAACGCCGCCTTGGCCTGCCAGGCGAAGGGTGCTTCCTGGGACGGTGTCGACCTGGGCCGCGGGGGCGCCTTCTCCGACGAAACCTCCGGGCACGCGGGTCCGGGTGGTTGACTTTCATTCATGGTTTGGGTGTCCGGTCCCTACCTGGCATCGCTCTCTCCGCCCTGGCTGTGCGCGTGGAGGTAGTCGAGGAGGCTGGCGAGGTAGATCAGGCGTACGCCCTTGGTCTTGCCCGGCGGCGCCAGGCTCACGCTCCGGACGGGTGGCCGGAAGTTGTTGACCGGGCACGGAAGGATCAGCTCGTTGAGCTTGGCGCGGGAGAGGCCCGTCCAGGGGCAGGGACCGTGCTGGGGCAGGCGGATGAACTCCGGGCGGGCCGGCGTTGCGGCGGGCGGCACCGGCATTGCGGTTTCGGGCTGGTTGGCTGGCTCAGATAACTTGTTCATACGGCATAGGGGGGAACGTTACGCATCACTGGGTGGCTGGGGTTACGGATCGAGCGGGCAACCCGCCCGCCCAGAAAGCTGGATCGAGGCACCAGCGTCGGTTGGTGTTGCCACGTTCCGTGTCATCATTCGCTCAAGGGCGGAACGTTGTCCTTTGTCGTGCGCGATCACGGGTGAAAGAACGACCCGGCCCGTAGCGAAAGCGCTGCTGGCGTTGGCCCGGCGGTCGGTTTGGCGAGGCTGTGCATCATCATCTACCCAAGGGTGGAACGTTGTCCTTCACCGCCTGCCGGCGCTCGGCCCGCAGGGCGGCAACCCGGCGTTGGAAGGCCTCGGTTTGGAAGTACGCCTCGACTTCCGAGACCTTGAACCGGCGGCGACCGCCCAAGCTGTGGCCGGGGATGCGCCAGCGGGTCAGTGTGGCCGCGCTGAACCCCAGGCGCCGGGCGATGCCGCGCATCGTCAGGTAGTGTTCATTGACCGGCGCGGCCTCATTCGGGTCGACGGTGCGGGCCTGGCCGCGCAGGACGGACAGGGCTTCCTCGCGACGTTCAGGTGGCGCCGCCAGGGCGGCGTGCATCAAGTCTTCAAGGGCGTTCATCGGGTTAGCTTTCTGCTTGGCGTGAAGTCGTGGGTCGTCATCGGCTCGTTGCTGAGCGACGCTGCCGTGTGCCGTGCCGCTCTGTGGGAGCGGGGAACGTTACGCTTCACTACGCTTCGGCGGGTCGAATCGACCGCCCCAAAGCCCGGTCCGAGGAGCCGGCTTGAGCCTGGAGGCGCTGGGAGGATTGGGTTTTGCGACATCATATGCCCTTTACTAAAGGGGGAACGTTAGCGGCTGGCGTGCGCCACATGTCCCGGTTTGGCGCTGGCCGCCGGGCCACCGGCGTGAATGCCAGGAGTTGCCCACTCGAATGGTGGGGCGCTGTCGGCCTTCTTTGGTCGCGTTCTGTCGTTCGCACATGCATGCCGATCGGCACTGTCCAGAGTTGTGCCTTTCTACCCTAAGCGGCGACGTTCGAATTCGAGGAAGGCGAAAGGGCCAACACGCTCTGAACGAGAGGGTTACACGCTAAACGATGTTCAGAATCGAAAGTGCTGCTGGCCTGGCTGTCCATCTGGTAGGCCAACAAGCCCGCTGCGGGAAGAGGCGTCAGGGTGGGTAGCGGTCGCTCCCCGGACACGCTTTCAACCGGCACACAGGCTCCCCCGTCTACCTCCTCAAAGACGCTGCCCCCCGTAGATTGCGCCTCACGGGGCCGGAAGCAGCCTCCGCGCCGGCGGCGCTGGTTGTGCGGTAATGCCTCCGTGGCTTTTCAGCGGCGGGAGCACGTGCGTGAACGCATGGCTGCTGGCCGGTCGGAGGCGGGAAACAGCGCGTGAAGAGCGAGAGGCGCACCGCGCGCGTGGAGCACCGGCCGGTCATCAAGGCCGGCGTGGTTGGTGGGACCAATGCGGACGCGTGTCTCAGAGCCTCGATTGACTGCGCAGGGTTTGGTGTCGCTGCCGGCCGTCCGTCAGAGGGCGGGACTTTAGCTTCTCGGGCACTGGGGCTTCAGTTGCTGCGCCAAGTGCCCGACGGTGGGACTGCCACGGTGTCAGCGTGAACGCGCTTAGGCGCTCGATCGGGGTGTCGACCGCGCGCTTCAGACTTCGTTTGCTGTCATCCGGGACAGGCTCCGGCGATGGCAGGCCGGAACGTTCGAATTCAAATCAGGGTGGGTGGGGAGGGGGCGGGAGCGAAGCCATTCCGGCCGCCGCATGTCGATCTTGGCATCACGGCATCCACGGGGTGGCCAATATCCTCCTGACCAGAGGCTTGTTCGCCCGAACCGACACTCGATCCGTGTCCCTGGGCATGCCGCGCAGCCGCTACCTGGCCGTGCTGGCGAAGGCAGACGTGGACAGCGGTGGCAAGCTGATCATCGATCCCGAACCCGTGCCTGGCGAGGCGGACTCGAGCATCGAGATCGCCAAGTTCTTGGAAATCGCGGTTCCGGCGCTCGCCGACTACGAACTGCGACGGAACAATCCCCAGGCCGAAGGCAGCCCGCCTGAGCCGCCGGAAGCGTTGGCCGAGAACCAGTTCTGGAGGGACTTCCTCGATGAGCGCGATGAGATCCTGCGGCTCAGGTGGACCGAGTCCGAGAAGGCGGGTCGGGACATGGGGTGCGAGCGCGCCGTTCGACTCCGTCTCAAGCACCGGTCCGGGTGGCGCTGACAGGGCACTGCAGCAATCCTTCACCGAATGGCCGGAACCGCTTGGAACAATGCTGGACTGTAAACTCGGGGTGCAAGGCTGTGCAGCAGGCGCCGACCTGTCCCAACGTGGCCCCGCGATCGCGAAGAGAAGGCTGGTGGCTGATTCCCCTGAACACCTTTCGGCCGGGACACCGGCGCGACACCGACGGGACACCGGGCGGGATTTCATTCTTCGCCAGCAACCCCGGCCGTTTCGAGCAATGGTGTTGGCGGGTTCAGCGCGTCGTCGGCAACGAGAACAGTGCTACGTTCCAGCAGTCTTGCGAGCGCCTCGAAGAATATGTCAATCGCTTCTTCGTCTTCGCCAGTCACCTGTTGCGCCGCGACAAGCCGGTAATTTCCGGGCGGCAGGCTGAGGCTTCTTTGGACGTCTGTTTCTTCCGGCCCTTCGACCAGGACCTTTCCGGACGCGACGAAGAAAGGCACAGCAATGACACGCTCGTATTCGCACCAGGGTTCGTAGGCGCTTCGGCTCACAGCAACATTTGCATGTCCAAACTCAAGCAGAGTGTTGAAGTTCACCGTTGACTCGCGCCGGGCAAAGCCCTGTGCCGTATGCCCATCGGTCCAGGCGCAACCCGGAAGCTTGACGCTCGCGTCGTAAACCATGAACTGGCTGTAAGAGAAGTAGAGCCGTGGAGACAAAGCGGTTCGTGTGCTCATGGCGTCACGGCTCGATGATGACCTGATACGCGTTGTGCGGGACAGGCGACCTACTCGTAATTCGCGAGTTCGTTGCGCAAATCCCGTTCAAGCCGCCTGGGCTCGATTGGGACTCCTTTGTCGTTCGGTGTTGGAAATACCGCAACGAGTCGGTGATCGCGCTCCATGCCCCGTATCCAGCGGTCGAGCCAAGCATCAAGAGCGATCGCCTTGGGTCTATAGCCCGCCCACACTCCATCTGCACACAATGCGGCGTATCTCGGATGAGGCCAGACGGGAACAAGTCCACGTCCCGCCTCGTCGCCGGCCAACGCCCAGCCGCCTTCCTGCCAGAGACCCCAGACTTCTTCCTGGTCGGCGACTTTCTTGATCCAGTGCTCGTATCGCTTCGAGGCTTCCAACGACAAGACCGCCTGGATCTCCTGCTCGTTTAGGTTCCAACTCATTAGTAGCCTTCGTGTTTGTGTTGCAGTCTGTGTAGCTCGATGTCCTGCAGATCGCTGTGTTCATATCCATAACCCTCCTTGGCTTCAAAGCCACGCCGGTGCGCGAGGTGTTTTCCTGACGGAACTCGGATCTTCGTTCGTTGACCTCGCTCAATCGAGTTTATCTCTTGGCGTATCCACCCGCGGTCAGCAGATGGCACATTCGGGTCAGCCGCAAGCTCTCGGAGTCTTGCTTGCTTGCCTGAACGGCCGAGCTTTGCGAGGTCGTCTGCGCTCGTTGCGGCATCAACGACTTCATCGCCGAGGCCGAGGACGCTCTTCAGCCAGCAGAGCAGCCCCTTTCCTGCCTTGGGCGCGGCCTTGCACGCCGGCCCAGCTAAGATGCCGCCAGCCGCCAACCCGCGGTCAACAGCGCTCCTCTTCTGATCATTCAGGCCGGTGCCGGTGCAGGCAACCCAAGCCGCACCGGGGAGAGTCGACTCCCCGGCAGCGTAGGCGGCGGACTTGATCGCCCCGGTGAGGTCGTCGAAGCGTCCGCGAAAGCTGTCCTGGTGGTAGAGTGCCGAGCACTCCTCATCTTCATCGCGCAAGTCAGCCCACCTCACTCCATCGGCCAAGCCGAAGGAATCCACAGCCCCGAGCGGCGAGTTTCCCACGAAACCGAACAAGTTGAGCCCGCCCGCCTCGCCGATGGGATCGCGGTTGATCCACCTTTGGAGGCTGGGGTCGTAGAAGCGGAAGCCGTAATAGCAGAGTCCAGAGGCGGCATGCGCTTCCTTGCTGGAGAATCTGTACACGTTCGCCTCCGCCAGCGGACCGGAGATTCCCAGCAGATTCCCGAAGGGATCGTGACCGTACCGTGCCCGCACCCGGTTGCCGCCGTCGATGAGCGCCGTGATGTTCCCCCCGCCGTCCGCGTGGTAATACGCATGCGCCCCCGTCAATCCGGGCACCAACAACAGCGTGTTCTCCGTCCGGGCCAGCAGCCCCCCGATCCCCCCGGCCCCCTGCCGGCTGCCCGAAAGATCCAGCCCCCGCGTGTACGTGACCTTCGGGAGATTCGCCCCGTCCCGCTCCTGGACGGCGAGCATCCCATCATACACATACCGCACCTCGGCGCTCGTCACCCATCCTCCATTCCGCCACGCCTTCTCGAGCCGCACCCGCCGCCGCCCAAACCCGTCGTATTGAAACTCGCTCCGCCACACTCCTGCCACCTCCACGGCCGTGAGCTGGTTCTCGTCGTCGTACTCGAAGCTCCGCCGCCCATCCCCGGTCAGATTGCCGTTGGCGTCATACGTGAAGCTCACCGTCTCCGGCAGCCACGCGGCCACGGTATTCGTGTCGCCCCGGCCCGAGCCCTCGCTCGCCATCGCTGTGAACGTGTTGGTCCCGTCCACCAGGGTGACACCCGCTCGCGCAAACGCCTTGTCTCCGTACACCGTCGCCGCCGTGCCGCTCCCCTCGCTGTTGGCTCGAACCGTGACCGTCACGCTCCCGGAATAGTCCACCCGCCCCGCCACCGTCAGTGTCCCGCTCCGGCCAACGCCGCTAAGCTCGTTCAGGCTGTTGGTGATCGTGAAGTTCTGGACCAAGGCGTTGTTGGCCCGGTTCGTCAGGTTCCCGGCAGGATCGTAGCCGTAGGCAAGTTGCTCATGCACCCGCGTGGTGCCGTTCGTCTCCCGGCCCACTGCCGCCCTCAATTGCCCGAGCCCGTCGTAGTCATACTCCCACCGGTTGCCCGCGGTGAGCGTCTGGTGGGTTCGTTGATCCGCCGCGTCGTATTGGTAGCCGTGCGCATTGAGCACTGCCCCCGTCGCGTCCTCGAGCCTCGTTGAGAGAAGCCGCCCCAGGTCATCGTAGGCGTTGGTTACGACCCCGCCCGTGGGCAACCCGAGTCCGGCGACCTGCCGGCTGGCGCCCCGGTAGCTGTACCCGAAGCTGCCCGCCGCCGAGACCAGGTTCGTCAACCGCCAGAGCGAGTCGTACCCGTGGCTCTGCGCCCAGGGCGAGGCGTTGGGTTGGGCGAGACTCGAGGACTCCCGCAGCGCCGAGCCGTTGTACCCGTAGCTGAGCGTGTCCTGCGCCCAGGGACCGTCCTCGCTGGCCAGAGCGCCCCAGGCGGTCCACCTCAACCGGTGCGTCCCCAGTCCGTCCACCCAGTGGGTGAGCCGGCCTGCGGCATCGTACTCGAAATCAAGATCGGGGCTCGATGGGTAGTTGACGTTCGTCAACTGCCCGAGCCCGTCGTAGCCGTACTGGGTCAAGCCCTTGGCCGGGGTCCAGTGCGCGCTCACCCACCCGTTGGCGGTGTGGCCGTTGGTCCAGGCCAGCGTGTTATCCGGCAGCAGTTTCCGCAGCGCCCGCCCCTCGGCATCGTACTCCCAGCGTGTCCCGTGCTCCAGGCCATCGACCAGATTCGTCAAGTCGCCGGCGGCGTTGTACGCGAACCGGTTGGTGACAAGCCCCAAGACCACCCGGTTGGTCAGCCGCCCCATCGCGTCGTACGCCAGAAGGACGATCCCCGTCCCCACTTGGTTCGTGTAGGCCACCGGCCCGGCGATGTTCGCCGTGTAGCCGAAGGACTCAACGCTGGCGGCGTTGGTCGTCACCGCCTCGCGCTCGAGGACCCGGCCCAGGGAATCGTAGTTGACGGCCATCCGGCGGCCGCTGGCCGAAATGAAGTTCGTGGTCCGATCGTGGATGTCGTACTGGGCCTGGAACAGATCGCCAAAGGCACTGTGGACTCGGGCGGGGAGCCCCTGGTGGTTGTAGCCGATCCCCGCCCAGCCCAGGCTGTCCCACAGGTTGGTCGGTTCGCCGCTCCGGCTCCACTCGACGTGCAGCACCCGGCTCTCCCCCGGGTAGCGGACGAGCGTGCGCCGACCGGCCCGGTCGTACTCGAAGGAAGTCGTGTTGCCCAAGGGGTCGGTGACTGACTCGGGCCCGCCGCAGGAGCACCATGCCAGACTCGTCTCGCCCCCCAGCGCGTTGGTGATTGTCTCCACCCGCCGCATCGAATCGTAAACAAACCAGGTCCATCGCCCCATCCGGTCCTTGCTCCCAGTCCGATCCAGGAGCAAGAGCCCGCCGCTGCTATTGGTGAAGGGCTGGCCGTCGAGCTTGTCGTAGCGGTTGGACACCGTCGAACCGTCGGGGTAGACGAGCCCGGTGAGCCGGCCCAGCGCGTCCCAGCCGTGGGTGAGGGTGAGCCCGCGGGGGTCGGTCGACTGGTGGACTTTCCCGTCTTGCCACGTGAACCGGCTGCTGGCCAGAGGGCTGCCGCCGATGGAACCGGCGTACCAAGCGCGGTTGGTGACCTGGAAGCTGCCCGCTTCCAGGGCATTGGTCATGAGCACCCCGCTGGGAAACGCGACGCTCGTCAGGTTCAGGTTCACCCCGCCGGCCGCGTTGGTCTCGGCGGCGTACGTGTAGCGCGTCTCCTCGGTCCATTCCCCCCTCGAGTCCACATACACCGTGACGTTCGTCAATTGGCCGCGCGCGTTGTACTCATACTGGCGGGCGACCGGCCCCAGGCCGTCGCGGTCGGGATGGGTGATGTCGATGAGTTGACGCTCAGTGTTCGAGTCATAAGACAAGTTCACTATCCGTTCGGCGAGGTTGGTGCCCTCGCCGTAGCTGCTGGTGAGGCTGGTCGGCAGCCCCCACTCGTTCCGCTGCCACTGAATGTACCTTGACGGCCCATCCTCCAAACGCTCCGCCCGCACCCTCGGCCACAGACCCCCGTCGGCGGGGTAGCCGTGCCAAACCACATGCCCCAGGCTCGTCCCGTCCGGACTGGGCGCCCGCTCGACCAGCAGCTTGCGTGTCAGCGTGTAGCCCTCATCATACCGCCATTGCCAGTGCCGGAGCCGGGCGTTGAGGAAGTCGGCTGCCCCCGCGCTGGCCTGCAGCACCAGGTTCGTCCAGTGGTTCGTGACCACTTCCATCTGCCGCGCGTCCCAGAAGAAGCTGTTGCGGTGGTGCAGGAACTCCGTCTCCGGGAAGCCGAAGCTCTCGCCCCCCATGGTCTGGGGCAGCGCGTAGTTCGTCGGCATCGACGCCGTCCGCTCGCGATACGCGAAGAGGTTGCGGCTCCCATCGGGCAACTGGACCAGCAACCCCCGCGCAATGGGCGTGTTGGTGTCTTGATCGTTGGTCAGCGCGTAGAACCGCGTCGTCCCGTAGGGAGTGATCATCGCGGTGAGCAGCCCGCTCGCGTCATACTCGAAGCGGTTGGTCAAGCCCTGGACATCGGTGATCTGACAGAGGTTGCCGTTGGTGTACTCGAGGTAGGCGCTCCGTCCGTACGGATCGGTGATCGAGGAGACCAGTCGCGGCTGGCTCGCGCTGTACCCCAGATGGTTGGTCCGACCATCGAAATCCACCACCGCGCTCAACCGCTTGATCCCGTTGGTGGTCTCGTAGACAAAGCGCACGATCCGTCCGTACGGATCCACTTGGGCGCTGAGCAGGTAGTTGGTCGTGCTCGACCCCTGGGGCGCATGCACTTCCTCCAGTCGCATGAAGCACCGTGTCCGGAAGTCGAGGGTGTAACCGACCCCGTCGGCCCCCAACTTGACGTGCTCGCGCATCGAGCCCACGTCCTCCGTCTTCCATTGCCGCCGCCCTCCCCCAGGCACCCGGTACCGCAACAGGCCATCAGCTCCCCCCTCGATATACGCCAACCACGAGCATTCCCACGAGCGCCCCACCCCGAAGATATTCGTGTTCTCGACCCCGTTGCGCTGGCGATAGCGCAGCACCAGCGGAAAGACCCGTCCGTTGGACATCGGATAGTACAGGGGCACATCCTTGACCCACAGATTGATCGCAGGCTCCGACACCCGCCACACCGGCATCCCGCCCCTCTCCCCGCAGTCACCATCCCCAAGGCCCGGCGGACAGCGCTCCGGCGGCGGGCAAGCCTCCGGGTCCGCGCTGGCGGGCGAGGACGAATCCTCCGCAAACCAGGCCGCTTCCTCGTCCGTTGGGCAATCCTGGTCCCGATCATCGTCCAGGATCGTCCGCTCGGGGTCCTCTTCGAGGCCGCCACGCAGCCCCTCCGCCTCCTCAGCGCTCAGCACCCGCCATCCCTCCGGCACCTGCCCGCGGAGAACCAGAGCGTGCCCGCTGCCCCGCGCCAGGAGCGCCGCCGCGCTCTGCCACTGGCCCTCCCCCCGGCGAGGGTCGATCACCCACAGCGCTCCAGGCCGGGATCCCGCCACCGCAAGGTAATGCCCCTGCCTTCCACGGACAATGCAGGGACTGGGCGGCGCTTCTCCTCCGGCCACCGCGTGCACCGGCACAAGATCCATGCCCGCCTCCGCCGCCAACCGCTCGAGTTCCGCCAGGGAGAAACCCCCCTCGGGCGGGACGATCTCCCCCCAGGACACGGTGCTCCCGCTCGGACGGCCCAACGCCTGGGCCACCGACTCCAACGCCCGCAAACCGCAGTCCGGGGCGCGCTGAGCCAGAACGCTGCCAAGGCCCAGGATCAGCGCCCCGACCGCAAGCAGTCTCAGAAGCCTCCGCCCCCACGCTCCGGATGGCTCCACCCGAGTCCCACGAAGGGCTCTCATGCATTCTCCTGCCCCTTAGCTGATTCTCACGGACTCCATCGCATCGGGTCTTGTGAAGGTCAAGCAGATACGCCTCGCGAGTCCCAAGAACCTGTGGATGCAATGAAACCGCAACTCAGATCTTATGCAATAGGCGGACACCGATGCCCGGCTGCAGCCCGTCGCCGCCGTCACTTCGTCGAACGTCTGGCCGTCCATGTACGCCCTGAACACCGCCCGCAGCTTCTCCGCCTTCGAGGTGGCGCCCAGGCCGTCGATGTAGGCCAAGCCCTTGGCCCGGATCGTCTCGGCGGTCTCGACCGGCAAAGCGCTCGATTCCGGGGCGGTCTCGAACGCCTTCGCCAGGACCTGCTTCACCCGCCAGGTGATCCCGTCGGGGTTGTTGCGGAACATCTGGGCCGCCGCCGGGAAGCAGTACCCCTTGCCGCCCGTCGCCGCCCGAGCCCGTTCCAGTTCCTCCCGCAGCATCGGGAACACGGGGATGTCCACCGTCTCGCCGGTCTTGGACGTCTTGACCGTGATGAACCCCGCCTTCAGGTCCACGTCGTCCCATTTCAGCAGGCAGGAATCGCCCCGGCGCATCGCCGTGCAAATCCCCGTCACGATCACGGGCCGAATGAAGTCGTCGGACGTGCACGCTTCCGTGATCGCCTTCAGTTCCTCGACCGTGAACGGCTCCCGATTGATCGTCTGCGCCGCCTTCGTCAGCAGGCTGTGAAAGGGGTTCATGCCCTCAGTCAGGCGGGGATGCAGGTGCTTGAACGTCGAGCGCAGCAGCTTCAGCGTCTGGTTCCAGGTCGCAGGGGACATCCCGCGTGCTTCCTCGGCCGCCATGAACGCCTTGGCGGTCTCGGGCTTGATGGCGACGAA
>Ga0209096_1002856_pt1 | contig 15911 bp, 13 predicted proteins | sample AD_UKC034_MetaG_FD_184407 | JGI IMG/M metagenome (GOLD analysis project Ga0209096, IMG submission 184407) | Active sludge microbial communities of municipal wastewater-treating anaerobic digesters from USA - AD_UKC034_MetaG (SPAdes) (version 2) | ecosystem: Engineered > Bioreactor > Anaerobic >... | reverse complement strand
CTCTTTCTGGCAGGGAAACTCCTGTCGGGCCTCCATGGCAGCGGTGCCCTTCAGTCCTTCGACGAGATGGTGAACCGGCTCATCGATCCCTTGAGAACGAAAGGGGCGGTCGTCTTTTTCACAGGGCTGACCGTCCTCGGCGGAACATGGACGCTTTCGATTCTTGCGTCTGCCGCCAGCGCCCTCCTGTGGTTCCTGAAAAAACGGGAACACATCCTGCCCTTCTGGCTGACCTTCCTGGGAACCATGAGCACGACCTTCCTGGGAAAAGGAATCATCGACCGGGCGAGGCCGGAATTCATGGCGGGCATCACCGCCTGTTCGCCTTCCTTCCCCAGCGGCCACACCGCCGGGGCCATGGCTGTTTACGGGTTTCTCGCCTACCTGGCGGCCCGGGAGCTTTCCGGGACGCGGGCCCGTTTCGAGGCTGTCTACTGGTCGGTGACCCTCGTCTTTCTCATCGGTTTCAGCCGCGTCTTTCTCTCGGTCCACTATTTTTCGGACGTCCTGGCGGGCTGGCTCGTGGGTTTTCTCTGGATCCTGGCGGGCGTGGCGGCCGATCAGTGGGCCCGGCGGGAAAAAGGGCTCTCTTCTTAAATTAAATGTATCCTGTCCGGAGACACCTGGGAGAGGTTTTCCGGCCGGTTTTCGGGGGATTCCCGCACCCACCAAAAAGGAAAATGCCTATTCTTCGATCATTTTTTCGAAGGAAGCTTCATCGAGAATCGGCACCTTTTCCTTTTTCGCCTCGTCAAGCTTCCGGCCCGGGTCTTCCCCGGCCACGACATAGTCCGTCTCACCGCTAACGGAGGAAGTCGCCCGGCCGCCGCGCTCCTCGACGCGCCTCCCGGCCTCGTCCCGGGTGTAATTTTCCAGCTTCCCTGTGAACACGAATGTTTTCCCCTCAAGAGACCGGGCCTTTCTCCTGCCCGGCATCGCCTTCACGCTCACGCCCGCCTCCCCGAGGCGTTCCAGCACCTGCCGGTTGATCTTCTCGTCGAAGAATTCCCTGACGCTTCCGGCGATCTCCAGACCGATCTCGTCGATTTTTCTCATGTCGTCGACGGTCGCCTTCCGAAGGGCCTCCGGGGTCTTGTACTTCTCCGCCAGGAGCCGGGCCGTCCTTCGGCCGACGTGCCGTATCCCCAGGGCATAAAGAAACCGGTCTAAGGGCGGGTTTTTCGTTCCTTGAACGGCCTCGTTAAGCTGGGTCGCCGATTTCTTCGCAAACCCCTTCAGTTTCAGAAAATCCTCCACGGAGAGGCGGTACAGATCCGCCACATCCTTGACGAGGCCTTTTTCAACCATGTCCTCCACCGTCTTTTCCCCGAGGCCGTCGATGTCCATGGCGTCCCTGGAGCCGTAGTGAAGGATCCGGCCCACCAGTTGCGGGAAGCAGGAAAGACCCGCCGGGCAGACGTAATAAGCGCCCTCTCGACGGACCTTCGCCCCGCAGGCGGGACAGTTTTCGGGCATGGTAAAGGCCTTTTTTCTTTTCCTGCCCGGCGTCTTGATACGCTCGACGACCTCGGGAATGACGTCTCCAGCCCGGGCGATGCGGACCCTGTCACCGGCCCGCACGTCCTTTTTCCGGACTTCCCCCTCGTTGTGCAGGGTCGCCCGGCTGACGGTGACCCCGCCCACGTCGACGGGACGCAAAAGAGCCACGGGGGTCAGCATGCCCGTGCGCCCCACCTGGACCACGATCTCCTCGAGCGTGGTGATCTCTTCCTTGGGCGGGAATTTCCAGGCATAGGCCCACCGGGGGCTTCTCTGGCGCACGCCGAGTTCCGTTCTCAGCGGGTATCCGTCCACCTTGACGACGACGCCGTCGATCTCGTAATCCAGTTCGTCTCTCCGGCCCGCGAGTTTTTCATGATAAGACGCGATATCCTCGAAAGAGGACGCTTTTTCGTTGTGGGGGTTCGTCCTGAAGCCCCACGCGGCGAAGCGGTCCAGGGCTTCCCAGTGGGAGGCGAATGCCGGGCCGTCGCTTTTGATGATGTCATAGAAGAAGATATCGAGGGGCCTGCGGGCCACCTTTTTCGGGTCGAGCTGCCTCATGGTTCCGGCGGCGGCGTTCCGCGGGTTGGCGAAGGGTTCCTTTCCGTTTTCGACGCGCTCCCTGTTCAGTTCCCGGAATCCGTCCCGGTTCATGAAAACTTCCCCTCGGACGGAAAGGAAATCAGGAACCTCCGTATCCTCCTGGAGGCGGAGGGGCAGCGCCCTGATGGTTTTGAGATTCTCAGAGACATCCTCCCCCACCTGCCCGTTCCCTCTCGTGGCCCCGTATTTGAAGCGCCCCTTCTCATAGACCGCTTCCACGGAGAGCCCGTCGAACTTGGGTTCGAGCACATAATTGATTTTTTTCCCGTCTCCGCGGCGGCGAACGAAATCGCAAAAATCCCTGACGTCCTTTTCCTCCAGGGATGAATTCAGGCTGAGCATCACATGGGCGTGCTCGACTTTTTTCAGTTCGTCCACCGGTTCGGCACCGACGCGCCGGGTAGGGGACGTGTCCGAGCGGATTCCCGGATAAGCCTCCTCCAGTTCCTGGAGGCGGTGGAAAAGCGTGTCATAGACGGCATCGGAGATTTCGGGGCTGTTTTTGGCGTAGTAAAGATAATCGTGATAAGCGATGCCTTCCCGGAGCGCCTCCGCTTCTTCCCGGGCTTCCTTCTCGCTCAGGTCATTCACATCCCTGAAATCCGTGGAGGGGTTTTTCTTGAAATCCATCTCAAATCACCTTCAATGGCGATAACCCGGCCGGGACAACACCGCGTTTCCACGAACGGCCCCCGGAAAAGGATTCAGAAGGCCGGCACGGACGTCCATTAACGGGATACCATCGCCTGGAGACTCAGGGCGTTCTCCACGGCATACCCCGCCTCGTCGTTGTCGAAGTAACAGAATATTTCCTTCCCCTGGGCGGTCCAGGTGGCAAAAGCACCGGCCCAGCCGGAAAGGGCCGACGCGCCGTATTTCCCCCGGTAGGCGTCACCGGGACCGTGGAGCCGGACATAAACGAAGTCGGCCGTCACTTCCCTGGGAGACTGCCGCCCCGCGAGGTCGTAGATGCAGAAAGCGGCGTTATGATTTTTCAGAAGCTCACAGGCAGCCCGGTCGTGCCACGACGGGTCCCGAAACTCGAAGGCGAAGCGCCCTTCGGCAGGCAACCTTTCCAGAAAGCTCTCGAGCCGCCGGGGATTGAACGTCCAGCGCGGCGGAAGCTGAAACAGAACGGGGCCCAGCTTTTCCCCCAGGACCCGGATCCTCTCCAGGAGGGCGGACAGGGCGTCCTCGGCGTCCTTCAGTTTCTTCATGTGGGTGATGTATCGGCTCCCTTTCACGGCGAAGACGAACCCGGCGGGAACGGTCTTGCGCCATGTCTCCAGGGTCTTTTTTCCCGGAAGACGGTAAAAGGAGTTGTTGATTTCCACGGTCTTGAAATGTTCCCCGTAGTGAGACAGAAACGACTCTTTCGGGAGGCCTTCCGGATAGAAGGCCCTGTACCAGTGGTCGTAATGCCACCCCGATGTCCCTATGTGAATCTTACGGCGGCCCCTCATGAGACAGGTCTCCTTTGTCGCGCCGGGCCCGGCACCCCGCTGTCCTGCGGACAACACAGCAACAGGTTTTGAGTAATACGTATCAGCCCTTTCATCAATACGGTCAAGGATGTATTTCCCGTGTTCCCTCACGGAAGACCCCGGCGTTTTTCCCGACCGGACGGTGCGGTGCGCTCCCTCCGGTTTCACCGGACACCGATACGGGTCACACCCGCTTCGGGAAAGGCCCCGTTCCCCGCAGGCTCAGGATACTGTTTCGGCCCCATTTACTTCACCGTGAAAGAGGTCATACTGAACGGAAAACACGGGAGGTGCGACAGTGGACATAACCCGGGTCTGGGAAGACCTGTCCCTTTCCGAGGGGGGGACCATTGTCTACGTGGTCCTGGACGGCCTCGGCGGCCTGCCCCGGAAACCGGGGGGGACGGAACTGGAGGAAGCCAGGACCCTGAACCTGGACAGGCTGGCGAAAGAATCCGCCTGCGGCCTTCTTGAGACCGTCGGTCCCGGCATGACGCCGGGAAGCGGCCCGGGTCACCTCGCCCTTTTCGGCTGTGACCCTCTTCGCCATCCCCTGGGAAGGGGAATTCTCTCCGCTTTGGGAATCGACTTCGAACTGCGTGAAGGGGACGTGGCCGCCCGGGTCAACTTCGCGACGGCGGACGAGGCCGGCCGGGTGACGGACCGTCGCGCCGGAAGGATCGACAGCGAAATGAACCGGCGCCTGTGCCGGAAAATCCGCGAAGAAGTCACACTGGATTTCGAGGGGTCCTATTTTCTGGAGACCGTCTCGGAGCATCGCGCCGTCTTCGTCCTCCGGAGCCCGGACCTCGGCGGGGCCCTGAAGGACACGGACCCCCAGGATACGGGGAAGCGGCCCCTGGAGCCGGAAGCCCTCGATGAGAGGTCTCGAAAAACGGCGGACCTCGTCCGATCCTTTCTTGAAAAGACCAGGCCGGTCCTGGTCCGTGAAAAGAGGGCAAACGCCATACTCCTTCGGGGCTTCGACCGTTACAGCCCTTTCAAGGGCCTGGAGGCCCGTTTCGGGCTGAGGGGGCTTTGCGTCGCCGAGTATCCCATGTACCGGGGCATCAGCCGGCTCCTGGGAATGGACATCGCCCCGCCTCCGGAAGGGATTGAGGGATCCGTGGAAAGCCTGGAGGCTCATTTCGGGAAAGATCACGATTTCTATTTCCTGCACATCAAAAAGACGGACAGCTCGGGGGAGGACGGTGATTTCGACGAAAAGGTCCGTGTCATAGAGAAAATGGACAAACTCATGCCCCGGGTTCGGGCCCTCGAGCCGGAGGTTCTCGTGGTGACGGCGGACCATTCGACGCCGGCCGTCATGGGACGGCACAGCTGGCATCCCGTGCCCCTCATGATCCGTTCCAGGTTCGCCCGGGTGGACGCCGTGGAGGCCTTTCACGAAGAGGCCTGCCTGCGGGGCTCCCTGGGCCTCCGCCCGGGGCTTCACCTGATGGGGCTCGCCCTGGCCCACGCGGGACGGCTGAAAAAATACGGCGCCTGAAGACGGGAACCGAAAAGACCGGGACGCCTGTCCCGCAGTGGGGAGAGAGAGAAACCGAGGGCGCTGAAAGAGAACAGAATTGAACTGGAAAAACATAGGAGGAGATCATGACAAAAGCGGCGATCAACGGATTGGGACGTATCGGAAGAGCGACGCTCAAAATCCTGCTTGACACCCCCGGGCTGGACCTCGTGGCGGTGAACGATCTCATCCCGGCGGACAACCTGGCCTACCTGCTCCGGTATGACACGGTCTACGGCCGATACGGCAAAAGCGTGGAAGCCGGGGAGAACATCCTCGTGGTGGACGGGAAAAAATACCCGCTCCTGAGCGAAAAGGACCCGGAAAAGCTTCCATGGGGCGACCTGGGTGTCGATGTCGTCTTCGAATGCACGGGCGTTTTCACCAGAAGCGGGGACCTGGCGAAACATTTGAAGGCCGGCGCGAAATTCGTGGTCCTTTCCGCCCCCGCAAAAAGCGATGACATCGAGACCGTGGTCGACCATGTCAATGAGCCGGAAGACCTGGAGGGGATGGTTTCAGCAGCGAGCTGCACGACGAACTGCATCGCGCCGGTGGTCGAGATCATGGCGAGACGAATCGGTGTGAAGAAGGCCACCATGACCACGATTCACGCCTACACGGCGAGCCAGGCCATCGTCGACGGTCCGAACCGCAAGTGGACCCGGGGAAGGGCCGGTGCCGCCAATCTCGTGCCGACCACGACAGGGGCGGCGGTGGCCACGACAAAAGCCCTCCCCCAGTTCACCGGCCGGTTCAACGGCATCGCGGTCCGGGCGCCCGTTCCCGCCGGTTCCCTCTCGGACATTGTTTTCCTGACGGAAAGGGAAACCACGGCGGAAGAGGTCAACGACATCTTCCGGGAGGAAGCGGCGTCGGAACGTTACGGAAAGACCCTCGGCGTCTCCGAGGATCCCCTGGTTTCCTCCGACATCATTCAGGATCCCAGGGCCTCCGTGGTGGACCTGACGCTGACGCAGGTGGTGGACGGCGATCTCGTCAAGGTGCTGAGCTGGTATGACAACGAATGGGGATACACGGCCCAGATGGTCCGGGACGCCCTTGACCTCATGAACGGCGGTTAATGGATGATCATTACCATAAAGAAACAGGACAGGGAGAAATGCGGCGAAATCCGGGCCTGTCTAATTTTTTTCCTCACCGGAGCTCTTGGGCTTCCAGCGTTCCTGGAGCGCCGGCAGATTTTTGCTGTGGGTCAGGATGACGATCTCGTCCCCTTTCCTGATCCGGGAATCCCGGTCGATGAGGAAAAATCTGCCGTCACGATAATAACAGATCATCGCCGATCCCTCGGGAAGTTCCATGGTGCCGGCATCGCCTGTATCCTCTTCCTTGCTCACGGTAAAGGAAAAGAAGCGGGCTTCGCCCTTGATGATGGTTGAAAGTTCGATAATGTCGAGACCGCTCACCATGTCGGCAAGATAGCGGCCGATGGTGCGGGACGGGATGATCGTGTCGTCGAGTCCCAGTTCCCGGCAGATATCCTCGAAGGAGGGGTCCTGTATCCGGATGACCACCCGCTTGAACCCCAGGGAGCGTCCCACCAGGGCGGCGATGATGTTGACGCGGTCCTCGTCGGTGAGACAGAAAAGAACATCCGTGTCCTTGGGGTTCACCTCCTTCAGTATTTCCGGCCGGCTGCCGTCGCCGTGGAGAAAGCTGCAGTCCATCCGCTCCGACAGGTCGTCGATGACGGTCTCCTCCTTCTCAATCACGATGACCTCATGTCCTTGCGAAACGAGCATCTCGGCGGTCCGGACCGCTATTTCGCCTGCACCTACAAATGCCACTCTCATATCGCCGCCCTCCTGCCAAGCCAGCTGCCCGGATAGAGCAAAACCAGCCAGGGTATGATTTCAAGCCGTCCCAGAAGCATGTCCGCACAAAGAACCAGTTTAAGCACCGGTGCGAGGTCCGCCCGGGTTATTCCCACCGAGAGCCCCACCGTACCCACGGCCGATGTCACCTCGAAAAGAGCATCGAGCGGTTCATGGCCGAAGCCGACAAAGACGAGCCATGACAGGAAAATCGCGGAAAAATACAGAAAAAGCAGCAGCAGCGCCTCGACTATTTCACCATTCTCCAGCCGGCGTCCGGCGATGTTCGCATGGTGAACGGCGTGCCTGGGCAGACAGATGCGCACGACGAACCAGCGAAGAAGGGCCAGGATAATGAGCAGACGAAGTATTTTCAGACCTCCGGCGGTGGAAGACGCCCCGCCCCCGAAAAACATGGAAACCATGAGCAGCACCTTGGACGGGTTGTCCAGGCTGGATGTGTCCAGTGGCGAAAACCCCGCCGTGGTCTGGGCGGAAAAGGCCAGAAGCGGCGCCTGGCGCAGGGATTCCGACAGAGGAAGCCCCTGCAGCCGCTCCATGTAGAAAACGAGGAAACCCGAAACGGCGAGGGAAAGAAAGAGGATAGTGAGAAACTGGATGCTGAGAACCTTGAGGCGTCCCCTCCTTCGAAAGAGGCGGTGGTAATAGACGAGGGGTGTCGAGCCCGCCAGGCACAGGAGGATGACGGTCCCCTGAACCGGCCACGGGCCCAGGGCCGCCATGCCGCCGTCATGAGGAGAAAAGCCGCCGGTGGACACGGACGCCAGGGCATAGACAACGGCCGAAAAGGGGTCCGCCCGGAATACCAGGAGCAACAGGATCCCGGCGGCGGTGACGGCGAGATAAACGGCCAGGATGCGCCGCGCGTGGGCCCGGGTGCCGCCGACAAGATCGTCATCGGGAACGGCCTCGGCGACCGCCAGGTCCTTGGCGACCAGGCCGGGACGGACCAGGAGCGCCAGGGACAGGATGACGATCCCGAGACCGCCGTACCACTGCATCCAGGCGCGGGCGAAAAGAAAGGACAACGGCCTGTTTTCAACGGCCCCGAGCGTTGAAAGACCGGTTGTGGTGCACCCGGAAACGGTTTCAAAAAGGGCGTCGACGAAGGGGATGCCCGCCGCCATGACCGGGTAGGACATGACGAGAGGCGTGAAAATAAAGAGGAACGCGACGAGTACCATGACCTCGTTGTACTGCACCCGGGCAGGGGAAGGGAACCGTTTCAAAAGGACCCCCAGTCCCGCAAGACCGGCGATCACGACGGCATAGCGGAAACTGACAGGGTACTCGCCCGCAACCAGTGAAACGGCGAGAGGCACCATCGTCAGCAGAGCGATGACGATGGCGAACCCGCCGAAATACTTGAGGACGACTTTCGGGCGGACGGCGAGCCTGAGTTGTTCCGTCTGAACGGCCATGATCGGCACCAAGCCCCGTCGAGGTTTTCAACGGCCTGCCCGTGACCCGGCCGGGAAAACCGGGCATCTCATTTGAGCTGAAGCAGATCGTTCACACCCTTTACGCCGGTGACGGACCGGGTGATCTCGACGGCCTGCCGCTTCTGCTCCGGCGTGTCGACGGCACCGGTCAACGTGACTTCCCCTTCAAACGTTTCCACCGATATGGCGATTCCCCGCAACAGGGAATCGTCGAACAGTTTGGCCTTTACCTTCGTCGTGATTGTCGCATCATCGATCACGTCCCCGGGGGATCTTCCCGCCGGGGTCTGGCAGGCCAGAAAACCGGCCGCGATCAAAACGACGAGAACCCACCCGACCCAATGTTTTCTTTTTTTCATGGCTTGTCTCCTTCCTGTTTTCGGTGATCTCTTGGCTGGCTTTTTTTCAGTGCCAGGGCCGCGGCCTCTCCATTACTCATTACTCCCCCCCGGGCATTCCGGCTCTCGTCATCACGGCCGCCCGGAGGCTTTTCGGGACACGGTCCTGTCCTTCCATCCCGGGCTCAAAGGCCCGGGCTCGAAGAACGCCCAGAAGCAGAAGAAGGAGGGTGACGGCGATGACGACACCCGTGGTGACGTGTTTCAAGGCTGTCCTGCGCATGCTTCGGCCCTCCCTTTCAGTCGAGGAATGAAAATATTTCCAGCCTGATCCGCCGGTCCGGAACCCCCAGACCGGCCAATGCGGCGAGGACGGCTTTCAACATTCCCGGCGGTCCGCAGACGTAAAAGACTTTTTTCCCGAGGTCCCCGCCGGCGTACTTTTCTATTTTTTCCCGGTCCACGTGACCCTTTTCGCCGGTCCAATCGGTTTCCGGCCGGCTCAGGACATGGACGACCTTCAGGAATGGAGGGGCCTCTTCTTTTTCCATGTCTTCCAGTTCCTGCCGAAAGATGATCTTTTTCTCGTTCTGATTCGCATTAAGCAGCAGCACCGAGAGGCTTTCCCCGCTGTCCCGCATGTATCGCAGCATGCCCATGAGAGGGGTGATGCCGATGCCGCCGGCAACGAACACGAGGTCTTTTTCCTCGGGATGAAGCACATGGGAAAAACGGCCGAAGGCCCCGTGAACGGCCGCCTTGTCCCCAACCCGTGTCTCACCAACGGTGGACGTGAAATCCCCCAGCGCCTTGATGGTCGAGCTGACATGGTCTTTCCGCCGGGGTGAGGAGGAGATGGTCCAGTGATGCTCTTCCACGGGAAGCCCACGCCCCCGGTAGAAGGTGATGAAATGAAACTGGCCCGGCAGATAAGGGGTGATGCCCTGTCCCCGGGGGGGCGCCAGCGTGACGGTCCACACGTCGTCCGACTCGGGGGTCACGTCGGTGACCGTATAGGGGCGGCTTTTCAGCCTCAGGGGTCTCAGGACCCTGTGGTGGATGAAAACGAGAATGGTGGTAAGAAGCGCGCCGATCCACAGGGTCTTCATGAAAGGCATTGCCAGGTCCTCCCCGGCGTACCAGCTGTGGGTGAAAGCAAAAACGATCATGGCCGGCGCCGCCATGTCATGGCCAAACCGCCATTTTTCAAATTTCAGCTTGAGCGGCCCCTGGTAGAGGCTCACCAGAACGGTGGCGATGACGATGACCAGCGTGAGCTTTCCCAGCCAGATATACCAGGGCAGATCCAGCCCGACGAGGAGCTGCCATCCGCCCCCGCCGGCGGCGATGAGAAGCGGGTGGGCGAGGAGAAGGGCCAGGGCAAATACGGCCATATGCTTATGATAGCGGATGAGGATGTCAAGACCCACCGGCCTTTCGATCCATTTGTACCGGGCCGCGAGGAGAAACTGGAGGGCCAGGATCATGAAGCCCGCCAGGGCGATGAGCTTCCCCGTTTCCATGACGGCGTTGCCGGAGCCGCTCCCGGCCAGGAACACGGCGACAGCAGGCGCCATGGCGACACCGATGTACAGGGCGAGAAGAAGGAGGACGTGACGCATCTCGAGGTCTCCGTTTTTGGATTGTCGTTTCAATCGCCCGCCTGCCCTCACTGGGCCGGCTCGGGCGGTTCATAGTCTATGCGGTACACCGCTCCCGCCCGGTCGTCGGAAACCAGGAGGGCGCCGTCGGGCATGACCAGGACATCCACGGGCCGTCCCCAGGCACGGTCCTGCCGGAGCCATCCCCAGGCGAACACCCTGTATTCCACGGCGCGGTTACCCTCGAGGCGGACCATGGTAATGCGGTAACCGATGGGCACCGTCCTGTTCCAGGAGCCGTGTTCGGCGATGAAGACCTGATCCCGGTATTCGGCGGGGAACATCCGGCCGGTGTAAAATTTCATGCCCAGGGCGGCCACGTGGGGCCCCAGTTCCCTGACCGGCGGGACATACGCTTCGCAGGACTTTCCCTTTCCGTACCCGGGATCGGGAATCCCGTCCCCGTGACAGTAGGGGAACCCGAAGTGGAGTCCCTTTTCGGGGGCCCGGTTGAGTTCGTCGGGCGGGCGGTTGTCCCCCATCCAGTCGCGGCCGTTGTCGGTGAACCAGAGTTCCTTCGTTCTTCCATGCCAGTCGAACCCGACGGTGTTGCGGACCCCCTCGGCGAAGATTTCGAGGCCCGTTCCGTCGGGCTTCATGTGCATGATGCTTGCGTACCTCCGGTCCTCCCTTTCACAGACGTTGCAGGGGGCACCCACGGGGACGTACAGCCTGTCATCGGGCCCGAAGGCGATGTACTTCCACCCGTGATGGGCGTCCGTCGGGAAGCTTTCGTTGATCACCCGGGGATCCGGCGGGTTTCTCAGGTTTTTCTCGATGCCGTCGTAGCGAAGGACGCGGCTCACCTCGGCGACGTAGAGGGCCCCCTGGCGGTACGCGACGCCGTTGGGCATGCGCAGGCCTTTCGCCACCGTAACGACCTCGTCGGCCAGGTGATCCCCGTCGTGATCCAAAACGGCATAAACAACGCCTTCCCCGCGGGTTCCCACAAAGAGAATTCCGCCGGGTCCGAGAGCCATGGACCGGGCGCCGGGAACCCGGGCGTAGAGAGAAATCCTGAACCCCGGCGGCATCTCGATCCTGTCGAGATGAATCCCCTTCTGGTTGAGAGCCGGGGAGCACCCGGGAAACGAGAAAACAACCAGGATGATGAGAACAAGGAACTTCATGCCAAAGGCCCCCTTTCTGCACCGGTCTTCAGGCACGATACGGTTCACCCGTCGAGCTCCACCTTGAGAGACAGGAGCTTCATCATGTCTTTCAGGGAAACGATCCCCACAAGGCGCCCGCCCTCGCCGACCATGAGGCGGCTGACACCGTTCCGGTTCATGACGGACAGGGCTTCCATGGCGTCCTGGTCCGGCGCGACCATTTTTTCGGGCCCACAGTCTTCCATGACCTCGCCGACACGCTTTTCGTTCCACGCCTCCCGGGGAACCCCTTTCACGTCCCTTGTCGTGATGCAGCCGACAAGCCTGTCCCCGTTTTCCACGACGGGAAACATCTTGAAGTGATAGTGGTAGACATAGTCCTCCACAAAGTCCCGCAGCGTGACGGCGGGGTCGACGGTCACGGGATTTTCGTTCATGAACCGGCGGACCGGTTCCCCGGCCAGGGATTTCCGTAAGACAAGCCTCTGGTATGACATTTTCGCGGCGCCCTGGATGAAAAGACCGAGAATGACCCACCACAGGCCCCCTAGAAAATTGCCACCGAAGAATCCGAAAATCCCGAGGATGATGAGGAAGACACCGAACCCAGAGCCGATCTGCGAGGCGATCCGGGTCGCCTGGTTCAGATTGCCCTTGATCCGCCAGAGGACGGCACGGAGCATGCGGCCCCCGTCGAGGGGAAACGCGGGGACGAGGTTGAACAGGCCCAGGATGGCGTTGATCCAGGCCAGATAGGCCACGACCCCGGCCACGGGGGACGGCATGGAGCCGGCGCCGGCCCGGTAGATCCCGTAAAATAGGCCTGCGATGGCGAAGCTCAACAGGGGCCCGGCGACGGCCATGGCGAATTCCGCGCCGGGACGGGCCGGTTCTTCACTCATTTCGGCCACACCGCCGAAAAGGAACAGGGTGATCCCCTTCATGGGCATCCCATACCTTCTCGCCACCAGCGAATGGCTGAATTCGTGGGCGATGATGGACACGAAAAGCCCGAGGGCACCCACGATGCCCATGACCCAGTACGTTCTCGTGGACAGACCTTCGAACTGGAGGGGGAAAAACCCCGTGGACAGGGACCAGGCAATGAGGAGGGCGAGGAGGACCCAGCTGAAATCGATTTTGACCTCGAAACCGAGCAAATTGAAGAGTCTTATGCTTCTCCCGAACAAAACATCCTCCTTTCATGTTCCGGCAGGGATGTCTTCCCGCCCGTTTTTCAGAGAGGCTTCTTGGCTTCTGCCTTTTTTTTCCCCGGCGGGGGCTTGGCGGACTGGGTATAGACGGCTTCCAAGCTTTCCAGGACTTCCGAGGCGGACGAGGTTTTCTTTGAGAGAAAACCATCGGCCCCCGATTCGGCGGCGGCCTCCCGGTACTCGGGGCCATCGAGATTGGTCAGCATAATAATGGGTACATCGGGAAAGGACGCCTTGATCCTCCTGGTCAGCTGCAGGCCGTTTTCCCCGGGAAGCCGCACATCCATAAAAATGAGCCCCGGGGTTTCTTCCTCCGTCTTCATGTAGGCGCTCTGTCCATCCCCCGCCTCGCTAACGCGGAACGATGAATACCGTGAAAGGATGATGTATTTAAGCATCTTGCGAAAAGACCTGTTGTCGTCGACAATGAGGATGTCCGTCATGTGAATCTCCGAAAGCCCCTTGCGAAATAGATGCCTGATGATTCACAGGCCGCCCGGCAGCGGCGCTTGAGGATCAACAGAAAATCCTGGTTCGACTCTACTCCTTTTTTAAAGGATGACATATAGGTTGAATCATGTATAATATTACGAAATGTGAATTATTTAAGATCCGAGAAAGGCAAGAGGCCGTCCGGCACGGAAGGAGTCGCCGCGATGTCGAAAAAGAACCGGGTTGTCATCGTTGAAGACCACAAGATTCTCAGGGAAGGACTGTGTTCGCTCCTGGCAGCCGGCGGCGACATTGACGTGGTCGGGGAAGCCGGAGACGGAATGGCCGCCATACGAACGATCCGGAACACCATGCCGGATCTCGTCCTCCTGGACATCAACATGCCCAAGATGGACGGCATCGCCGTCATCAGGGAAATCAAGCAGCATTCCCCGGAAGTCAGGATTCTCGCCCTCACCATGTACAGGAACGAGGATTACATTCTCGAGGTTTTCAATTCCGGCGGCGACGGCTATTGCCTCAAATCTTCGGGCAAGGAAGACCTGATGACGGCCATCCACACCGTCCTGTCCGGCAAGCCCTATGTGAGCCCGGAAATTTCAGGGCTCGTCCTCCAGGGATACCTGGAGAGCAGAAAGAAAAGCCGGATGGTCTCGTCCCTCGAGACCCTGACCCAGCGGGAAAAGGAAGTCCTGAAACTCGTCGGGGAAGGCTTCCAGAACAAGGAGATCGCCGATTATCTGTGTATCAGCACCAAGACCGTTGAGAAACACCGGGCGAATATCATGCAGAAGCTGGACCTCCACAGCGCCTCGGAACTCACCGCCTATGCCATCGAAAAAGGCCTCGTGGTAAAAGAATAATACACGATTGACCTCATTTACATCCCCCGCCTCACTGCTTCAGAATACAATTCAGGGAAACGATGCCCGTCCACCATAAAGGCGGCACAGCGGAACCGTGGCAGGGGGCTATCCCGTTCCTGCAAACTCGGCCATGAAGGTGACAGATGCCTGTCCACAATGCAGACGTAGCCGAAATATTCAATCTCGTGGCCGATCTCCTGGAAATCCAGGGGGCAAACCCCTTCCGCGTCCGCGCTTACAGAAACGCAGCCCGCACCGTGGGTGGGCTGTCCAAAAGCATCGCCACCATGGCAGAAGAAGAAAAGGACCTGTCGGAACTGCCCGGAATCGGGGAGGACCTGGCGGGCAAAATCGGGGAAATCCTCGAAACGGGGAAGCTTTCCCAACTGGAAGACCTCAAAAAGGACGTGCCCCCCGACCTGCAGGACGTCCTCAAAATCCCGGGACTGGGCCCCAAGAAGGTGAAGGCCCTTCACGATTCCCTGAAAATCAACACCACGAAGGATCTCGAAGAAGCGGCGCGAAAGGAAAAAATACGGAAGATCAAGGGCTTCGGGGAAAAAACGGAAGAGAAGATCCTGGAAGAAATCGAACGCCAGTCAGGAGAAAAGAAAAGGCTTTGCCTGGCCCTCGCCGAACCCGTGGCGGACGCCCTACAGGAGCACCTCAAAAAAAAGAAAGGCATCAAGGACATTGTCGTTGCCGGAAGCTACCGGAGACGGAAAGAGACGGTGGGGGACCTGGACATCCTGATCACCTGCAGGAAGGGTTCCAATGAAAAAATCATGAAACATTTCATTGACTACGAGGACGTGGATCATGTCGTTTCCCAGGGCCGGACCCGCACGTCCGTCGTCCTGGATTCAGGCCTTCGGGTCGATCTCCGGGTCGTTCCCCAGGTGAGCTACGGCGCGGCGCTGCACTATTTCACCGGTTCCAAGTCCCACAACATCGCCGTTCGCAAATCGGGGGTCCAGAAAGGACTCAAGATCAATGAATACGGGGTCTTCAAGGGAAAGAAGCGAAAAGCGGGCAAAACGGAAAAAGAGGTTTACGAACAGGTCGGCCTTCCTTACATCGAACCGGAACTCCGGGAGAACCGGGGGGAAATCGAGGCGGCCCGAAAGGATGCCCTGCCCCGGCTTCTGACCGAGAAGGATATCCGCGGGGATCTTCATGCCCACACCCGGGAATCGGACGGTCATTTCAGCATGGAGGAGATGGTCGAGGCCGCCCGGGAGCGAGGCTATGATTACCTCGCGATTTCGGACCACTCCAAGCATCTCGCTGTGGCCAGGGGACTGGACAGGAAGCGGCTGGCGGATCAGATCGGCAAAATCGACCGCCTCAACGAAAAGACAAAGGACTTCATCATCCTGAAGTCCATCGAGGTGGACATTCTGGAGGACGGCTCCCTCGATCTGCCCGACGACATCCTGAAGGACCTGGATCTCGTGGTGTGTTCCGTGCACTACAAGTTCCGCCTCTCCAGGGAAAAGCAGATGAAGCGAATCCTGCGGGCCATGGACAACCGGTACTGCCATATTCTCGGCCATCCCACGGGGCGGATGATCGGCGACCGGGAACCCCTCGACCTGGACATGGAAAAACTCATGGACGCCGCCCGGGAGAGGGGATGCTTCATGGAAGTCAATGCCCAGCCGGAACGGCTTGATCTGAACGATCTTCACTGCAGGATGGCCCGGGAGAAAGGTGTGAAAGTGGCCATATCGACGGATGCCCACACCTTGAACGACCTTGAAAACATGCGATTCGGCGTCTGGCAGGCCCGCCGGGGCTGGCTGGAGCCCGATGACGTGCTCAACACAAGGCCCTGGAAGGACA